>Ga0255779_1005573_pt1 | contig 11706 bp, 5 predicted proteins | sample 011ome_21_FD_179977 | JGI IMG/M metagenome (GOLD analysis project Ga0255779, IMG submission 179977) | Coastal salt marsh microbial communities from the Groves Creek Marsh, Skidaway Island, Georgia - 011508AT metaG (version 2) | ecosystem: Environmental > Aquatic > Marine > Intertidal zone > Salt...
GTGGTAGTAGCCTTCGATGGCTATGGCGGCGACGATTGCTCCCAGAAATAACTCGGGCCGAACGGTTTCGCCGAGGTACGCGATGGAGACGAACGCGACTATGAATAAAGAAACCGTCGTCGCGAACGTTTTTGCGATGACATCTAAGTATTTCATCACCGCCGAAGTGGCGATGCCTCCAAACGCTGAGTTTGCGACCAGAAGGAGCGAGACGAGCGTGTGCCCGCGGAAGAGCTCGTGATGGACGCCGTTTTCAAAAAAGTTCGTGTCCCAAACTAAACTCGCGAAAGTAATCATCGTTCCCCATCCGTATAACAAAGCGTTTTGGAAATAAAACGGGTTTTTCGTCTTCTTCAGAAACATCTCCACGAACACTCCAGCTATTGAACTCGTGACGATCGCGAACGACTCCAACACGTATCCTTGCGTCAATCGACCGTAATCGCTAAAAGAGGACGCGAGCAATATTCGTCGTCTCGTCCTCTCGTCCTCGTTCGCGTAATACGCGCCACCACTAGCGTCACCAGTACCACTCGGTCTATCGCCCGCTAACACCGCCGCCGAGGGATATGTGTGCACTATTCTTCTATTCGTCGCTCCGGCAAATATGTGTCTATCCTCCGCGAATCGCACCTGCTCTGCGCTCCCTCCTTCCTTCGCGCCTAACTGCGACACCATACAACCAATCGTCAACAACACCATCATCCGCCACTGCAATTTCGTCAAATGTTTCCTCATGATCACTTTAAACGCAATCGCCGTGCACACAATCTTCAACTGATTCAACATTTGATACGAAAACGCGCCCAAATCGGCGATGACGAAAAAATTAAGATTGTTCGACAACGCGTATAAACTCGCCGGTATCGCCGCCAACGCCAAAGTGCCTCGAGACAAATCCAAATCGGACATCGAAAAGTTCGTCTTTTTCGTCGCGTCGTTCCAATAAAACAGCGCCAGCGAGAGCGCTAATTTTCCAAACTCCGCAAAGAAAGGCACCGTCAGCGAGTTGTAAGCGAATTTCCGGTTCGTCGGGTCCGACGTGTTCTGTTTCAGCGTGAACTGCGTGAGAAGACTCAACGAACACGTCGTGAGTATTTGGAAAAACAAGAGCAAATGTTGCGTGGACGTGTACGGAGAAGAAGAAGAAGAAGAAGAAGAAGACGATGTTTTCGATTTCATCATCGTTGTCGTTATTATTATCGTCTGCGGTTGTGTGTGCTCTCTCTCTCTCTCTTCTTCTTTTATGTGTGTGTGTGTGTGTGTGTGAGAATAAGTGGCGTTTCACGCGCGATTTGTAAAACGTGAAGAGAGAAAAGGTCGACACAAAAACGAGAGAAGAAGAAGAAGAAGCGCGACGTCAACATATATATCACGTTTGCAATAGTTTATTGAAAGAAACACGTCTCTTCTTCTCACATAACCTCTCTCTTTTATATTTTTATTCGATGATGTGATCGATCAAACCAAAATCAATCGCCTCTTGCGCGCCAAAGTACGTGTCTCTGGTCATGATCCCTCTCAACTCTTCGTAATCTTGCCCGGTGTATTTCGCGATGAACGCCGATTGCGCCTTGGCGTTTCGGTTCAACTCGATGGCTTGCAACTTAACCTCGACCGAAGTACCGCTCAAACCACCCAACGGCTGCGCTAAAATCATTCTCGCAGATCTCATGGAATACCGTTCACCTTTCGTACCGGCGGCTAAAATCATCAGAGGCGGTCCCGCGACGCATCCCATCGCGACCGTTTTCACCGGACAACTTATCATCTCCATCGCGTCGACGATCGCGACGACGCAATATTGCGTCCCCGCCGTGGCGTTGATGTACACAGTAATCGGCTCATCCGGCGCCTCTGCTTCTAACGCTAACATCTGCGCCACAATTCGTGCCGTGCTGTCTTCGTCGATGCGTTCCCCGATGAATACGATTCGATTGTTCACCAAGAACGTGAATAAGTCTTGCTGGCTTCCGTCTGGGAGCGGGACCACGATGGGGACGGTTTCAGGGCCATTTCTAGTCATTCGTAATCTGTCTGTTGTTTTCGATGATGATACTTTTCCTCCTCCTCCTCGAGAAGAAGATCTTCTCGACGCGATGCTTTTCTTGAATCGCGCGGATTCTCCCCTCGACAAAGCGGCCAGAGCCGTTTTTGAGGACATCGAAGCTGCCGAAGACGACGCCGTTCTCAACATGACGATTTGCTTTTCTCTCTCTGTTTATTTTTCCCTAATACTTTTAAAGTCGCAAAAAGAAATTATCTTTTCTTCTTCTTCTTCTTCTTCTTCTCTCTCTCACTATCGTGTGAATTATATCGCACTTTCTTTCTCTCTCTCTCTCTCTCTCTTCTTTCGTTCCGTTCGTTTCTCCCGATCTGCTCGCGCGTCGCGTTTTGTAAAGCTCGCTTAGTAAAGAACGTTCTATCCCTTTCCCAGAAATTTTTTAAGAAAATTTTGGGTAATGTTTTATTAGTTTAGGGTCTCAAAAAATGAAGCATAATGAGTATATAGTTCTTAATTCATTCTAAAAGTCCATCTGTCGTTCATACCATGAGAAATCCATCGCTTCCCATCAGCACAGCGAAATTAAGCCTCATTGGGCGCCAATAGTATTGCGGTTAGTAATAACGTGAGAAGTCGGCGTGATGACAGGTATTTTTCCTTTTTTGCTTCTTTTTGCCGATTCGATTATTCGAGAAAGACAAACGTTTTTTCGAGATCAGAACGACGGTTGATGCGTATTATGCGTCTCTTATTGGCGTTTTCTTTTTCTCACGTTGCATGTGATTTGACCAAAACTGGTGTTTTAGGGTTTCAACACCAAAAGCGATATCTCTGAACTCTTTTCTTCTTCATTTTCTGAACGCGCGGGTTCTTCGTTTCTCAAACGCAAAGAAAAACAACGCGTCGTCCTCGTCGTCGTCATGGAGAAAAACACCGCCTACGATGACGATGACTACCCGCGCACGGACGCGAACGGCGTTTTTGTCGTTTCCGGTCGAAAACCGCGCGATAGAGTTTGGGGTATAATTTTCGGTCTCGTCGTCCTTTCGACGCTGTTAATCGGCGGCATCAATTACCACGCGTACGCGGATTTGGTGAAGAGCGAGGGGATTCCCAAGCCTTCGGAGATGGAGTACGGACAGGCGTGCGATGGGCCTTTGTTTAAGAGCAAGTTGGAAGCGAACAACGAGAGATATAAGGTGGCGAATGCGTCTCCGTATAGTCGACGGAAACTGATGGAAGAAGGAAATAAAATAACCAGAAGAAGAGAAAGTTTAGGACCGGACGGTCCGGACGTTCTTTTTCCCGAACGACTCGGGGTGAGCGAGTTTACAGAAAATGATGACAACAACAACAACAATGCATCGCACTTGGCGAAGACGAAAAAGTTATCGTTTAATAAGGACGAACCGTTTGACGTGACGGTGGTCATCAACGCCGCGTTGTGGTGCGCCGGATTGTCGCTGCTCGTTTCCGTGTTGATGGGCATGTTTATCGTGTTCATGTTTAGAACGTGCGCGCACAAAACGGTGTGGGGGATTATTTATTTCAAGATTTTTGCGCTTTACGCGATGGCACTGGCGATGTTGAACATGGGAAGCCTGGAGGGATTTATCACTTTCGCCTTGATTGGTTCGTTAGCCTGGTTCGTCTATTGGTTGTGGACGGACGAGTTGAACGTGGTGGCTTCCATGCTCGCGGTCAGTTCGCAAGCGTTGAAGGACAACCCTGGCATTATTTGGTTCGTGTTGCTCTTACAAGTTGCCGTGATGGTATTTGTGGTACCAGTCGTTGGTTTCATTTACGTTGCTGAATTAGGCGGCTTGCCAGACGTCAACCCGAAAGCAATTTACCAAAACTCCTCGACGTTGGCGTGCGCGGATTACGTCGGGAAACCGGTGAATTGTTGCGCCACCACGCCGGGCGCCTGGGTCGCTTGGTACGAAGCGTTGGCCATAATTGCAATGATTTGGGCTTTTGCGTTCGCGTTGGAGACGAGAATGTACGTCATCGGCGGAACCGTTTGCCAATGGTATTTCGCTCCGAAAGGCACCAAGTCGTTCAGAGGCTTCACGTTGACGTCCACCAAGCACGCGTTAGGACCATCGTTTGGCACCGTCTCCTTCGGTTCAGCCATCATGACCGCAGTCGAAATGATGCGACAAGCCATGGAAAGAGCGCGAGAGGATAACGAACAAAACATATTTCTTTGCCTTTTGCAATCGTGCCTGGAGTGCATCTGGGAATTCATCGAGTACCTCTCGAAATTCGCCATGCTCCAAGCGTCCATGACGGGCGAAGCCTTCTGCGACGCGGCGAGTTCTATCTTTGACTTGCTCCAGCGCAACTTCCTCTTAGCATACGGGACCTACGCGTTTCCATCCATGATATTACAAATTCTCTCCCTAGTCTTCGCCTTGCTCGCCGCGGCTGGTTCCTACATGATCAACTTCGCCGTGTTTGAAGTCGCGGAAGTGAGCATGGCCCCTCTCTACGCGATCGTGTGCGCGATAATCACCGGTGTCGTCGTCTGGTGTTCTCTCAGTTACTTCACCATGATCCTCGTCAACACCACCGACGCCGTCTTTGTTTGCTACGCCAAAGACAAGGACAGAAACGAAATCCACCACGAAGAGATGCACGCGGTGTTTGAAAACGCCGTCCAAAGACGCCGAGAAGCGAGAGGAGAAATCGTGCGACAACCCGCTGGACCGTACGCCTACGGCGCCGGGAATACCGTCAATAAATCTTACTGAAGAGATCGCGAAGGAGAGGTAAAGAGAGAGAGAGAGAGAGATGTTCGATTTTATCGTAAACTCCGTTGTAAAAACATTAACACTTACAAACTGCATAACGACGCGCGCGTTTTCGTTTTAAAAATGGATAATAAAAGCGTCACTTTAACAACACGCACAAAAGGAAACCAGAAGAAGAACAAAAAGATGACGCGACGACAGCGCTCAAAACGCCCGCGCTCGCTCCGATAGAGACTAAAAAACACACCCGGTGCATCGAGCAGCACCCAGCATCGATATGACCGCGGCGGCGTCCTCTTCCTCGTCCACCTCCCGTAAACTTTTCTACCGCGTTCTTTCCGTCTACGCCATCTCCGAAACGCTGTCGTTCGCGAGACACCAAAAGCGCGTGCACGACATGGAAAACGCGCCGAGACGCGTGCTCGACCCGTCCATCGATTTGAAAAAACACCTGAAATGGTTCGCGAAAGAGTTGAAAGCGCAGCCGAATCCAAGGCAACTGTTTCAAGATTTGTTCAACGACGCGGAGATCGAGCGCATTCCGAGGAACAGAGCGGTGTACGCCTTGTGTTTTTTCATGACGGCGAAGGAGAGTTCGGAGTACGAGACGAACACGTATCCGAGACAAGTCATCGAAGCCGCGGATAAAATATTGATGAACATGGAGGAGAGAGATAAAGGATTGAGATTCGCGAAGAATGTGCCGGCGTGGCCGGCGATGCCGGAGGACGATCGGAAATCGGCGAGCGCTGGTTTTGGGATGGCGCACGCGTTGCGAGAGAAAGCGTTTGGCGCGAATAACGCGGCGTTTCGAGCGTTGGGGTATCGAGAGAAAGGACCGAAAAAAGAACATCACGGGAAGCATTTTGCGCCGTCGCTTACGACGGATGAGAACCATCCGGAGTTTGTCCGACCAAACACGTACGCGATTACGGCGTTTTATAAGCCGTTGATGTTGCAAGCGTTCATAGCGTGGAACAGGCAGCGTTGGAATCGAGCGCTAAGAGAAGGTGGTTTTGTGGAGTCACCACCGGATGAAAAGACCGGGGTGGTTTTGTGGACGAGAGAGGCTTCTTCAACAGCGGAGAGTTCATCGTCGAGTGAGAAGGACGACGGCGGCGGCGACGACGACGATGAGAAGAATCATCCGAATAGACACGTGCCGGTTGTTTTTATGCACGGCCTTGGCGTCGGCGTCGGACCATATTCGAGTTGGATCATAGAGAGACTACCGAAAGATAGGACGATTTTATGTCCAGAATGGCCGAATATTTCTTACGGAATCGAGCGTGGCCACGAGTATCCGACGCCGAGAGAGTTGGCGCAGTTTTTGAGAACATCTGTGGAAAACGCGATTAAAAAGGTGAAGAACAAAACGCAGTTGCAGCCGAGTGAAATCAAATGCGATTGCATCGGACACAGCTACGGGACTGTCGTATTAACCGGATTCCGACGATATTGTCGAGATGTCGTGCGTCGTTCGGTGTTCATCGATCCAGTTTGTTTCGTCCCCTCGTTCGGGCGATATCTTAAATACGCCTTTGAGGAGCATTTACACGCGTGGTTTCAATTTTCGTCGTACATTCGAACGAAAATGAAAAACCCAGACGAACCTATGGATTTTATGAACATTTTCATGTCGACGTGGTTCGTGAAAGGTGATCCTTCCACTCAACATTTAATGAAGCGTTTACTTTTCCCGCAAGAAAGTTGGGAACGAGGTCCGTTGGACGAGCGCGACTGTCTCGTCTTGAGCGGCAAAGACGAAATCGTGGCGAGCGAGGATATTCGAAATACGTTTCAAAAGACGTGGCCTAAAACGACTATTTATTATCAAGGACAGTGGCAACATGGCGGCTTTTTATTAGAAGAAGATCCAGAGAAGGTGAACGAGGCGTTCTTACGGTTTATCGAAAAGGGAAGAGAGGATAAGGACGACGACGTTCCTCCACTCCCGCGTAGGAAAAAATAATTATACGAGTAGCACATATATAGTACAGGGTAGTGTATAGATTTTACAATCAGCGGTAGTATCACAACAACGCGATAGAGAGACGCGACGACGACTATTTACGATTATTCGCGTGCAGAAAACATCCCACGTCGTGATCGTCTACCATTCCTACGCTTTGCATCAACGCGTGCATCGTCGTCGCGCCGACGAAACTAAACTCTTTCTCCTTGAGCGCTTTACTCATCGCTTCGCTCTCATCCGTCTTCGTCTCGAGCGGCGCGCCAGCTTTTCGCCCAACTCTCCCATCTTTCCTCGCGAACGACCACATGAACTCGCTAAACTTCTTCTCGCCTTCCTCGCCCTTCCCGAAGTGCTTAATCAACGCTTTCGCGTTGTTAATCGTCGACTGTATTTTCCCGCGATGGTTTATCAAACCTTTCTCCAGTAAATCCTCCGCTCTCAAATCCACCATCTTCTCCGCGTCGAACCCGCGAAACGCGCGTCTGTACGCCTCCCGTTTCTTCAGTATCGTGATCCACGACAACCCGGACTGGTGCCCTTCCAAGCACACCTTTTCAAAAAGCTTCCGCCCGCATCTTTGTTCTTTGCCCCACTCGAGGTCGTGGTAGTTTTGGTAGATTTCGTCCCCGGAACACCAAGCGCATCGTCGTTTTTTCTCCTTCTCTGATTCTTCTTCTTCCGTCGTCGTCGTCGCGGCGCGTTTTCGCTTCTTCATCGCTCCGACGCTGCTTCTCATTCGACGACGCGATGATGGCACGACGACGAGAGCGCGAGAGGAGGTGAGTATCTTTTGCATGAATGAGGATAAAAAATACCGTTGAAGTTAGGGAAAAATATCTTCACATGTACATATTTAGTAACGCATCAAATCCGTGATGATGAGAGCGACGATACCGACGTCTTCTTCTTCTTTAGCGTCGTCTTCGCCGTCGACCAGAAGAAGAAGTCGAGTTTTGATGGCGTCGTCGTCGTCGACTTCTTTGGCGACGTGTCATCGCGACGTCGTTGCTTTTGTTAAATCCTACGAGGACGAATCCCTAACGGTCGCGTCGGGAAAAGGAGGAGGAGGAGGAGGAGGAGGGAACGTCGCGCTTTTTGAAAGACGACGACGACGAGCGAGTCGAAGAACAAAGATGCGTGATGTTGTCGTTTCTGCCGCCGCATCAGCTGATGATGTTGATGATGATGATGATGATGCGAAGAAAAGTTCGAGCAGCACCGTTGGTGTGTTGAGCCAAATATTGGCCGGCATCACGGTTTCATTAGCCATGGTGCCCGAGTCTCTGTCGTTTACGTTCGTCGCGGGCGTCTCGCCGATTGTCGGTTTACACGCCGCCGGGCTCATGGGACTCGCGTGCGCACTTTTCAACGCCCAGCCTGGCGTTATATCTGGTGCGGCAGGCGCAACGGCGGTGGTAATCGCACCGCTGGTTGCGTCGAAAGGGGTGGAGTATTTGTTCGCGTGTTGCGCGCTGTGCGGCGCGATGCAAGTTTTAGCGGGCGCGATGCGACTCGGGAAGTTTATTCGATTGGTACCACAACCAGTCATGTTGGGTTTTGTGAACGGCCTCGCGATTGTCATCGGGAAGAGTCAGTTGGAGCATTTTCACGGGTTGAGCGGGTCCGCGTTGTCGTATACGGTGGGATTGACCGCGTTGACCATGGCGTTGATTAAATTGATTCCAAAATATGTCACGAAGAAAATTCCGTCGCCGTTGATGGCGATTGCGAGTTTGACCGCGTTGACTCAAACGTTCAGTTTGAACGTGAAAACGATTGGAGATATCTCGAGCGTGGCGGGCTCTTTGCCGCAATTCTCCGTTCCGAGCGTGCCGGTGAGTTTGGAAACGTTGACGGTGATTGCACCGTACGCGGTATCGGTCGCCGCGGTTGGTTTGATTGAAACGCTGCTGACGCAACAACTCGTCGATGATATCGTCGAGAAACGCACGGCGACGCATACCGAGTGCATCGCGCAAGGTTTAGGTAACATCGCCAACGGGTTCTTCGGCGGAATGGGAGGATGCGCGATGATCGGTCAATCGATGATTAACGTAAATTCAGGAGGACGCACGAGAGTTTCCGGAATCGTGTGCGCTTTGGCAATCTTCTCGTACGTGTTGTTTGGTTCTTCTTTGATTGAAAAAATCCCGTTAGCGGCGCTCGCCGGAACGATGTTGTGTTTAGTGTTGGATATTTTCGATTTCACGAGTTTCAAACGCATCGCGAGAATTCCAAAGACGGATGCGACTGTTCTCATCGGCGTGACTGCAGTCACCGTCGTAACCAACTTAGCGGTGGCTGTTTTTGCTGGTGTTATTTTGAGCGCGTTAGGTTTTGCATGGAAATCTAGTCAACGCATCGACGCCGTGCGCGTTCTCGGTACCGCTAAAGATGGCAGCGAAGAGGCCATTTATTTCTTGTACGGCCCTCTCTTCTTCGGATCGGTGCAGAGTTTCTTTGAGAAGATCAACGTCAGAAAAGAACCGTCGAAGAAAGTCGTCTTAGATTTTGCTCACTCGAAAGTTTGGGATTCGAGTGGATTGGTAGCAATCGACGAACTCACCGAAAAGTTCCGACGCGAAAACGTCCGCGTAACGTTGAGACACCTGTCGCCGGATTGTACGAAGTTATTGCGAAAAGCTGCGGACTTGATGGAAGTTTCGGTAGACGAAGATCCAGTGTACGCCGTGGCGACAGATTACATGCCAGATGTGTTACCGGCGGTTACGGACGAATTGCAAGAGAAGAAGTTCAAGCGTAGTCCGATAACTGATGCTACGTAAAAGACTATCAGCGTGAACATGTTTTTTTATATTGTAGTATTACAAAGTTTATTCCATCAAAATCATTCATTCATTCATTCTGCGAACGAAAGCGTCTAAACTTGGTTTGCGTCCTAAAAAGTTTTCAAGCATCGAATCGCCGTCTATGGTCGCACACGGCGATAAGATGCACTCCCTGTACCTCTTCCCTAAAGATTCGTCTAAAACGCCCGCTTGCGAGTTTTCAAACTCGGCGAACAAATCCGCCGCGAACGCTTCCGACCACAGATATCCGAAATAACCCGCGTCGTATCCCATCATCGGGTGAAACCACGAGGCTACCGGAAAAGCGTTCTCTATGTAATCTATGCCGCTCATATCTTTCGTCATTTCGTTGTATAATTGTATCGCGTCGAGATCTTTGCGACCGTTGTATTCGTACAATGGCCCTTCCGAGCTGTGGACGAGCAAATCGTACATGGCCATCGAGATGAATCGACACCGGTTGTACCCGTCCATGGCGAATCGCGATTTCGAGAGTTTTTCGATTTCATCTTCCGGTAACGCGCGATTGGTTTCGTTGTGTTTCGACAGCGTTTTCAAGACTTCTTTCCTCCAAACAAAGTTTTCCAACATCATCGACGGTACCTCTAAGAAATCTTGTTCTACGCCTCCGGGCCACGGTACCGCCGACCACGCCCAAGCTTGCATGGAGTGTTTCGATTTGGTTAACACGCAGTGCATGACGTGCCCAAACTCGTGGAAAAAAGTTTCCACCTCGCGAAACCTCAGCAGACTCGGTTTAGAAGGATCCGTCGAACGAGACAAGTTGCCGATATTGACGCACGCCGGAGGCACTTCGGCCTCATCGTCGCGCACAAATGACGGTCGAAGCGGGTAGACGCACTGGTGCGAATACTTACCTTCTCGAGGGAATAGGTCCAAGTAAAAATACCCGGCCGCCTTTGATGCATCTTCGTTCGCGTAAACCGCGTAACATTCAACCTCTTCGTGCCACACCTGGGCATCTTTTTCCTTCTTAAATGTCACGTTTAACAGTTTTTCGTACGTTGATAAAATCGCGTCGCGGGTGTGTTCCAACGGGAAATACTCGCGCAGTTTTCCTTCATCAACACCTAACGTCGCTTTATGCGCGCGCGCGTAATACGAAATGTCCCAAGGTTCAATTTTCGTGCATCCTTCGCCTTCTTCTTTGCGTTTTAATTCTAGCAACAATTCCAAGTCTTTTTTTAAGCGCGCTTTCGATCGATCCAAAATATCCTTCAAAAACGCCATCGCTTTCTCGGGAGTCTGCGCCATCTTTGGTTCAAGCACGTACGAAGCGTGACTGGAATACCCCAACAACTGCGCCGTTTCGTGACGAAGCTTAATCGTCTGCAGGAACAAATCGGTGTTCTCTTCTTGACACTGCGTCGCTTTCGCCCGGGCCAACTTTTCGCGACTTTTTGGATTATCGCAAAATTGCATTATCGGCATAACGTCTGGCGCTTTCAGCGATACTTTCAACTTCCCCGTCGTTTCGTCTCTTTTATACTGTTTCAAATCGGGCACGCCGGTCAACTCGTTCTCCTCGAACAAAACGAACGTCTGGTCCTCGTTAATGTTCGAACTAAACGCGGAGCACAAACTTTCAATCTTGGCCATGTTTGCGCTAATCTTCTCTCGGTTCGCGTTCCCGGTACCTTTTCGTTTAAACTCGTCGATGACTTTCCTCGCAAACTTCAAATCCTCGGCGTCGACCCCCACACCACCACCATTATTACTCCCGCTGCTGCTAGTATTACTCTCTCTTGTGCTATTCTTCATCCCGTCTTCTAAAACTTCCAACAGTTTTGCCCTCGAAAACGTCGCGTCGAACACCGCGCTTTTCAGTCTGTCCTTTGCCTTTGTGCTCTCTTTCCTCACCTCGGCGCTCGCGTGCGTCATGCTCGGCAAAGTCACCCTGGCGCTCTTCTCGCTCGCCTCACCCATCGCCGCGGAGAAAACTTTAAACGTGCGCTCCCAATCGCGTTCATTTTTCGGCGTGTTTTCGATCCGTTCGATCGTTGCGAGGTACGACGACGCGATGTCGTCTTCGACGTCGCGAACGTCTTTGGACGATATCGTCGGGGAAAACGAAGGAATCATGTCTGAAGAAGAAGAAGAAGAAGAAGAGCGCGAGGCGTTCTTTTTGCTGCTGCTGCT
>Ga0255779_1005579_pt1 | contig 11696 bp, 8 predicted proteins | sample 011ome_21_FD_179977 | JGI IMG/M metagenome (GOLD analysis project Ga0255779, IMG submission 179977) | Coastal salt marsh microbial communities from the Groves Creek Marsh, Skidaway Island, Georgia - 011508AT metaG (version 2) | ecosystem: Environmental > Aquatic > Marine > Intertidal zone > Salt...
TGGTGCGTGACGATGATGATGATGATGGTGATGTTGACGACCACGACGACATCGATGGTGACTTTCGCAACGAGTGCATCGCGGCGGTGTCTGGGGACGCGTCGCGCGTGCGCGATGACGCGCACGCGCGCGCGTCGGCGTCGGCGGACGCCGGGTGGCACGCCCCCGCGTCGCCGCGCGTCGTGGCGTTCCCGCTGAACGCGCGCGAGACGAGCGCGGTGGTGGAGGCGTGCGCGCGGCGTCGCGTGCGCGTGACCCCGCGCGGCGCGGGCACCGGGCTCGAGGGTGGGTGCGTGCCCTATGGTGGAGGGTGCGTCATCGATACGTCGCGCATGAAGACGATTGATGTGAGTGGGGTGGAGCGCGGCGACGGCGTCGCGCGCGTGGGCGCCGGGGTGTTGAAGAGCGAGCTCAACGCGGCGTTGAAGCCGTTGGGGTTCGTGTTTGGGCCGGATCCGAGCAGTAATCCGAGCATCGGGGGGATGGCGAGCACGGGTGGGAGTGGGTTATCGACGCTCAAGTACGGCACGAGTAAGGAGAATGTGCGGTCGATGACCGTGGTGACGCCGAGCGGGGCGATTATTCGGACGCGAGCGGAGACGAGGAAATCGAGCACGGGGTACGAGTTGAACGCGTTGTATCTCGGCGCCGAGGGCACGTTGGGGGTGATTACGGATTTAGTCGTCAAGGTGCATCCGCTTCCGCGCACGCGATGCGGGGCGGTGGTGAGGTTTGCGGATGTCAAGTCGGCGGCGAAGACGGTGGCGGATTGCATCGCGCTCAATTTGTCGACGTTGTTGAAGTGCGAGCTGATGAACGACGAGGGCATCAAGGTGACGAATGTAGTGTTTAAAACATCGCTTCCGTGCGAGCCGACGTTGTTTTTGGAGTTTGTGGGCAACGATGAGAGGCAGACGATGGCGGATTGGAAGGCGTTTGAGGCGCGCGCCGAGGCCAACGGCGCTCGAGGATCAACATTCGCGGCGACTGGAGAAGAGTTGGATGATTTATTCGACGCGCGGCGCGGGTGCTATCTCGGTGCGATGCGTTATCGCGGCTTGGAAGCTGGGACGTTGGAAAAGGAGCACGTGTACGTGGGCGACGTGTGCGTGCCATTGTCTCGATTGGCGGATACCATTTCGACGACTGAAGCGGCGTTCAAGCGCGCGCGATTTCCGTGCGTCATTTGTGCGCACATCGCCGATGGCAATTTCCACTGCTTAATCCCATTCAAAGAACACGAACGTGCGGCGTTGCACGCGCTCGAAGACAAAGTCATCGGCGCCGCGATCGCCGCGGGTGGCAGCGCGAGCGGCGAGCACGGCGTCGGCGTCGGCAAGCAGCGATACATCCTCCAGGAACACGGCGCCACACACATTGGCATCCAGCGCTCAATCAAACGCGCGCTAGACCCACAAAACATCATGAATCCGGGTAAAATCTTCCCTTGGCACGCGTCACCCGACGATGAACTCCACGCCGGCGACGACGATAAGCATCGCCGCCCGAAACTCGCCAAGCTCTAGCCGCATATTCAATGTATACTGTACGTAGTCATCACCCATACCCAAATCCACGCGCGCGCCGCGTCCACGCACCACGCATACATCCTTCGCACGCATCATCCAGCGTGAGTGCGGCGCACGCGCCATCGCGACCGTCATTAAACTTCACATTCGCGACGGCGCCAGTCAAAAACATGTCAACCGGCGTAACACCCATCACCACATCATGCTGGCCGTCACATCACGGCGCGCGGCGACCATGACGCCGCACCGCCGACGCGCGACGCGCGCGAATGCGACCGTCGCACTCGCCGCGTGCGTTGTCGCCGCCCTTCGCGCCGCCGCGCACGCGTCAGCGTCGATGATCGATCCTTCGATCGCGCAGCCCGGCGTTCGACCATGGAACGTCGAACGCGCGGAATTGCACGGGTTATCGTCCAACGCCCTCGAACGAGCGAGCGCAAACGTGGAAACAATCGTCGATCGTGACTGTTTCGTCGTCGCTCGAGACGGAGCGTTGGTGCACGAATCGTATTATCACGCCGAAGGCGCGGGGGCGAGGGAGGCGTTTAGTGTTGACGACGCCGCGGGCGCGTTGGCGACGGTTTTAGCCACCGGCATCGCCGTAGACCAGGGTTTGTTTGGATTGGATGAGCCATTAGCGAAGTTTGGGTTGGCGAGCGTCGAGCGGGCGTTCGGGAGGGAGTATGCGGAGGAGGTGACGGTGAGACAGTTGTTGGCGCAGACGCACGGGGGCGGACGTCGAGCGCCGGGAAGCGCGTTTGAACGGGATAATCGCGACGATGGGTATCTAGATATCATCGGTGAACTCATCGAGGCGAGGTCGGGGATGAAACTTGAGAACTGGGCGCGAGTACACGTGGCGGAGCCGCTCGGGGTGCCAGAGTTGTTTAGCGCGGCTCGACACTCGGGGCGAGCGAGCGAGGCGTCGTTGAGACGCGGCTTGCGCGCGTCGTGTCGAGACGTCGCCAAGCTCGCGCAGGTATTCGTAAATAAAGGCGCGTGGCTCGGTGAGGATGGTAGAGTAAAGCAGTTGTTTGATCCATCATTCGCGTTGACGGCAATGTCGGTGAGTTATCCGTCGTTGAATCAAGCGCACGGCTTGATGACGTGGTTGCACGTGCCCACGAGTAAAACCGGCGCAAAGTGCTGCAAACCGCAAACCACGGCGTTGGCGTGCGGTGAGAGCGCGGAGGATATCGATGGACCGATTTTAGGCGTCGATGCCCCGCGCGCACCTGTGGCGATTGTCGTCGGTGATGAGGGGTCGATGATTTTCATGATGCCGGAATCGCGCACCGTCGTCGTGACGCTCGGTCGCACGGTGGCGGGCACGCCGGCGTGTCCAGTCGCACCGTCTGATGTCGTCAGCACGCTCGGACACGGCAGACGCGATGACGCGTTTTTAGTGCGCACGTTGTGGAGCGCAATGAGTGATGGATTGAAACCGTTACAGGCGACGAGCCGGGACGACGACGACGACGACGACGCGGCCAAGTCACGTAAAAGCGTCGGGACATCTTCGGCTGAGCGCGTGTGGAACAGATGGGAGGAAAAGCACCATTCCAGCCGTTTTACTGAAGACGACGACGCCGACGTCGATGACGATGATGCCTACGCGACGCGCGTCAAACGCGTTGCCAGCTCAAAATTGCGCGATGGCGTCGTACGTGACGGCCACGCGACGTACGGCGAGGACGTCGACGAATATGATGACGACGACGCGGATCGCGCTCGCTCGCATCGAAAAATGCACGATAAACGCGACGACGACGATGACGACGACGACGACGCGCAAAGCGCGGCTGAGGCGTACAAGGCGAGACAACTGGCGTACGCGCACGACATGCAAGAACGCGAGTACAAAAAGTACGAGTCTCGCATCCAGCGCGACTACCAAGACGCCATCAAAGCCAATCAACAAACGTATCAAGACGCCATGCGCTCGGCACAAGAAGAACCTGACGCGGTAAGACGCGCCAAGCTCGAAGATGAAGCCGCGGCGGAGTACATGGAGGGTGTGAATACGATTGAAAACGTCGGGGCAGATTCGCTCAAACATTTGGAGACGTGGCGCGAGTCAACAATGCCACCGGATGCGAAAGCACACGGTCGCGACGCAAAGCCGCGGTTGGGTGCGGATGAAGTTTTTGATGCCGACGCAAAACATTTGGAAACGATGCAACGTGCGCTGGAGCGAAACTTGCATGAAATGTCCTCTGTCGCCGCTCGGCGTTCGGCGCCGCCGCTCGCTCGGCTCGGCGCGCCGTTGGCGACGACCACGACCACGACGACCATGAGAGGCTCATGCGTGTGCGGATGCCCGAATACGCCATCTGACGCTGAATCGTCGTGCTTTGACATTGATGCGAGCGAATTAACTTCCGCTGACCAAGCGGCGCAAGCGTGCGACGCCATGCGCTCTCGCGCGCGCCTCGGCTGTCCTCACACGGGCATTGTGCAAAAGTGCGGCGACATCACCGGCAAACGCGGTCAAGCGAGCAAAGATTTAGAATGTCGACAGGTTCGACGATGTCCGCAAACCAAGGCGGAGGCAAAGTCTATCGAATTCCTAGCTGCGGTGTTTGATTGCCGAGCCAACGCCTTTGCGGGATGCGCGTATGTACCGAAGCCGTGCGCGCATTCGCACGTGCTCGTGCGTCCGACAATCATGGCGACTTCGACGGCGGCGGTCGAACCGTCAGCGGTGCGATTATCTCGCGGTGACGTCGATGCTGAGCGCTCGGCGGCGCATCGATTCTCCGACCACGACCACGTCGTCGTGCGCCACAACGCGTTGACACGATGGGCGCTTCGAGCGTCACCCGAAGTCAGCGTTGGCTTAGCCGTCGCCGTCTTAGCATTGGCTCTCGTAACCGTCGCGAGTAAATGGCCCACGACAGTGACGGGTGGTGAACATCCGTTCGCATCGTCGAGGAAGACCCCGATGACGCAAGGACCACGAGGAGGATATCATTCTCGCGGAGCGGCGCCCGCGGAATCGGCGCCGTTGCTCCTCCGCCGAAACGCCCCACCGCCTCAGAAGCCTAGCGCGCCCTCTCGCGTCGTCGCGACAATCGATAAAGACGGCGATGATGAGGAAGCGGCATTCGTGAACGTGCCTTCCAAGGCTGCCGCTGCGCCACCGCCGGTGAGCCGTCCAGTCGCGGTGCCGCAGCCGCAAACGTTTGCCTATGCGGAGGAGTTGCGCCCGACGGTTGAGATTTCACCTCGAGCACCGTCCCAGTCGGCGTCCTCGGCGTCTGAAGACGATGAATGAATTTATTTAGTGTAATAATGTGACATAGAAAACCTAGCAGAACGTACAAACAAAACACGGAAACAACTAGAGACGCATTCGAGCGAACCCGACGAGCGCGCGCGTCATCGGTACCCACGCCCGTCGACTCGCCCACGCGTTTCGCGCGCTCGACGCACCAAAGATAATTGGTGCCGAAGATGTCATGGCACGGTCGTCAGCGCTACCGCCATCGTGCGGCGGTCGATGTGCCGCGCGAGCGAGCGTATGCGCTCCGCGCGCGCTCTTTGACGACGACGCCCAGCCGAGCGGCGTAAAGAACCCATCCACCTTTCGACGCTTAAAAATCACCTCGTCATCGCCATCGACATCAGCGCCATTGCGTAGCCCCCCACCACCTGCCTCGAAACCAGTCATCTTTGTCGGCGTGAGCCCGAAATCAACCGCCATGTTTGCTAAATGATCGGCGTGCTTGTTGTACTCGCGGCGCACGTGTTCAATGCTAAACGAAGAAAATTCCTTCTTCAATCGCATAGCTTCGGCGTGCATCGGCGCCAACTTATCCGATTTGCACTGAAACAACCCTTTCACTTGATTGACGATCAATTTACTATCCCCTTTGCACTCGATGTGCGTGATGCCGAGCTCGACGGCTTTTCGTAAGCCCAAACACAACGCCGCGTACTCGGCTTCGTTCACCGTACGGTCGTTTCCCAAATACTCTGTCAGCTCCTCAACGATTCGATCATCCTTTTTCCGCTTCAACAGCGCCCCGGCACCAGCAAATCCCGGATTCCCACGACTCGCACCATCAAACTCCACCACATACGCATCCACAGCGCGATTCATATCCGGTTCGTCGCCGTCCCGCGCGCTGCTCGTCAACCCCGCGACGCGTTCCCCAATCATCGTCGACTTCGCACGCGCCCCAGGCATCGCACTCGCGCGCTTCGACGACGCAGACTTCACTTTTCCCTCATTCTTCATCACTTTCGCCCCGATGCGCGCCTCACCGGCGACGCCATCACGAGACAACTCGCGAAAATCACCAATTTGCCCGTTGCCGCTGTCGACACTTTCGACACCGCCCTCGTGCCCCTTTGCGCCGTGTTCGCGCATAAACGCCTGCGCCTCGTCCAGCGATGCGAATTTCTGGGTCACGCAAAACGAGCACGCGCCGTCAGTCGCCGTTCGCGCCGCGTCATCGCGCGTCGTCGACGCGCATTGTCGCATCATGATGTTCCGTTACCTTGTGCTTGGAGCCTTGAAACGCATCCACTTGCGCCCTCGCGTCGTCCCAGGAGGCGTATATCCCCGGCACGCGACCGATGGCGACGGAGTAATACGCGCGCTTACCCGATGCGCCGTCGCGCGCGGCGGGCATGGTGTGTCTGCGGCGCGGCGCGGCGACGAATGTGGTGTCGTGAGCACCGGGACGGTTGGCGGCGGCGGCAGTCGGCGACGCGAATGCCGTCGCGCGACGGCGACGGCGACGACGACGGCGACGACGACGACGACGACGCGACGCGCGCGTACGAAGATCACTGGGACGACGTCTATCGCACCGATCCCGCGCAGCTCGCGCGCGAGTGGCACGTGGAGTCCGACACGGTGCTCAGCGCGTGCGATGGGTACGCGCGAGCCGCGTCGCGCGACGGCGCCGTCGTGGACGTCGGGTGCGGGTCGAGCGCCGTGGGCGTGGACGCGTTGCGCGCGTACGGGTTTCGCGCGCTCGTGCTCGCGGATGTGAGCCCGACGATTGTGGCGAAGCTTGGGAAGGATTTCGCGGGGGACGCGAGAGTTCGATGCGAGACGTGCGACGCGCGCTCGATGTCAGGCATCGTTCGCGACGGTGAGGCGTCGATGGTGATTGATAAAGGGACACTCGATGCGTTGAATGGTGAGGATGATAAGCGGCGATTGCTTGGGGAGTGTGCGAGGATGATTGCTGAGGATGGGTTCGTGGTGAGCGTGTCGTTTCCCGCCGTCGCTCGATTTCGCTTTCTCGAGCGCGAAACCGAGGCTTTGGGGTTGAGTTTGCGGTTTAAAGTCATCGCCGACGGCGATCCGGCGCGCGGACATCGCGCGGTGTTCGTGAGTGTGATGTATAAGAAGGCGTCGGCGGTGATGGCGGCGGTGCCGTTTGAGAGGGACGCGTTGACGGAGATGTTGGTGAAACGCATGACGGCGTCGGGGTCGCTGTACGAAGACGAGGATCAAGACGACGTCGTGGCGCCGACGTTAGATTTTAGCAAGGATGAAGAATTGTAAAATAAAACACGGTGATTATTATAATCAGAAAAAGTCGTACAGGACTCGCGCGGCTTCTTCGTCTTCAACTGAAATTAAAATTAAAACAAAAACGCCGACGGCGGCCCTCTAAAAACTCGCATTCGCGCGCAGAATCAAAACGATGAATCCCAACACATGTGTTGCTATTTACTCATCGTTCGTCACGTGCGCGCGCGGACGCGGCTCGTTATGAAACCGTCAAAACAAAAGAGTGTCGCCCGTCGGCGCTCGCATGGTGACATGAATAGCCAAAACATAAGACGATTGATTACTTACGCCTTAAGCAACGCATCAATGTCCGGAGCGATGTTCGCGTTCTCGAACTTTGGCGAGTAACGCTTGACTGGAACGCCATCCTTACCGATGAGGATCTTCTCAAAGTTCCACGTGATATCCGAGCGTCTCACCGGAGACCACTGAATCGGCATAGAGTTTGGCTGGATGTTGTAAATGTGATCCGCACCAGCTCCCCCCTTGTCATCCGACGGGTACGGCAAGCATGCCTTCAAATACGCCCAAAATGGCTCTTCATTCGCGCCGTTGACTTCCATCTTCGTCGTCAGAATAAACTTGGGCTCGTAACCGCCGCCCGGACGCACATACTTCAACGAGTCGAGCGTCTCAAAATCCTTGGGGTAATGTTGGTGCCCGAACGTGTTCGACGGACAGCCGATGACGACTAAATCATCACCATACTTTTCTTGCAGCGCGTTCAATTGAACCATATCGCGGCAAGTCGTGCCTGTTTCGCGTGGTAACATCATGTTGCGCGGTCAGCGCGCGCGAATATAATTACAAAACACATCCTCGCACATCGCCGAACGCCGCACACGCACCTCAAAAAGCAGCAATGTTGTTCACGAGAACAACTTTACCCTTGAACTGACTCAGCGGAAGCGCCGCGCCGTCCGTCGGGGCGTCGCGGGTGCCACCACCGAGTCTTTGCAGGGTAAATTCATGAATGGAGCTCGCCGCCTTTGTCGTCGTAGAATGGCGTCGAGACGCGCGTCTGGACGCCGTGCGCGTGGCGAACAACGCCCGGGAAGGCGCGTACGCGGCTTGCGAGGCAAACATCGCGAGAAGAGTCGCGTGCGGACGTGTGACGTCGCAACGACCTCTCAAGGAGGGGGGGGTTCATTTTCAGGTTTTGGGACATCGACGACGACGCCGTCTTTGGGACATTCGAGCGCGCGCGGCGCCGACGAGACGGTGGTGGTACGCGCGTGAAGTATTGTGGTGGAAAACTATGTCTATATTTTACAACGCGTGCAACGACGCGATTATGAGGCTTTGGATGTCGTCTTCTTTTTCTTTTTCGGAGCGTCGTCGGCGTTCTTTTTGAGCTTTTTACGTGGTTTCACGGCGCCAGCGAGGGTGTCGCCATCGCCCGGCAACACGTCTTGCCACGTTCCGAGGGCTTTTTGTTTGTGTTTCTCAGCTTTTTCGAAGAGAGCGTCGATATCGTCGACGTCGGCGTCGTCGAATGTGGCTTTGCGCGCCGCGGCGGCTGACGGCTTCTTCGATGGGCGACGCTTTTGTGAAGCCAAAACGTCGGCATCTTCGCCGCCGTCGGCGTCCGCGTCATCGACATCGTCGTCGTCATCAATTTCGTCTTCGGCACTATCGCTCTCGGCATCGTCGTCATCATCGTCTCCGCGTCCTTCTTCTTGTTTGTCAGCCGCGTCGACGTCGGCGTCCATCGGCGCCGACGACTCGTCGCCGTCTCGCTCAGCTTTTTCATACGCTTCAAGTAAATAGTCATCATCTGGAGCGTTTTTATACCCATCGTAATGCGTACGAATCTTCCCTTGGGCGCGTTTCGCCTCGAATTCTGCGTGCGCCTCCTTCAACGACTCCGTCCACGCCCGCGCCGTCATCGAGCTCGCCCGCGCACATCTTTTCACATCCTCGCTCGACACCCCGCGCCCGCTCTTGGCTATAGCACAAATCTCATCGTGTCCGTTCGACACGACGACGACGACGCCGTCGGCGGTGACTTCCTCGTCTAAATTCGGATCAAACACGGCGATGCCCGGGACTTCGTCGTAAAAGCAAAACGTTGACGCAATGGGATAATGATGCATGTTCAGCGCAATCGGCTCCCGAGCGTCTATATCACACACCGTCACCGTCCCTGCGTTGGCATCAACCGCGCACTCTGGTCGGCGGAACGTCATTAACGATCCACACGCCGCGAGACTCGCCGCGCCCGCCAAGTTGCCGTCGTGCGCCAGCACCGTCACGTTACACGTGATCACCCACACCGCCTTCCCCGCGAGCACGCACAGCGATTCAACGTCTACCGCTCTCGCATCTTTCAGTCCACGCTCGAGTAAAGCACCGAGCTCGCGTGCGCGAGCGCGCGTGTCCCGGTCCCCGGCGCCGGCGCTCGCGAACCCTCTTCGCGCGCCGCTCGAAATCTCAACATCCACGCGCAGCGACCCTTCCGCACTCGAGCCGCCGCTCGTAGGTTTTTCCAACTTGGCGCTCGTGCTCGCACAGACGCGCGTGTGGCCTAGGGTGACCACGCACGTCCCCGCAGACGGACCCAAGGAAATGTCCAAGTGCTCTCGGGCGTCGTTCGGAAGCCGCGCATCCATGCGGAACACGCCCTCGTCGTCCCCTCGCAGGCAGTCGATGATAAACTCACGGTTTATCGTGGGCACGATGTCATCCGCGCGAGTGGTGAACGGACGCATGGTGCACGGACCGAGAGTGTCGCGCGCGAATGTGAGGCTGGAACCGACGGCTGCGAGCGCTTTTCGTCGCGCGAACGCGCAATGTCGCGCGTATGGCGCATCGAATGACTCACTATGATTGATTATATGTTACCATATATAGCTATGCGACCGATGTGTCGCGATGCGCTAGCGCTCACGTGGAGCAGCGAAGACGTCTTCGTCGAGCGACATCGACGTCGCGGGCGTAAACTCGATGAAATCATCCTCCGTTTGATGGTTTTGTTTCACCGCGGCGGACGATGATGCCGACGGCGTCGCGGCTGGGGTCTTGGACGGCGTCACTGTTTCTCTCGGTGGTGGAAATGAAAAATCTGCGGCCCAGGGAGAGGTGTCGTCGCCGGCGTCTTTGGTGCTCGAGGCGGTGTTCGTCGCTTCGCGGAGCTTCTCGCGAAGCGTCGAGCGTACATTCGACAGCTCGCGCCGTAATCTCGCATTTTCACGCGTGACTTCGGCTTGAATGGCGTTGAATTCGCGGCGCCGCGCAGCTATTTCTTGTTCAGCGCTCGCCTTGACTGCGCGAAGCTGTTCTTCTACTACTAGGGGTGGCGAGCGATGGTGCGACGAGTCAACCGTCGACGGATGGACACCGAATACCGCCGTCTGGTGTGACGGAACCGCGCAAACACCCGCCGAGCGTAACGTCATGTCGCGTATTTGCGCAAACAATCCCGCTAACTCGGCTTTCGTGCGCATTTCTTCGTTGAGCAATCGTTCGGCGGCGACGCGCGCGTCGGCGGCTCGTTCCACGCGCCTCTTAAACGCCTCATCCTCTTCCGCTTGCGTCGGCAAGCGCGCGACGCGCTCGCGCAGCGACTCTAACTCGCGCATCAGCGATACCTTTTCAAGTACCATCGCGTCTACTTTACTCTCAGCCACGCGCGCGCGCTCTTCGCTCGCCTCGGCTCGACGCTCGAGTCGGTCAATTTCGAGCGCCTTGGTCTGCTCAACGACATCGCGGTCAAACGCGCGTTTGGCCTCGAGATCACGCTTGAGCGCCTCGATAACTTCATTCTTTGCCTTCAGCGCGTGCTCGTGGACGTCTACATTTGCCTCTAACGCGCGCACACGCTCGCGTAGACGCTCGAAATCGTCATCCGCGGCGTCGCGCGTCCGCTTCGCCTCGAGCTCACGCCGCGCATACTCTTCTCGCGTCGACGCCAACGTCGACGTCAAACTCGCAATCGCCCGTTCCTTCGCGCGTAACGCCTCGCGCAAACTCGCAGTCTCGTGATGCTTATTCGTCCGCACAGCCTCGCGCTCGAGCTCGATGTCCCGTTCGCGACGCAACGCCGACAACGCGATTTCGTGCTCGCGTTCCTCGACGCGTAAATCATCCTCCACACCCTCCGCCTCGCGCTCAAGCGCGCGTACGCGCTGCTCAAACTCACTCACAACACCATTCCCCGGTGACGCCGGCGCTGATGCCGGCACGCGAAACGACATCGTCGATATATCGTCGGTCAACGCCGCGACAGACGCCGACGCCGTCTTCGGCTCCGTCTTCGACGGCGTGCGCAACACCTCGCTCGCGAGCTCACGAATCATCGCCGACGTCGGCGACGCGCTCGCCATCATCACAACCACCCCACCACGCGCGCGCGCACTGCCGTCTGCGCCTCCGAACCTCACGAACACGACGTGAGCTCGAGTTGAAGCCAAAAACAGTTGACCAACACACACAACGTCTCGAGCGCGCGCAGCCTCACCACCGCCTCGCCCCGCGCCGCGCCGCACCCGTCTGCGATGGACGCCACGAAACGCGTCGCGTCGACCTTTCGCGCGCGTGAGAGGCGTCGCGCGCGTCCGTCGCGTCGCACACTGGCGCACGCACTGGTGCACTGGGAAAGCTGAAGCTTCGAGTCAGGTCCCCCATATGCC
>Ga0255779_1005580_pt1 | contig 11695 bp, 14 predicted proteins | sample 011ome_21_FD_179977 | JGI IMG/M metagenome (GOLD analysis project Ga0255779, IMG submission 179977) | Coastal salt marsh microbial communities from the Groves Creek Marsh, Skidaway Island, Georgia - 011508AT metaG (version 2) | ecosystem: Environmental > Aquatic > Marine > Intertidal zone > Salt...
GGATTCGGTAAAACTGTATATCAAGAAATTCTTGGTTATATCGCAGACCCAGATTATGGAGATATTACTGACCCAACCAGTGGTAGGGATTTAACAATCGAGTATGTATCTGCTGAAGATGGAGGTACTTCTTACCCAACAACTACTATCAGAGTTAAACCATCACAAACACCAATTTCAGAAGATGCTCAAAGAGCAACTGACTTTATTGAAAATCAAACTGAGATTACTGAATTATATTCAGAGTTATCTTACGATGAATTAAAAGGTGTATTAGAAGGATGGTTAAATCCAACTGATGAGAGTGCTAACGCTGGTACTCAATTTACATCAAATGAACCACTTGCACCTAAACAAACTGTATCAGAAGATATGGGAGGGTCTCAAGTAGTTGAAGCAGAATCATCTAAGAAAACTGATGATGTAGCTGCAGCATTTGATGATTTATTCAACAACTAATTAAACCAATTTTATGGCAAAGAAAAAAGACGAACAGGACTTAGCTAGTATCCTAGCGGATTCCTTAAACAAAAATTCCAAAGACCACAAGGTAGCATTTTTCCTCGATGATGAGGGTGCACCGACCAACGTAGATGGTTGGGTATCTACCGGATGTGCAATGTTGGATGTTGCTATTTCTAACCGCCCGTATGGTGGGTTGCCAGTTGGTAGAATTGTTGAATTAACTGGTTTAGAACAATCAGGTAAATCACTTGTATCTGCTCACCTCTTAGCTGAAACACAAAAGCTAGGAGGTGTCGCGGTACTAATCGATACAGAAACAGCAGTAAGTAGAGAATTTTTAGAAGCAATCGGTGTGGACGTTTCTAAATTACTTTATGTATCTGCAGATTCAGTTGAAGAAATCTTTGATATGACCGAAACCATTATCGAAAAGGTAAGGGAAACATCCAAAGATAGATTAGTAACCATTGTAACCGATTCAGTTGCTGCAGCATCTACTAAAACAGAACTTGCAGCAGATTATGGTAAAGATGGATACGCTACTGATAAAGCAATCATCATCTCTAAAGCGATGAGGAAGATTACCAATATGATTGGGAGACAGAAAATCTTATTAGTTTACACAAACCAACTTCGTCAGAAGATGAACGCTATGCCGTTCGGTGACCCTTGGACTACAAGTGGTGGTAAAGCTCTTGCTTTCCATGCATCTGTACGATTAAGATTAAAAGGTACCGGGCAAATTAAAATGAAGGTGAATGGAAACGATAAGATTGTAGGAATGAAAGTTCGTGCACAAGTTGTAAAGAATAGAATGGGTCCACCATTACGTTCTACTGATTTTGAAATATTCTTTGATAGAGGAATCGATAATTACGGTTCTTGGTTAAAAGTAATGAAAGATGATAAGTTAGTTACTCAGGCTGGTGCATGGTATAAATATGTTGACATCGAAACTGGTGAAGAACATAAATTTCAATCTAAAGATTTCATCCCTTTAATGGAGGAAACTGATGAATTAAGAGAGCAGATTTATAAAAGAATCTGTGAATCACAAATTTTACAATACAAATCAGATACACTTGATATTGATTCTATGGAAATTGATACGAGTGGACCTGGAATGGATGACTAAAACTTAAACAATGAGAAATCAATTATTAGAAGCAACACGTAAACATGCCGAAGGGCATGTTGCAAAACATGTGGCAAATGTTGAAGTGTATCTAAACTCATCAATTGGTATTGGTGAACATTCTGATATAATCGAGGCAATCGAATTAGAATTAGAACATATAGCTAAATACCAAGACCAAATTGATATTTTAGACAAATACTTTCCAACAGAAAAACACAGGTTATAATGAAAGAACTATACAAGAACATTTTAGAGTCAGTTGAAACTGATAGAACCCAGAGTATCGATAGACACAAGAACTCTCGTGTACTTATTATCGATGGGTTAAATACATTTATCCGTTGTTGGACTTCAATTCCAACTATGAATGATGATGGAGACCATGTTGCCGGTGTAACTGGTGTACTTCGTTCAATTGGGTATGCAATCAGACAAACTCAACCGACTCGTGTTGTTGTAGTTTTTGATGGTAAGAATGGCTCAAATAGTAGAAAGAAAATATATTCTGAATACAAAGCAGGCCGTGATAAAAACAAACTTCGAGTAAATCGTCAGTATGCTGATATGATGAATGAAGAAGATGAACGTGAATCAATGAAACGCCAATATATGTGGTTGATGGAAATGATGCACGAACTTCCGATTACAACTATGATATACGATGGTGTTGAAGCAGATGATATCATGGCGTATATTCCTACCAAAATTTTAAAGGAAGGTGAACAAGCGGTAGTAATGTCAACCGATAAGGATTTTTTACAACTTGTCGATGAGGATACTATCGTTTGGTCTCCAACCAAAAAGAAGATTTACAATCAAAATAGAATAAAAGAAGAATTTGGGTTACACCCTAACAATTTACTCCTTTACAGAGTACTTGATGGTGATAAGTCAGATAATATACCAGGTGTATATGGATGTGGTATTAAAACACTCCTAAAGCGTTTTCCAGAACTAACAGAAGATGTTGAGTTATCAGTTGATGATTTGTTCCAACTAGCAGAACAAAAGAAAGTAGAATCAAAAGGAAAGATTAAACTTTATAATGATATTCTTGAAGCTAAGAAACAGATTATAATGAATGAACGATTGATGCAATTAAAAGATGTTGACATTAGTGGTACTATTAAGATGAGTGTTTTAGATAGATTTAATGAGGAAATAAAACCTCTAAACAAAATCGATTTTCTAAAAGTTTGTGTTAAGTACAAGGTTACTGATAAATTTGGAGATTTAAATTCCTGGTTAAAAGATACATTCGGTAATTTAATTACTGATTAAATTTGGAGATACGAAAAATTATTCGTATCTTTGTATCAAAGTTATATAAATAGAGTCATACATGCAAGAAATAGATACTTTATCGAAATACGGGCAAAGTTTTCAAAGTAAAGTTGTTTCAGCATTACTAACTGATGGTAAGTTCCTCGATACAATCTCGGAAATTGCTCACACGAAGTTCTTCGAAAGTGAGGCAAATAAATGGATTGTTGGTGAGATAATAGAATACCATGAGTTGTACAAGAAACCACCTACATTAGACGTATTCAAATCACAATTATCCAAGGTAGACAACGATATCATTAAGAAAACCGTTGTAGACCAACTGAAACATGTTTATACCCAAATTGGACAACAAGATTTCGAATATGTTAAAAACGAATTCACAGATTTTTGTAAGAACCAAAACTTAAAGAATGTAATTCTACAATCAGTAGATTTACTCAAGGCTGGTTCTTATGATAGAATCAAAGATTTGGTAGATGCTGCAATGAAAGTTGGAACTGATGTAAATTTGGGACATGATTACATTGAAGATTTTGATTCAAGGGCAAGTGAAGAAAAACGAGTAGTTATTGGAACTGATTGGGAACCTATCAATGATTTGATGGGTGGAGGATTAGGACCAGGAGAACTCGGAGTAGTAGTTGCACCATCTGGTGTAGGAAAAACATGGATACTCTCAGCAATGGGTGCATCCGCTGTACGGCAAGGTTTGAATGTGGTACATTATAGTATGGAGTTATCTGAACACTACGTTGGTCAGAGATATGATGTACTATTCTCACATATTCCAACTGCGGAATTAAAAGACAGACACGAAGAAGTTAAAAACAAAGTAAAAGGACTAAAAGGGAATTTACTTATTAAGTATTTTCCACCAAAAGGTGTTACAGTAAAGAAGTTACAACAACATATTGAGAAAATGACCTCAATGGGAAACAGGCCCGATGTTATCATTGTAGATTATGCAGACCTTTTACTATCTCATTCCAATAAGACTGACTCTACTTATGCGGAACAAGGTGGTGTTTATATTGACCTTCGTGGTATGAGTGGTGAATTGGGAATACCAATTTGGACTGCATCTCAAACCAACCGTTCAGCAATTGATAGTGAAGTAATCGAGGCAGATAAGATTGCAGATTCATATGCAAAGGTAATGAATGCAGATTTCATTATGAGTTTTAGTAGAAAATCAAAAGATAAATTGAATAATACTGCTCGTGCTCACGTAATGAAAAACAGATTTGGACCTGATGGGATTACTTTCCCATGTAAGATGGATACTTGGACTGGTACTATCGATATCTATGACGGTAATTCACCTGATGGAGTAATAGTTCAGAAACAAGCTGCAAGTGGACAATTAGAAACCAAAAAACTACTTCACAAAAAGTATGTTGAGAATATGGGATAATGATAAACTATGAATCATATAGTAAGTTTGTTGAACATAATGAGTTAGATTTAGAATATCATAGAGTGACCCAAGATGTCTTTGGTAACCAAGATTTAGATTCTACTTTAGAAACTATTTTTCAATATCATCGAAAGAAAGGATTTCCTCACTATGATATTCCTACTCATAAAAGATTACAACAATTTAAATCTTTACAAAAGTTCGATGAACAAACTTTATTTAAAGATGGTAAGATAGACCAGACAATGCATGGATTATCTCTTGCATGGACTTACTTTCCTCATTGGGTAGATGTAATATGTGGTTCGAGTAAATTATCTCCAATTGAATATTGGAATAATGATGATAAGTTAAAAGAGATTATTCGTAAAACTTGGGATTGGCAACTCAAACATGGGAATGGTTCCTTTACCTTAAATCGATTAAGACAAAATTTAAAGATTTATGGTGGTAATCAATCAGTATCTAACTTTAGACCATCTGCAGCAAAATACATCTACAATACCTATGGTAACCAAGGAGTTGTATGGGATATGAGTTGTGGTTGGGGTGGTAGGATGATAGGGTTCCTTTCTAGTGAGTGTAAAAAGTATATTGGTACTGAACCTTCAAGTAAAACCTTTAATGGGTTAGAGAGGTTAAATAACGATATAAACACCGTTGGTAAAGAAGTTGAATTGCACCAATTAGGTTCGGAAGTATTCAGACCAGAAAAAGAAAGTGTGGATTTATGTTTTACATCACCACCTTATTTTGATACTGAAAAGTATTCAGATGAAGAAACACAATCTTACAAAAAATATCCTACCGAAGATACTTGGATAAATGGATTTTTGAAAGATACAATTTCAAACTGTTATTATGGTTTGAAAACTGGTGGTAAGATGATGTTAAACATTGCAAATACCACCAAGTATAAAACCATAGAAGATGATACTATACGATTATCTAATGAGTGTGGATTTAAACATGTAGATACGATTTATTTGATATTATCATCAGTTTCAGGTAAGGGAGAAAAGTTAGAACCTATCTTTATCTTTGAAAAATAACGATACTCTATCAAAACAATTTAACATATCCTTGATATTGTTGAGGATAATGTAAAACAATAAAATTAGTAAAAAAAATAACATAAAATCCTTTTCGTTTTTGGATATATATGATAGTTATACTCACCCAACCGAGTAAGGGAGTTGGGAAACTTAACAATTAAAATTAAAATTAAGATTATGGCAAATTCACAAGAATTGTTTGAGCAAATGAAAGATTTATTTACTCAATTTGAAACTGAACACGCAGGTTCTACTAAAGCTGCAAAATCAAGAGCTAGAAAAGCGATTGGAGAATTAAAAAAATTGGTAACTGAATACAGAAAAGTATCCGTAGAGGAATCTAAATAAGAAAGTTACTACAATGAGCAAATTATTCACAGAAAGAATACCTTACAAACCATTTGAATTTCCTGTATATTATGAAGAAGGATGGCTAAAACAAGCACAAGCGTTTTGGTTACATACTGAAATCTCTATGCAAGGTGATGTAAAGGATTGGAATGAAACTTTAACCAAGGAAGAAAAAAACTTAGTTGGTAACATTCTTTTGGGATTTGCTCAAACAGAATGTGCTGTATCTGATTATTGGACTACAATGGTAACCAATTGGTTTCCAAAGCATGAGATTAAACAGATGGCAATGATGTTTGGTTCCCAAGAAACAATCCACGCAACGGCATATTCTTATTTAAATGAAACATTAGGGTTAGATGATTTCTCAGCATTTTTGCATGAACCTGCAGTTGCTGAGAAATTCGAACTCTTAACCAAAACTACATCGGATTGGACTTACAAAGATTTAGCTACCAATCCTCTTGCAAGAAAAGAAGTAGCTCGTTCACTTGCAATCTTTTCTGCATTTAGTGAGGGAGTATCCTTATACTCATCCTTCGCAGTATTGTACTCATTCCAAATGAGAAACAAATTAAAGGGAATCGGACAACAAATGAAGTGGAGTGTTCGTGATGAATCTTTACATTCTAAAATGGGTTGTCAATTATTCAGACATATGTGTGAAGAGTTCCCTGAATTATTAGAAGATAGTAGAGAATCAATCTTAGAAGCAGCAAAACTAATCGTAGAATTAGAATCTCGTTTCATTGATATGATTTTCGAACAAGGTGATTTGGAAAATCTAAAGAAAGATGATTTGAAAGAATTCATCAAGGCTAGAACCAACATCAAATTAGAAGAATTGGGATATAAATCTCATTTCGATTACAACAAGAAAAAAGCAGAGAACTTAGAATGGTTCTATCACTTAACTGGTGGTATCACTCATACTGACTTCTTCGCTATTAGACCAACGGATTATTCGAAAGCCAACGAAGGTGAAGATTTCGGAGATATGTGGTAACCTTAAATAAAATAATATGACTTTTGATAATTTAATAGATAACGTTACCCAATGGGCAGACGATAAAGATATTCTCAAATCTGAGAACGCACCAAAACAGTTGATGAAAGTAATGGAAGAGTTGGGTGAAACTGCTGGTGCCATTGCAAAGAACAAAGCAACTGAAGAAATACAAGATGGGATTGGTGATACATTCGTAACACTAATTATTCTTTCCAGACAATTAGGGTTAGACCCTACTGAGTGTTTAGAACATGCTTGGAACGAAATCAAAGGAAGAACTGGACAAACCGTAAATGGTGTGTTCATTAAATCAGAATGAAAACAAATTACCACATAAGAACAAACAAAGTTATCCATGGCGATAGTATAAAACATTATCCAAGTGGAACTGCAATTCTTGTACATATGATTACAAGAGGAATTAAATATAAATGTATTAAGAAGAAAAGAAATGGCTAAAAATCACGGAGAAGATTTAGGTTGGGAATTAGGAGTTGATTTCCCAGAGTGGGGTAATACCGAAATATATGTAAAAACAATATCTAAAGGATACTTGTTAGAAGGTGAAAAACCTAAAGATGCATATTGGAGAGTATCTACTCGAGTTGCACAAAGATTAGGAAAACCACAGATGGCATCAAAATTCTTTGATTACATTTGGAAAGGTTGGTTAAATTTAGCAACACCAGTACTATCAAATACAGGTACTGATAGAGGATTACCTATCTCTTGTTTCGGAATAGATGTAGCTGATTCAATTTTTGATATTGGTACTAAGAACTTAGAACTAATGTTACTTGCAAAACATGGTGGTGGTGTTGGTATTGGTATCAACCAAATCAGACCTGCAGGTGCTACTATTAGTGGTAATGGTACAAGTGATGGTGTAGTACCATTTGCTAAAATCTACGATTCTACTATCCTTGCAACCAACCAAGGTTCAGTTCGTAGAGGTGCTGCATCTGTTAACCTTAATATAGAACACAAAGATTTCGAAGAGTGGTTAGAAATCAGAGAACCAAAAGGAGATGTAAATAGACAATCACTTAACTTACACCAATGTGCGGTAGTAGGTGATAAGTTTATGAGAAAACTTCAAGATGGTGATGAAGATGCTCGTAGAAAATGGGGTAAACTTATTCAAAAACGAAAAGCAACAGGTGAACCTTATATCATGTACAAAGGGAATGTTAATAAACAGAACCCTGATATGTACAAGAACAATGGATTGAAAGTACATATGACAAACATCTGTTCTGAAATCACTTTACATACTGATGAATCACACTCATTCGTATGTTGTCTTTCGTCATTAAACGTTGCAAAATACGATGAATGGAAAGATACAGATTTAGTTTATACTGCAACTTGGTTCTTAGATGGTGTATTGGAAGAATTCATTCAAAAAGCAAAGAACTTAAAAGGATTCGAAAATTCAGTTCGTTCTGCAGAAAAAGGTAGAGCATTAGGATTGGGTGTATTAGGATGGCACACTTACTTACAGAAAAATGGTATTCCATTTGAAGGTATGGTTGCACAATTTGAAACTCGTAAGATTTTCTCTCAATTAAAGATTGAATCGGAAAGAGCTAGTAGAGATATGGCAGTTGAGTTAGGTGAACCATTATGGTGTAGAGATAGTGGAATGAGGAACACTCACCTTAGAGCAATCGCACCAACAGTATCGAACTCTAAACTAAGTGGTGATGTATCTGCAGGTATTGAACCATGGGCTGCAAACGTATTTACTGAACAAACATCTAAAGGAACTTTCATTCGTAAGAATAAAGAATTAGAAAAAGTTCTAAGAAAAGTTGGTATCAATACCAAAGAAACTTGGGATAAGATTATGGCTGATGGTGGTTCAATTCAAGATTTACAAGAACTAGATGAATTCAGATTCTTGGATAGTAAGTTGGTTAAGAAGGATGAAATATCAGAATTGGATTATGAGAAATCATTTAACATTAAAGATGTATTCAAAACTTTCAAAGAAATCAACCAATTAGACTTAGTAAAACAAGCTGGTATTAGACAACAATACATTGACCAAGCAGTATCACTTAACTTGGCATTCCCATCAACGGCTACTCCAAAGTGGATTAACCAAGTAACGATGGAAGCCTGGAAACAAGGAATAAAGACACTATATTACATGAGAACTGAATCAGTACTTCGTGGAGATATAGCAACAAGAGCAATGGACCCAGATTGTTTATCATGTGATGGGTAATTAATTAACAATAATAGGAGAAAAAAAATGATTCAAGTAAAGAAATTCTACGCTGCATGGTGTGGACCATGTAAAATGTTAACCCCTGTAATGGAAGGAGTTAAAAAGAACCATACTGATATACAATTTGAAGATGTTGATGTTGATGCACAATACGAAATTGCTGCTAAATATTCAATTCGTTCAGTACCAACTGTTATTGTTGAAAAAGATGGAGTAGAAGTTCAGAGATTTGCTGGCTTACAATCTGAAATGGCTTACAATAATGCATTAAATGAATTAAAAATATAAAAAGTGGAATCAATAAATATTTACATGGAAGATACCGATAAAAACAAAATAGTTGGAACACCAGCTGTATCTTCTAAATTAAGTAAAAAGTTATTACACCCTACAACTGGCAATGAAATGTTTTTCATTGATAAGAATGAGGGAATGCGTTTGGGATTAATTAATAAAATGAATTTTAATAATATTCATCCTATTGCAAAAAATATGTGTGAAATCACAATAAAAATAGAACGAATTTAATTTGGTTATATCAAAAAAATTTTGTATATTTGTATAATAAAACATTACAGATATGATAAAATTTGACCCTACTAATGAACTAAGTGATGATGAATTGGATAAGATTGCAGCCGAAGATTTCGATGTATTCTTAGATTATCTTGACCAAAAGTCGGCATACCTAAAAAAATTCACGAAACCACTTAGTTCATATCATACCAAAAGATATGCTTCCATCGCTGCAGCTTCAAGTGGTAAATCTATATCCAAAGAAGATTACGATACTGCAGCAAAACTTGGTAAGAAAAACGAAGATGAAGTCGTTGATAAGATTACCAAAAAAGAAAAAAAACAACAAGAAATTGAGATGTTGAAAAACAGTGGCGTTAAAAACGTAAAGACTGACCGCACTCAATGGTTTGATTAAATAGTTACAATGAATATAGAACAACTTTGGTTTTTCAATAACAGATTGAGGGGCGAGAATCATCCTTCTGCAAAACTTACCAACGAACAAGTTAAACAAATAAGAGAACTCCATAATCAGGGGTTCTCTACTAATGTTATTGCCAGAAACTTCAAAGTGAGTAAATGGAATGTTGAGCAAATCGTAAAAAATAAAACGTGGACACATATTTAAGATGAGAATACTAAAGTGTAGATTTGATAATAACGATTCTATTTTAAGTTTGAATCTTGAAAACTTAACTAAGGTAGTTACTGAGTATGATTTAGATAATCAAGTTGTCCTTAAAAGAAAGAAACTTGATAAGGGAACTTCTTTATTTAATGACAAACATGATTACCTAACTCATTATGTTGGTATGCCAGAGTTTAAGTCAAAGAAGATTGAACCATTCCATAAAGTAATATTCCACACAACAAAATCATCAGAAGAATTATCAGAAATATTTGACCAATCTATAAATGATACAACTAAAAGTATCTGGGTTCCAAAACTAATTCCTGGTAAACATTCAAAGTATAGAGTAGTTGGTGGTAATTCTTTTGAGAATCGGTATCCAATTTATGTGATTAGTAAAGGTAGGTCAGAAACTTGTAAAACAAGTGTGCATTTATCACAAATGGAAGTTCCACATAATGTAGTGGTAGAACCAGATGAGGTAGAATCATATAAATCAAACTTAGATTTAAACTATGCTAATGTTATAGAACTTGATATGTCCTATAAAGACACCTACGATACTTTTTCAGACTTAGGTGAGAATATGGGAACTGGTTCTGGTCCTGCTAGAAACTTTTGTTGGCAACATAGTATAGATAATGGACACAAATGGCACTGGCTGATGGATGACAATGCAGTTGAAGGTTTCTTTTGGATGTATCAAAACAATAAGGTAAAATGTAGAAGCTGGTCATTCTTCGATGCAATCAATGATTTTGTGGATAGATATGATAATATTGCAATTGCAGGGTTAAACTATTCATCCTTTTGTAAAATGGTTGATTACACACCACCTTATGTGATGAACACTCGTATCTATTCATTCTTACTTATCAGAAACGATATAGATTATAGATGGAGGGGTAGATATAACGAAGATACTGATTTATCCTTACGCGTCTTAAAAGGAGGTTGGTGCACTGTTTTATTCAACTCATTCTTGGCTGGTAAAATCACTACACAAAAAATGAAAGGTGGTAATACTGATACTATCTATAAAGAAGGAACAATGGGTAAATCACAGATGTTAAAAGATATGCACCCTGATGTAACTGAAGTTACTTGGAAGTTCAACAGATGGCATCACCAAGTAGATTATAGTGGGTTCAAACAAAAATTAAATCCTATTGTTGATATTAGTAACTTACCAGAAGTAAATAATTATGGTATGAAAGTAATTCATACTGATGAAGAAATAACAAGTAACTATAAATCACATTTAGAAACTAAATATAAAGATTTACTTGACAATCATACACAACCACAACTAACTAAATATGATGATGTTGTTAGGCTAATGCCAACAGATAAGTTTTTTTCCTTTAAATAATTAGGAATATCCAAAGAGATTTCGTATCTTTGTATAACAATTTAAAACATAATATAATTTGTATCAAAATATCTACTATCAGAGAGAAAAGAATTTAATCCATTTATGGGATGATAAAAGAGGATATTCCTCATTTCCATATACTCGTTATGCTTACGAACGTGCGGAACGTGGTGAGTATAAATCTATTTATGGAGATACCCTCACTAAGATTT
>Ga0255779_1005617_pt1 | contig 11639 bp, 9 predicted proteins | sample 011ome_21_FD_179977 | JGI IMG/M metagenome (GOLD analysis project Ga0255779, IMG submission 179977) | Coastal salt marsh microbial communities from the Groves Creek Marsh, Skidaway Island, Georgia - 011508AT metaG (version 2) | ecosystem: Environmental > Aquatic > Marine > Intertidal zone > Salt...
CATGTTTTAAAAACAGTGAGTAGGAAAGTGTGAACACGGCATAGGCCAGAACAATTCCAGCCAGTGCCGGTTGAATTAAATATGAACCTATGAGCGAAAGTGCAGCCAACACGATCGCAATGGCTATAGCCATCGGTATGGAGAGTTCACCAGCGGCAATGGGCCTGCGAGACTTCTCGGGGTGAGTTTTATCGCTCTCAACATCTCGAGCATCGTTGACCAAGTACGTTGCGCTGGAGATTAAACAGAAGGCAACAAAGGCCCCGATGCTCGGCCAGAAAACATCGGGTTGGAATATTTTCCCCGCAGCTAGTGGAGCGGCGAAAACCAAAACGTTTTTGGCCCACTGACGGGGACGCAGGGCAACAACTACTGCGATCGGTAGTGATCTGTGCTTGACAGTGTTGTTCATAGCACCGCTCTGTTCACACGAGCGTCAGGTTCAGTGTCGCCAATAATGCGAGCAATTTGTGGTACTACCAAGAACCATGTGATCACGTGGGGAACTGACAGCCAGATGGCCGTTGACACCATTTCAGCGCGCATGATGGGGAAGGCCAATGATGAGATTGCAATGAGTGTTCCGGCCCAAAAGACAATTCGGCGAGCGTGCGCGCGCCCTCGAGCCAGTAATGCGGCCATAGCGCCGGCCTCAGCCGCGGCCAGCGGTACAACTGCAACTGCAATCCACGTGATGAAAACGGGAATTCGATCAGTTTCCACAATCATGGGAACCCCAATGAGCCTCGCGAAACCATAAACAACAAGACTCAAAAGTGATGACCAAGCACCGGTGACAAGTCCGGCATAGGCCAGAAACTTGGGCCCCGGATCCATGGATGTCGCAGGAGCAATAGGTGTTTTTGACCCCAACCAAGCCGGCTGAGCAGGATCGGATCCCGCGGCCTGGCCTTCAGTTGTCAACACGACCCTATTCTGCTCAAATGAGACGCCCTACAGGGAAGCGACCCTCAAGAAATTTCAAAAATCTTGCTAGTCACGCAGCATTCGGCGCAGGATCTTGCCGGATGCACTCTTGGGGACTTCATCGATGAATACGACGTCATGGATCACTTTGTAGGTCGCAACGTGACCTTCCATGAAAGCCGTGATGTCCGCCGCCGTGACTTCAGTTCCTGGCTTGCGCACTACATAAGCGCGTGGAATTTCACCGGCCTCAACATCAGGCACCCCAATGACTGCTGCATCGGCAATATCTGGATGAGTGAGTAGAAAAGCCTCAAGTTCGGCAGGAGCGACCTGGAAACCCTTGTACTTGATGAGTTCCTTGAGGCGATCCACAATGCTGACAAAGCCTTCGCTATCTATCGTTGCGATATCGCCGGTCTTTAACCAACCCTCGGAGTCAATGGTGATCTCCGTGGCCGCGGGATTATTGAGGTAACCCGTCATTACCTGAGGTCCACGGACCCATAGTTCACCAACACCACCAACACCTTGGTCTTCACCTGTTTCAGGATCAACGATTCGGCTCTCAGTGTTGGGGGCCGTGATACCAACGGTCCCTGGCTTATCACGACCCGCTGGAGAGATATGGCTTACGGGTGAAAGTTCAGTCATGCCAAAACCCTGAACCACATCGCAGTCGATACGTGCCGCGGCTTCTTGACCGAGCTCAGCGCTCAATGGTGCTGCACCGGAAAAAACCTGCTTCAAACTTGACAGATCGTATTGATCAACGAGTGGATGTTTGGCAAGAGCCAAAACAATAGGTGGCACGGCAAAGAAGCGAGTGATTTTCTTGTCTTGAATAATTCCTAGAGCCTGCTCGAGGTCAAATCGAGGCAAGGTCACAATTGTCGAACCTCGTGAAAGAAACTCATTCATAAGTACCTGCATGCCATAAATGTGAAAGAACGGAAGAACGGCAAGGACAACTTCGCCATCTTCAACTTCCAGTGCATCTTCAACTTGTGCCAAGTTAGCCACCAGGTTTCTGTGTGTCAGCATGACCCCTTTGGGCAACCCAGTGGTTCCTGATGAGTAAGGCAACACGACAATCTGAGTCGCTGGGTCAATATCGACCTGTGCAATGGGTTGACCAAAAAGTTCAGTGAATGCAATCGTGCCTTCAATTGGTTCACCAATGATGGCGATATCTGTGACACTCGTGGCCTCAACGGCAACTTTGGCTGTGTCATAGAAAAGTCCAATAGTGACCAAGAGTCGCGCTTGCGAATCATTGAGTTGGAATCGAACTTCGTCTGCCGTGTAAGTCGGGTTAATGGTGCTGACTGCAACACCCGCGACCGCTGCGCCATGAAAAACGATGGCGTATTCAGGAATATTCGGAGCCATCAGCGCGATCGTGTCTCCCTTGCCCAATCCACGAGCGGCAAGACCCCCAGCAAATGCGTGAATCATGCCCTTGAGCTGCCCATAGGTATATGAGCGGCCAGACGGCCCATCCACCAGTGCAGGCCGATCAGGGACACGGTCAGCCTCACGCAATATGTATTCGCCTATAGAGACATTGGGAATCTCAACTTCGGGGAGAGGGCTCTTGTGAATGATTTGACTCGACATTGGTGGCGCCTTTCTGTCACGATCAATTACCGGTGCAGGACTCAACCCCCAATCTCAGAAAAATCCTCCGGATCGGTAGTTATTTAGGCTTGAGTGTCTCAGGAACCGAGCAATCGTGGGGCAATTCGACAAAAATCACAAATTTTTCTGAACTTGCGCTTGCAAAAGTTGCCACGGGGCTCCATCATTGTTACTGACGGGTAACTTAGCCCGTCTCAGGCACACTGAACTGCATCACATGGGAGACGCTATGTCGCATTACAAGAGCAACCAACGAGACCTCGAATTCAACCTCTTTGAGGTATTCGGTGCTCAGGACCGAATGGGCAAAGGCCCATTCTCTGAGATGGATGTCGACACCGCGCGCGATGTTCTCGATGAAGTAAATCGGCTCGCAGTAGGCGAACTCGCGTCGACTTTTGCCAGCGCAGATCGCAACCCCCCTGTCTACGACCCAGCAACCAAGTCCGTCACCATGCCTGAGGATTTCAAAAAGAGCTTCAAGGCACTCATGGACGCAGAATGGTGGCGCCTCGACCTCCCCGAACACCTAGGTGGCACCGGAGCACCCCCATCACTGCGTTGGGCAGCCAGCGAACTTCTCCTCGGCTCAAACCCCGGCGCATACCTGTTCATGAACGGCCCGGGCTTTGCCGCAATCCTCGACTCACTCGGCAACGACGATCAAAAGCGCTGGGGAGAGCTCATGATCGAAAACGGTTGGGGAGCATCAATGGTGCTGACCGAACCTGATGCAGGCTCCGACGTCGGCGCTGGCCGCACTAAGGCTGTTGAGCAGGCTGATGGTTCATGGCACATTGAAGGCGTTAAGCGTTTCATCACGAGCGGCGAGCACGACATGGCGGACAACATTGTTCACTTGGTGCTCGCTCGCCCCGAAGGTGCAGGACCTGGCACCAAGGGTCTCTCCCTCTTTGTTGTTCCTAAATTCCACGTTGACCTTGCAACCGGCGAGATCGGTGCACGCAACGGTGTGTATGCAACGAATATTGAAAAGAAAATGGGTATCAAAGTGTCAACAACATGTGAGTTGACCTTTGGTGAAAACGAACCAGCCGTTGGTTGGCTGGTCGGTGATGTCCATGATGGCATTGCTCAAATGTTCAAAGTTATTGAATCTGCCCGCATGATGGTTGGCACGAAGGCGATTGCAACTCTGTCCACCGGCTACCTCAATGCTTTGGAGTACGCCAAGACTCGCGTTCAAGGTGCCGACCTCACGCAGATGACAGATAAGACGGCACCACGCGTCACCATCACCCATCATCCCGATGTTCGTCGTTCGCTGATGCTTCAGAAGTCATACTCAGAAGGTCTGCGTGCACTGATCGCCTACACCGCTTACTGGCAGGACCTGATCGAAATGGGTAAGGCTGGTGACACCTCTGTTGATCTTGACATGGCAGAGCGCATCAATGACCTGCTACTGCCAGTCGTTAAGGGTGTTGGCTCCGAGCGCTCCTATGAAATGCTCGCGGTTTCATTGCAAACATACGGTGGCTCCGGTTACCTCCAGGATTACCCCATTGAGCAGTACCTGCGCGATGCAAAGATCGACACCCTCTATGAAGGAACGACTGCTATTCAGGGTCTCGACTTCTTCTTCCGCAAAATGGTGCGCGATCAATTCAAGTCGATCAGCTTCCTTGCTCAGGAAATCACCCAGACCGTTAAGGGTGATGAAGGTTCCGGTCAACTTTCAGTTGAGCGCGAACTACTTGGCCAGGCATTGGAAAATGTTCAAGGAATTTTGGGAGCCATGGGCCAGTGGGCCATGGCATCACAGGAAAACCCAACCGAAATTTACAAAGTTGGCCTGAACTCAACCCGACTGCTTTTGGCATCCGGCGACTTGATCATTGGTTGGCTCCTGGTTCGCCAGGCTGAAGTGGCACTTGCTGCTCTGGCCAATGGAGCAAGTGAGCGCGATATTCCCTTCTACACGGGCAAGGTGGAAAGCGCACGCTGGTTCGCCCGTAACCGTCTCCCACTCATCGCTGCCGAGCGCAGCATCGCTGAAGCAACAACCGGCGAAATCATGGAGATCCCTGAAGAAGCGTTCTAAACAATTTAATTCGCGCGCTTTCCCCAAACGTGGGTGAAAGCGCGCGAATTTTTGTGCACCTGCGACACTGGATCCATGAATGCGGGAGTTGATTTTGTTGCTCACGTAGGTGCCGCCGCATCCGATGAAAGTTTCCCCGCCCTGTTTCTCGAGTTTGGCTCCCTGCTTTTGGTCCTTGGCCTGCTGGCCATGTTCGCTCGCAAGTTGGACATCTCTGCCATTCCGTTTTATCTCATTGCAGGATTGATTCTCGGTCAAGGTGGGTTTGATGTCATCGATCAAAGCAACAGCTTTGTGCCAACACTCGCTGAACTTGGAATAATTCTTTTACTTCTGCTTCTCGGCCTTGAATATTCCGGGCGTGAACTCGTTGACACGGCACGTGCGCAAAGCAAGTCGGGCGCTATTGATCTGATAGCAAACTTCACCCCTGGAGCACTCTTCGGATTTCTGCTTGGGTGGGGGCTTCCGGGAGCCGTCGCACTTGGTGGTGTGACCTATATTTCGTCATCAGGCATTGTGTCCCAAGTTGTTCGAGATCTTCGCTGGCGAAGCAATCCCGAAACAAAACCTGTCGTGAGTGTCTTGGTTTTAGAAGACCTTGTCATGGCCCCGTACCTACCAATTCTGACAGTCATTTTGACTGGAACTGGCCTTGTCACAGGGCTTATCAGCGTTGGTGTTGCACTTATTGTCGTCGCCATTGTCATTGTGATCTCAATAAAGCGGTCCAATGCCATTCAGCGACTCTTCAATGCCAGTGAGCCTGTCGGCCTACTTCTGGTCGTTTTCGGTGCCGCCGTGGCTGTCGGTGGCTTGGCTGGGCTCGTTGATTTCTCTCCGCCTGTAGCGGCGTTTCTCGTTGGGCTGCTGCTCACGGGAGAAATCGCTGAGGTGGCTCGGCGACGCCTTGACCCACTCCGTGAACTTTTTGCCGCCATCTTTTTTGTGTACTTTGGTTTGAACACCGATGTCAGCGAAATCCCCAGCATGCTGCTGCCAGCGGCCATCTTGGCCATCATCACAATCGCCACTAAATTCCTCACGGGCTGGTTTGCGGCGAAAACGGTGTCAAAATCCACCATCTCCCGTTTGCGAGCCGGTGCTTTGCTCAGTTCACGGGGCGAATTCAGTGTGATCATTGCTGGGCTTGCGGCCACGAGCACCTTGCTTCCTTCGAGTTTTCAGGCTTTGGTGGCCGGATACATCCTCCTCACCGCCACCGCCGGGCCGATTCTCGCTCGCTTTGCTGAAGGGGTTGGCTGGTGGTGGGACCAAAGACCAGGGGTCGTACCCTCGTAATTGTGAAAACCATGGGGAAATCCAGTGTCTTGGCAGTCGTTTCAATGTTGCTTTTCTTTGCAGCTCCTGCCGCAATTCATGCCCATGCTGAACTCACTTCGAGCAACCCGGCTGACGGCAGTGCGTTGGCACAGGTTCCGGAAACCGTGGAGCTAACTTTCAGTGAGGATCTCCTCGCTGACACTGTTGAAATTGCTGTCACCGACTCGACTCAAACCTTGGTAGATAACATCTCCGTTGCAACGGATCGGAACACGGTCACAACAACTTGGCCCACTGATCTCCCAGGTGGCGAATACAAAGTGGCCTATCGAGTTGTGAGCAACGATGGACACCCAATTACTGGCGTAATTAGTTTTAGTTATCCGGAAACTGTCGCAACTGAATCAGAGCCCAGTACTGAGGCAACCACAGAAGACTCCCCAGCCGCCGTGCCCTCGGATCAATCCAGCACAGTTCAGGACACACCAGAGCCTGAATTGATTTCAGTAGAGTCCACGGACGATGAACCAACCTCAGGAATTTCTCCAATCTGGCTGATCATTATTGGCCTTGGCATCGGCGCCGTGATCGGGTTTGTCATGCTCAAACGCGGTGCATCACGAGCATCAAAGAATTGATTGGCCAATGAAGGTCACGGTTAGCGCTGGAAAGGAAACATCCAAAGCGCGCATTTCACTCGTTGGTGCGCTGTTGGTTTTTCTGGCCGTGAGCACTACCGCTCTCGGACTTGTAATTTCCGGTGGCGCCTACGCGCCCGCACCCGTTGGAATCTCAGACCCCGGGCCACTTGTCGTGTGGGGCTCAGTTCTCTTGCGAGTACTGACGGACATTGCAGCGGTAACAACGATCGGGTTCCTCATTGCTGCTGCATTCTTGGATCCGTCGGGTAAGGACGGTGTGCTCTCACATGCTGGCCGCAAAGATGTTGTTCGTGCATCAAAGTCCGCTGTTGTGTGGATGTTTCTAGCCTTGGCGCAGACCATCTTCTTACTCGCCAACGTACTCAGCTTGTCACTCACGCAAACACTTGATCCAACGGTCATTGGTACCTATGTCAACGAAGTTCCCGCAACGCGGGCACTAGTTGCTGCCGCCATCGTTGCGCTTGTTATAGCCCTCGGAGGCTATGTAACAGCGACGACAGGGGTGAGCGCTGCTTGGCTCGCGCTCGCTTTGATTACTGCCTCTCTACCCGCACTCGCCGGACATGGTTCCGGGTCTGGTGATCACGCTTTAGCGCTCACCGCAGGTGTCGCACATGTCATCGCTGCAACGTTGTGGGTCGGCGGTGTCTTCGTTCTTATACTTCACGCGCTGCGCAAAGACATTCCAATCCAAAGGTCTCTGCAGCGCTTCTCACCAATAGCCCTCACAGCCATCGCACTGCTAGCCCTCAGTGGAATCACCAACGCCTACACCAGATTAAATTCCGCCTCAGAGCTTTTCACAACTGGCTACGGGCAAGTTGTCACCATGAAAATCACACTGATTGTCGCCCTAGGAATAGTGGGATGGCAGCTTCGTCAGCGCGTTATCCCCCAATTAAACAAACTTTCGCGCGCCGTGATTTTTGTGCGCACCGCATTGGTTGAACTCATCATCATGGTTCTTGCCATGAGTTTGGGAGTTGCCCTAGCAGCAAGTCCCTATCCACGGATCGAAACGGAACTGCCCAGCTACGGCGAGTCACTTCTTGGCTTCCTTTATCCAGAGCCACCAACTTTTGAGCGAATTGCGTTCGGATTCCAACTTGAACCATTCTTTCTCGTTGGTTCACTTGTTGCTGCCTCGCTCTATGCAGTTGGGTATGCGCGACTGCGAAATCGAGGCGATTCATGGCCCATTATGCGTCTGGTTTCATGGATGGCAGGCATTGCTGTTGTGATCTGGTGCACGAACTCGGGTATCGCTCTGTATTCGCAGGTTTCCGTTGGTTTACACATGACGCAACACATGACATTAACCATGCTTGGTCCTATTTTCCTCGTCATGGGAGCGCCAGCCACACTTGCGCTGAGGGCGCTTAAGCCATCAAGCACTAATGAGCGAGGGCCACGGGAGTGGGTTGTTTGGTTCCTGCACAGTCCAATCAACAGGGTTCTCACAAACCCGTTCTATGTATTCATCGTTTATGTGATTGGTCTTTATGGGCTCTACTTGACGCCCGCATTTGGCTGGCTGATGGGTAGCCACGTCGGTCACATCATCATGCAACTCCATTTCGTTACTGCGGGCTACCTTTTCTACTGGGTTCTCATTGGAATTGACCCCAGGCCGCGGCCACTTCCCTACTGGGGACGCATTGTGTTGCTGCTGTTGTCTCTTGGAGTGCACGCATTTTTCGCAGTCATTCTGATGATGGGAACAACACCGATGGCTGTCGAGTGGTACGGGATCGTGCGGCCAGATTGGGTGACCGACCCACTGCAAGACACGCTATTCGGTGGCCAAGTTGCCTGGGGTTTGTCTGAGATTCCTGCCCTCATCGTCTTGATCGTGATCATGGTCCAGTGGTCACGCAGTGATGACAGGGAGGCGGTGCGCAAAGACCGTCAGGCTGATCGTGACGGGGATGCCGAACTTAACGCCTACAACGAGCGCCTTGCCAGCATGAATAAGCGCCCCAGTTAAGGCAGCCCACTAGCGACTAGTTCGGTGGTTGTTATACCCTAGGGGGTATGAAGATGTCCGCGATTGGTGCCGCTCTGGCGGCCACAGCCCTTGTCCTAACCGGTTGTTCAACATCCACCGATGCAGCAGAATTCGCCTCTGGTCCAGACACCTCTGTTGTTGTGGAGCAGCCTGCGGCTCCCGAGCGCGTTGACCCCGCGATGTTTGCCAATGTCGTTGCAACTCCGGGCGTCCAAATTATCGATGTCCGCTCACCTGAGGAATTTGCACAAGGGCACATCGAAGGCGCGGTCAATTACAACGTGCAGGGCCCTGACTTTGCCACTCAGATTTCAACACTCGACCCAGCCGGTACTTACGCCGTCTATTGCCGAAGTGGAAATCGCTCCCAGCCAGCCGTTGCTGCGATGTCGAGCATCGGAATCAATGGAATCTTTGAACTTGAATCCGGAATCGTCAGTTGGGAAGATGCGGGCTTTCCTGTAGTTTCCTAGGTGTGAACGTGAACAAACCTCAATGGTGGGTGAGATTGTTGCCTACTATTGCCATTTCTTTATTCGCTTTTTCAATCATTCCAATCGGCGCTCAAGCGCAACCAACAATTCCCAAAATCGTCTCTGAGATTCAGGGATCTGACCAGGTAGTCCTTGTCCAGGCACCACGGTGGAATTCCACAAAAGGAACACTTCGCGCATTTGAAAAACGAGGCTCCATGTGGGTTGAGGTCATACCCGCTGTTGTAGCAAATCTCGGATATGGGGGGCTAGTCCCAGGAGATAATCGAGTACAAGGCACGGGTAAAACACCAACAGGTGCCTATAGTCTCGTTTCAGCGTTTGGCACCAAGAAAAATCCTGGCAGCAAACTTCCCTATAAAAAAATTAGAGAGTATGACGCGTGGACTTATAACCCAAAGTTTCCAAGCACCTACAACATCTTTCAAACTGTCAAGAAATCTTGGAAAAGCTATGGGCAATTTGTTGAGCGCCTAAATTACTACGGGGTTCAGTACAACTACTCATTGATTTTGGATTTCAATCTGCCCCCAGGGAAAATTACGTCGGGTGCGAATGGGATTCGGAGAACGAGTGAGCCTGCAAACACTCAGCGTGGCGGTGGCATCTTTCTGCACGTGACAAATGGTAAAAAGACAGCAGGGTGCATTGCGGTCAAGCAATCCGTCATGAAAGAACTGCTTCAATGGGTGGAACCTTCACGCAATCCCGTGATTCACATCGAAGTCACTGATTAGATACTTCGATTAGATCCACAGTAAATTCACAGCCTCAAGTCAGGCATTTCCCAGACTCACAGCACAGAGTGCCGTCAATAGGAAAAATTACTTGAGGAGTTAGTATGAAAAAAGTAATCAAGGCAGTAGTGCTCACCGGTGCAACGGTCTCACTTCTTGCAGCAGGAATGGCAACAGCAAGTGCCGCACCGAATTCAGGTGCGAATCAGGGGACGCAGACTCGAGCCGGTGCTGGCAACAGTTTTGCTGTCACCTGCGATTTCAGCCACTCGGGTCGCTTTGACCCGATCGTGATGCCTGGTATGGCGATGACGAGTCATCTCCATCAATTCTTTGGCAACACCACAACCAATGAGAGTTCGACAGGAGCATCTCTGCTCTCCGGCGGCACCACCTGCGGCGATCAAAACGATCTGTCCGCTTATTGGTTCCCCGCTCTCTACCAAGACGATGTTCTCGTCGAGCCAACAATGCTGCGCGCTCGCTATGCCCGACTTGGAGGCAATGTCACGGCCTTCCCCCAAGGATTCATGGCAGTCACAGGACGTACCGACTCGACGGCACGCTGGGGTTGCACTGCGGGCGGTCAAACAACATTCAGTTCAACCCTGGCTAATGTCCCGGTTTGTGAAGGTGGAGCGCGCTTGGTGGCAGAAGTGAAGTTCGGAGACTGCTGGGATGGAACAAGCTTGGACAGTGCCGATCATGCGTCGCACCTTGTGGCATCAACCACGGGCACTAGTGGACGCCCCGAGTGTCCCTCAACTCACCCTGTGCGCGTACCTGAGGTGACTCTGCAAGCCCAATATGCAGCTGCGGCAACAGGAGGCGCAGGGGTGACTCTGGCAAGTGGCGCCGCAACAACCCTGCATGCCGATATTTTTGAAGCATGGGTTGGCACGAGTCTCCAGAACCGTGTTGGGAATTCTCAAAGAGGGGACGCCAACTGCACAGATAAAGCGCTCAATGGGACGACCACAAATTCACGCAATGGTCGACGGGCTGGTAATGGCGTGACTCAACTCAACGGGAACGCGCAACAGTTCCAGGGTGCCAACACCCAACAGTTCCAGGGTGCCAACACCCAACAGTTCCAGGGTGCCAACACCCAACCTCAGGATCAAGGCAACCAAAATGCTCGTCGTAGTGGTCGCGGTCCCAATGCAGGAAGTCCAAATGTCAATGGAGCTCTTGCTGGCGGCACACAGCCCTCAAGAAATGGAGGGCGGGGGCAACGATAAATTCATTGCCTTAAATGCCACACATCAAGATGAAGGCGATTGGAACCGGCAGTTGTTGCCCCAGGCAGCGACTGCCGGTTCTTTTCTGCCCAATTAGTTGACCTCGCAATAAACAACATCGTCGTGAGCAGGAAACTCCGTTCGCCACTCATTCGCAAGCTCTGGTTCAACGTCCCACGTCAAAACTTCTTCACAGTCACCACCGAGAGTTCGAGTGACACCCATGGGGTCAATGACTGCTGAGTTGCCACCCAGCACATGAGTGCCTTGAACTCCAACTTGATTACCTGCGACAACCCAGGCTTGATTTTCTATTGCCCTAGCGGGCAAGAGAGCATTCCATTGGCTGATACGTGCGGTGGGCCATCCCGAGGGGATAAGAAATGCTTGGGCTCCTGCATCCCGCATGGAACGAAACATCTCGGGAAACCGGGTGTCGTAACAGGTGGCCAGTCCCGTGAGACCCAGCGGAGTTTCAGTCACGACATAGTTCTCACCAGGTGTCATGATGTCTTGCTCATTGGCATAAGTGAACACATGAACTTTCCGGTATCGCGCAACTAGTTCGCCTTGATCA
>Ga0255779_1005620_pt1 | contig 11638 bp, 10 predicted proteins | sample 011ome_21_FD_179977 | JGI IMG/M metagenome (GOLD analysis project Ga0255779, IMG submission 179977) | Coastal salt marsh microbial communities from the Groves Creek Marsh, Skidaway Island, Georgia - 011508AT metaG (version 2) | ecosystem: Environmental > Aquatic > Marine > Intertidal zone > Salt...
TTACTCAGGATAGTCTTAATGAGTTGGTTCACCGGCATGACTCCTCTTTCTACGCCGCTTGTTGCAATGCAACTTGCTGACCTAAATTTCTGACCCAGAATTCCAATCCAACTTTGTGATTAATCTTTTAGCACTGATATTCACGTCGTTCTAAGCTTTTTGCTGTCCGTTAATCGATAAATCGACGCATGGAAATGGCGCCTGAAATGAGAATGGAACCCACCACAACGCCAAACAGCATGTCGTAGCTGAACAGTCGCTCAACGACATCGGTAAATTCAAAAAACATATACTGTTGCGGGTTTGAGCGACTCTCAACCCAGTTCGCGAGATACTGCGAACCAAACACAAAATCCTCAAGGAAACCCAGCAAGATAAATACACCCACCGCCCAAAGAATCGGCGTCTTGCGCGCGAATGCGGAAAACAGCAGCAACCAACCAATCGAAGGCAGCAACCAAAGTGCTGTGGTTATCGCAGACAGGTAGATTAGCAGCAGGCTAAGCACCGACGCCATAAACATATAGCCCAGTCCAGCTACCTGCACGTTATAGGTCAGGCCGAGCGCGACCAGCATAGCAACAGCGAGCAGATAAAGGACAAACAGAATAGCCACATAGAATACTGGTGCGATTGCACTGATAGTCACGATTTTGGAGATCACTGTCTGCAGATTCGATACGGGCATGGACTGCCAGAACAACACGCTAGCGTCCTTGCGGTCCTGGTAAAGACTATTGATCAGATAGATAATTGCACAGATATAAAGTGTGACGATAAACGGCACGGCAGGCAGCAGGAAAGCCGGCGCCATTTGCAGCGGCGACAAACCATCAAACAGCAACGACAGATACTCGATACCGGCAGCTATCTCTGCACTCGGTACAAAAGATACAACCCAGATAGAAAATACGAAAAAAATAACAGCCAGCAGGGCCGGCGTGCTGATGAACAGGTTCCGGTTTTCTATGATTTCACGCTTGAGCAGCGCGCCAAATTGCCCGAACTGATTAACCACCATGATGATCTTCCTTCATCTTCGCCACGAACAGATCGGCCACTGTTGGTGTTAGAACTTCGCCGAGTGGTTCCAGCTGCTGTCGAGGCACGTCTTCAAACATATAGGACTTCTTACCCAGAAGCTCGCGGGTATAAATTGGTTCCAGCGTATCGGCGGCAGTCAACTTGTCAGGATCCACTACCACCTCGAAATAGCGATCTGCCAAATTATCCATGCTGGAATCCAGCGTGATGCGCCCGTTTTTGATAAATACCAGATGTGACAGCAACGTTTCGATTTCTTAATGATGGTGCAGTCACCGTCGTAGTACTCATTTAACAAGCGATCATAGAACTCCTTGCGGTAGATAATATCCAGGCCCAGGGTCGGTTCATCCAGCACCAGCAGCCTCACATCAATCGCCATGACAATTGCAAGATGGAGTTGAGTTACCATCCCCTTGGACAAATCCTTAATACGTTTGTTGGAGGGAATCTCAGTGGTACTGAGAAACTTCTCGGCTCGCTCACGGACGAACTTGGGATGCACCGCCGACACAAATTCCAGCACCTGAGCGACCTTGAGCCACTTTGGCAGAATTCCCACATCCGCGATAAAGCACACCTCTTCCATCAGTTTGTGCCGCGCGCTGCGGGGATCACGGCCAGCAACTTCCAATTCTCCCTCAACATCACACAGACCGGTCAGCGCCTTCATAGTCGTGGTTTTACCCGCGCCATTTGGGCCAATCAATCCACTGATTGAACCGCTTGGAATGGAAAGGTCAACACCAGCCAGCGCCGTGAAATCACCGTAGCGCTTAACGAGAGACCTGGCTTCCACAATATTAGTCATCAATCAACCCCATAATTCTGGCCCGGTTCATCCGATGCGCTGTCAAGGAGCTCATGAATCTCGAGCCCCAGCCTTTCAATTTTGCCAGCGATATGGGGCCACTCTTCCTGTAAAAATTTAGATTTTTCATCTTGAGTCAATTTTTCCTTTGCGCCGGTTAAGACAAACATCCCCAGCCCGCGTCGTTTTTCAACCAGTGCCTCATCTACCAAAAGCTGAATCGCTTTGGACACGGTAACCGGGTTTATCCTCTGTTCGCTGGAAATTTGTCGGACAGATGGCAACGCATCTCCCTCAGTCAGTACGCCATCAATAATCAATTCCACCAATCGATCGCGGAGCTGCAGATAGATGGGTTCTTTGTTGTTCCAGCTAATATCCAAGTTAAATCTCTTATACCGGCCGTTATGCTGATGTAGTGTTATATCTAACTATAACACTACATCGGCAAACAACAAGCATGATTCTGCTAAAATTCTAGCTTGTTGATTTTTATAAATTTACTTGCGTTGTGCTGGTGCGAGTCAACGCCGGCGGGATACAAGCACCGTATTACTGGCAAGCAATGAGTCGATTTCAGTTTCATTGAAACCGAATTCGGCCAGGATTTCCTGGCTGTGGGCGCCGAACTTCGGCGGTAGGTGCCGCAAGGCCCCCGGGGTTCGAGATAACTTGATCGGTGTGCCGGCCATCTTGTACCAGTCTTTTTCGATACTCATCTCGCGATGATGGGTATGGGGATGGTCCACGACCTGTTGCGTGTTATGAATGGGCCCCGCAGCGAGCCCAGCCTCGGCAAGACGCACCCCAATTTCTTCGCCATCAATCTTCATGAGAGCCGATTCGATTTCGGCCTTGAGATCATCGCGATTTTCCACCCGGTCGATGTTATTGGCGAAGCGAGGGTCATCCATCAGCTCCGGCCGACTGATTTCCTGACAGAGTTTGCCCCAGGCCCGGTTATTCCCTGCCCCAATAAAAATGTCTATGGTTCTGGTGCGAAACGTATCATAGGGAGAGATATTCGGATGGGCGTTGCCAGTAGGTCCGGGGATCTTGCCAGAGAAATTATAATTGGAGATATGGGGATGCATGAGAGAGACCGCGCAGTCGTATAGCGTCATGTCCAGATACTGACCTTCCCCGGAGTGCTCCCGCTCAAGCAGCGCCATCAATATGGCAACCGTGGTATATAGACCAGTACCCATGTCTACTGCGGCCAAGCCCAATCGAGTAGGGTTACTGCCCTCCTCACCATTGATACTGAACCAACCCGCCATGGCCTGAATGATGGCGTCGTAACCGGGAAACCCGCCCCAGGGACCATCGCTACCAAAGCCGCTAATGCGACAGTGAATCAGTTTAGGGAATCGTTTTTTAAGGGTTTCCTCATAGCCGATGCCCCAGTTTTCCATGGTGCCAGGCTTATAGTTTTCCAGCAGCACGTCTGCATTTTCCAGCAGCCGCATCAACACTTCCCTGCCCTCTGGTTTCGAAAGGTCTAGCCCCATTGAGCGCTTGTTCCTGTTTACCCCGATGTAATAGGCCGAGTCATCGTCGTGAAAGGGAGGTCCCCAATCGCGGGTTTCGTCGCCCCGGGGTGGCTCAATCTTGATAACCTCGGCGCCGTGGTCGCCTAGAATTTGCGAACAATATGGCCCACCGAGCACACGACTCAAATCAATTACAAGCTTGCCCTCAAGGGCGGATTTAACATTGCGGTCTAGCACAAATCACCAAATTGGCTCGTAGCCATTACATGCGTATTAATTGGGCCGTGAGAATAATCCAGCGTCTAAGCCTATTCAAGCCGAATCAGCTTTTACCTGCCGATTGCCGTGCACAAAAAAGATGACTCGGAATTACCGAGTCGCCTCTGATTAATAACTTTTTCTAGATTTTGCCGAGCCCAGAATGGACTATTGAAACTCGGACAGCACGTCACTGGCGATACCTTCGCGCCCCATGATGGTTTTAAGGTCCTTAAGTGCCTCTAGCTGTATCTGTCGCACTCGTTCTCGCGTGAGACCGATTTCCTTGCCAACGTTCTCGAGGGTATCACTGTCAAAACCATTCAGACCGAAGCGACGGGACAGCACTTCCTGCTGCTTCTCACTCAACTCGTGCATCCATCTTTCGATGCAACGATGTAATTCAGACGACTGGAACAAATACCCTGGGTTTTGCGCGTTTTTGTCGGCAATGAAGTCAACTACGGGACGCTCAGAGTCACCCGACAAGGGCGCGTCAGCAGAAGTCACCTTCTCATTGAGCACCATGACCTTCTTGACGTCTTTGACCGGCTTCTCCACCAGCGCTGCGATCTCTTCAAGCGTTGGTTCATTCGCCATCTTTGAAGACAACTCGCGCTCAGCGCGCAGATAGGTATTAAGTTCCTTCACGACATGCACGGGCAAGCGAATAGTGCGAGTCTGATTCATCAAACCCCGCTCAATATTCTGACGAATCCACCAGGTTGCATAGGTAGAGAATCGGAAGCCTTTTTCAGGATCGAATTTTTCTACTGCGTGCATGAGCCCAAGGTTGCCCTCCTCAATCAGGTCCAGTAGTGAGAGACCCAGATTTATGTAGCGACGGGCAATCTTTACTACTAGGCGGAGATTACTTTCGATCATCCGCTTGCGGCTGGCTTCATTGCCCCGCAGGGCTGTGCGTGCGAAGAAGACTTCTTCTTCAGCGCTTAGCAGTGGGGTATAACCAATTTCTTTAAGGTAGAGCTGGGTCGCGTCTACCGTTGCATCAACGTATGGGGACTTGGAAGGCTGAGTGCTTTTGGCATTTATCAGCGCGGCTGAACTTGGCGACTTTGCTTGTGACTTTGAACTTGCAGTTTCTGCAGACGGTGGAGGTACCAGATGTGCGGCACTGCGTTCAGAATTTACGCTTTCTTGTGTTGGATGCAAGCTGTCATCAATCACTGCTATACCCCTTCCTTGGTATTTTCTGCAGCGAACCCTTAGCAAGATGCCCCGGCTAAAGCTGCAATGATTTCCATAGCCGTTCTCAGAGAGGTTGTAAAAACTTCGGTAAAGCACCGAAAGATCGAAAATCAAGAGACGTCTGAAAACTTTGCCCAATCGCTAGGCCCGCTGGTTTAATCTTTCCGTGTTAATGCTTCCGCAGGTCCAGAAATTTTTGTTCCTTCTTATTCTGCTGTTAATGAAAGTCAGTATAGATCAGCCTGCAAATTTTGCTAATAGAAGCGCCACAAAGTTGACGAGTTTTTGTATTTTTTGTATCCAGTGCTGTAAGTATCAAAATATTGTATTGCCAGCGATATACCCGCCTATAAAATGATTAAAAAATAGACATTCCCGAAAACTCAGTCCCGGCAATTTTCATCAAAAGCCTGTTCAGCTTACGCCCGGGGTTAAAAAACTCCGCAACCATAATTGGTTTACTGGCGGTAAAAAACATACTGCGCCTGCCCCAGTATCCAGCTGACGACTCCGCAAGTTGAAACGATTCGCGCCGCAGATCTGCTTGTTTGAAAAGGAAGGCGCCCAGTGGCTCCACACCTAATCTGGGAATTTCTGCCAGTGGTGAGCTCAACGAATGCTCTGGTAACAGACTATGGGCCAGCACTACCGGCTCATTGTCCGAAAGCAAGACCGTTTTCCGTGACCAGAACCTGTGTGCTGATGACACCGGCCCAAAGGTCTTTCGCAACACGCTCGATGCGAGGGTCTGCCAACCCTCCTGCTTCAACTCAACCAGAAAACTGTGGTCACTTATCTCAATAAGATGCTGAGTCAGCGAGTCTGGATCTGAGAGTAACGCGATTTGCTCTGGGCCCAAGCTAGGGGGGGCAACTCCAGCATCAAACCAACGCAGGTCAGGGTCAGCGATATCGATTTCGTTGGAGGGTGAATTCATTGCTTAAAACAGAAAAGCCAGCAATTCTATGCTGGCTTATATGAGTGAGGGAGAGATCAGTTTAAGCGAGAGGCTGATTCGACGCGCCAGAATCGTGAGTCGAACCGGAGCTCTGCTGACCTCTGCGTGAGCTTATCCTTCGCTGATTAGCGTGGGCGATAGTTCTGCAGGGTCTGAATAATGACCGTGATCACACGGCGGTTTTCGGCTCGACCTGCAGCCGTATCGTTACTGGCGATCGGCTGGCTTTCACCGAAACCCCGAGCGGAAACGCGGCCCGCGCCAACATCAAATCGATCAATCATGACCGCCCGCACCGCATCTGCGCGACGTTGAGACAGGTCTTCGTTGTAAGCTTCAGCACCTCGACTGTCAGTATGACCCTCCAGAGTAATCACAACGTCAGGGTACTGCGCCATGAAATCTGCCACTTCTTCGATCTCATTGAAATACTCCGCCTTCACCTCATCGCGATCGAAATCAAAGTTTACCAGCAGCTCGACCCGGGCAATTTCCTCAACCGGAATCGGACATCCCGAGCTGTCGACGGCATAGCTGCGCGGCGTGTTGGAGCAATCATCATCTGAATCTGGCACCCCATCCCGATCGCTGTCAGCTGGCTCTGAGCGAGGCGCAGCAGCGGCGGCAGCAGCTGTTTCCGCGGGACGACTCCTGGAGCCGAAGTCGATATAGTAGATCAGACTGGTGTCGAGCCCGAGGTCGAAATCCTCATGGTCACGACCCAGATTTTCGAACGCTCGCACAGCCGTGCGCCATTCGAGATTTTGGCTCAGCTGCAGGCGCAGCCCGCCGCCAACATTCATCAGGGTATCGTTTTCGCCGTTGAAATTTGTGTTGCCGATGCCGCCAACCACAAATGGCTGCCAATCGCCGCCAAGTAAACCGCCCACGTTGTAGAATAAATCCACGCGGTAGTGATCGAGGTCGACTTCATTACCGGCATTATTATCAGGATCCAGGTCGAACCCGGCAACTTCAAGGGCCCAGCGTTCGGCAATCTGCAAACCTACGCCAGCTGAAAAACCCCAATCGTTCCCAAGACCGGTTTCTTCATCAAAGTCCATCCACTGCGCTCCAGGCGCAACGTAAAGCTGGCCGAGTTCGGCCGCTGATGCTGTGCTAGTGCAGACAAGCACAAACACTGCCGGAATTAGGCCGAATAGCCTGGTTATTGCTAAGCTTTCAGTCATTTTTGAACCCTGTATGATTCAGTTCAGGACTTGCCAAATCCTCGAGAACTGTGAGAATTTTCATTTTTCGCCGCTCCCTTACAGCAGGGCGCGTAGTATACGCGCTAATTCATGGTTCAGAAACACAATATCACTGTGATCCGTCGTCATGGCGAGGGTGCGCTGAGTCCTTTAAAATAGTTACTCTTTCACGTCGATGCCGGCCTTCCCCGGTCCGGCATAACCCATTGGCCCATTGGCAGGAGTTCATTTGTGCAAGCCTGGCGCGCAGAACTTAAGCGGCATTTATTGATATTAGCAGCAGTTTCCCTGGCGGGCTTCGCCACAGGCAAATTGGTGCTGGCATGGCTGCTGCTGTTTGTCAGTTACGCGGTCTTTAATTTCTATCAGCTGCTCCGCCTGACGAAATGGTTGGCCAAAGACCATTCTTCCAACAAATCTCCACCTCCTGAAAGCTTCGGTCTCTGGGGCGGCATATTTGATGGCATCTATCGCCTCCAGAAACAGGAGCGACGTGCCAGTGCCTATCTCGAAAACATAGTCAACAAGGCACAGGAGTCCTCGGCGGCGCTGGAAATAGCGGTAATCATGATCGATCGGCAGAACAACCTGGATTGGTGGAACCAGGCCAGCGAATCGCTTCTAGGTTTGCGTTATCCGCAGGATCGACGCCAGCCTGTAACCAACCTGATTCGCGATCCTCGTTTCTCCGAATACTTCAGCGGCAATGCCTATGATGAACCACTAAAACTCAATGCCCCAAGGGACAGCGGCAGAGTCCTGGAGTTTCAAATCGCGCTGTTCGGCGAGAACGAGAGACTCATGATCGCTCGCGACATCACTCAGCTCCACCGTTTGGAACTCATGCGAAAAGATTTCGTGGGCAACGTGTCACATGAACTCGGCACGCCAATCACGGTAATCAAGGGCTACCTCGAAGCCATCATGGATAACATGCAAGACCTTGATGACAAATGGCGAAAGCCGATCAAACAAATGCACCAACAGTCATCCCGCATGGAAAATATCGTCAAGGATCTGCTGCTGTTGTCCTCTCTGGAAACCAAGACCCGCCCGCGCCCTCAAGAATCATTCAGCCTGTTGCAACTGCTCTCAGAGATTCGCAATGACACCCAGCAGATCTTTGCCAAAAAATCCCACGATTTCAGGCTGGACTGTAACGAAGAGCTACAGTTTCTAGGCGAACGTGGTGAACTCTACTCGGCAATATCCAACCTGGTCACCAACGCCGCCAAATATACGGCGGCTGAAGGCACTATCATGGTGTCTGCACAGAATAGCGAAGCAGGACTAGATATCGTGATACGCGACAATGGTATCGGCATCGAATCTCAACATCTGCCACGCCTGACTGAGCGGTTTTATCGGGTAGACGTCAGCCGCTCATCGGAAACCGGTGGCACCGGTTTGGGGCTGGCTATCGTCAAACACATTGTCGGGCGCCACGATGGCGAGTTGAACATCGAGTCAGAGGTAGGCAAAGGCAGCCGCTTTATATGCCACTTCCCCCCCAACAGGGTAAAGCTCGAAGCACCCACTGCCGCGAGCTTGGAGCCACCAGCTCCTGCCACTACCGCCTGATCTACCCAATTACCTGCCAAACCAGGCGTCATTATGCCCGCCCCTGGCAAGGCCAGCTGCTTGGGCCGAGGGATTTGTGATATGCTCAGTACCCCCTTAAGAAACGGGCAGCGATAAGATAATAAACACCGCTGTCAGCAGTCCCCTTGAAAAGGACGAATAAGCAGCAGAATCAAACAATCCAATGGACCAGTTAGAAAGCCAGCCCGGCACTTTAGTCATTCAGGACAGTCAGCCTGGGGTAAACGACGCCAGCGCTGATCGGCCAGCACCCAGCATTTCAATCCTGGGACAGGATCCGGAGTCCATCGACCTGGAGAGCCACGACTATTACGAGAACCGTGAGCTATCCCATTTGAAATTCAATCTCAGGGTTCTGGAGCAGGCTAAAAACCCTGACATCCCGCTCCTAGAACGCCTGACGTTCCTGCTTATCTTCAGTTCCAATCTGGACGAATTCTTCGAAATCAGGGTATCTGGACTCAAGAAGCAGCTGGACTTTGGCCGCCAGCGACCAGGGCCCGATGGCGAATATCCTGAGACTATTCTCAAGACCATTCACAGCGAGGTAAGGGAAGCTCTAAACGAACAGTACCGAATACTCAATGAAGAACTGTTTCCCTCCTTGGCAGCACAAAATATTCACTTTCTGCAGCGATCCGATTGGGACGAGAAACTGACCACCTGGGCCAGAGGCTACTTTTTTGACGAAGTCCTTCCGGTTATCAGCCCGCTCGGCCTTGACCCGGCTCACCCATTTCCCAGGCTGGTCAACAAGAGCCTGAATTTCATACTTTCACTGGAAGGCAAAGATGCTTTCGGTCGTGATAGTGGTCTCGCTATTGTGCCTGCACCGCGCTCACTACCGCGCCTAATCAAGGTGCCAAGTGAAATCATTCCGTACGGCGACAACTTTATTTTCCTGTCCTCGGTGGTTCACGCCCACGTCGATGAGTTTTTCCCCGGCATGCGAGTAAAAAAATGCCACCAGTTCCGGGTAACAAGAAACTCCGATCTGGAAATGTCCAATGTCGAAGTTGAGGATGTTGCCAGCGCAGTGCAGGGAGAGCTTCTATCCCGACGCTTCGGCGCAGCCACCAAGCTGGAAGTCAGTCTGGCCTGCCCCAAGAACCTTTCAGATTTTCTGCTGGAGCGGTTCAATCTCTCTGAAGAAGAACTGTTCCAGTTAGATGGACCAGTAAATTTGCAGCGCTTGACGGCAATGCTGGGTATGGTTGAACGACCTGAGTTACGCTTCCCTAAATTTTCTCCGGGTTATCCGCAAGCCCTCGAAGAAGGTTCAGATATATTTGCAGCCGTGGATAGAGAAGATCAACTGTTACTGCATCCTTATCAGTCTTTTATTCCAATTATTGATTGGGTCAGACAGGCGGCCAAAGATCCCACTGTACTCTCGATCAAGCAGACCCTCTATCGCACTAATGAAAGCTCTGAATTGGTGGAGGCCCTGGCAGAGGCGGCTCGCAATGGCAAAGAAGTTACTGTCGTAATTGAACTGCGTGCGCGTTTCGATGAGGAAGACAATATTAATTTTGCCAGCATCCTGCAGGAAGCTGGCGCAGTCGTCGTCTATGGCGTACTTGGCTATAAGACGCACGCCAAGATGTTGTTATTTGTAAGACGAGTCGGCAAGGAATTGCGTCGCTATGCACATCTTGGAACCGGTAATTATCATCGCAAGACTTCTCTGGTCTATACCGACTACGGCTTGTTGACAGCTGACAAGACGGTCTGTGCAGACGTCCATAAAGTCTTCCAGCAGATCACCGGCATGGGTAAGAAAATTCATCCAAAGCTGCTGATCCACGCACCTTTCAACCTGCGCAAGTCCACCATAAAAATGATTGAACTGGAGGCAGATGCCGCCCGCGCAGGCAAGCCCGCGAGAATCATAGCCAAACTCAACTCCCTCACAGATGTTGCTGTTATTAAGGCGCTCTTTAGCGCCTCGATGGCGGGTGTCGAGATTGACCTGATAATTCGCGGTATCTGCTGTTTAAAGCCTGGCCTTCCGGCAGTGAGCGAAAACATTCGTGTAATCTCAGTGGTTGGGCGGTTCCTTGAACATTCCCGAGTTTACTATTTCCAAAACAGTCAGCCGCAGCTCTACTGCAGCAGCGCTGACTGGATGGAGCGAAACCTGTCCCATCGAATCGAAGTGTGTTTTCCGATTCTCAAGAAGAAGCACAGCAGTCGCATCCTATCGGATTTGGAAGCTTACCTTGATGACGAAGTGCAGAGTTGGGAGATGCGAGCAGATGGCCACTATGAGAGACTCACGCCTCAAGACAGCTCGCAGCCTGGCGTACAGACGCTGCTGCTAAAAAAACTGACTTCCAGCTGAGTCCTGACCAGCTAGCAGGCGCAAAGGCGTTAGTGCTTGGCAATTCTTACACCAGGCAAATCACTTTGCAGCATAGCGTCAAGTGTCTTTTCATTTTTGACCATAAAATCGAGCATGCCCTCACGAAGCGCGGTTGCACTGAAACGCAGTGCTTCAACCTTGTAGGCCTCCATCAGAGCCGTCAAAATACACCAGCCTGGCAAGAGCAAGTCCCGACGAGCCTCCTTTAGCCCAGCCAGCTCACCTTTTTGCGCGATTGTTTCAGCGAAAAGTGGCTTCAACTCATGCAGCACCTTCAGAGATATCGAACCCTGGGGACAGCCCCGCCCCTGGCAGATACTAGCCAGCATCTTCACTGTGCCTGAGGAGGCATGCGCCTCTTCAAAGCCAGCTCTCTCCACACCCGGTGCCACGCTATTGAAAACGGCATACGCTTCCTCTCTGCCTTTCTCCATGGCAGCCGTCAGTGCTATTGGTGAGCTATCGATATTACTAAAGAAACGATCGCGCCAAGCTACACTGCCTATCGGCATGCTTTCAGTAAGGAAGCGATCGTGGTGGCACCCAACGATGATCTCGGTACTGCCCCCGCCAATATCAATTACCAGGCGATGAGTCTCACTCATGGGGAGATCAGTGATAACGCCGGCATATATCAGCACCGCTTCCTGGACACCAGTGATGATAGAAATGTCTATACCAATCTCA
>Ga0255779_1005628_pt1 | contig 11628 bp, 10 predicted proteins | sample 011ome_21_FD_179977 | JGI IMG/M metagenome (GOLD analysis project Ga0255779, IMG submission 179977) | Coastal salt marsh microbial communities from the Groves Creek Marsh, Skidaway Island, Georgia - 011508AT metaG (version 2) | ecosystem: Environmental > Aquatic > Marine > Intertidal zone > Salt...
CCAGCTCGCAGCAAAAAAAATATATCATCGTCCCTCGCGTTTTAATTTAATTTAAATTAAAAGTGCCAGCTCGCAGCAAAAAAAATATATCATCGTCCCTCGCGTTTTAATTTAATTTAAATTAAAAGTGCCAGCTCGCAGCAAAAAAAATATATCATCGTCCCTCGCGTTTTAATTTAATTTAAATTAAAACGCGATGAATTTCCTTTCCTATGCGGACAAACTTTTGTGCAACATTGTATGGAATCCTGGGGAGTCCCCATGGAAGGCCTGCACGGTAAGAGTCGCGTGTCGCAACCTGTGGGAGCGCAACCACCCGTTAGTGCGCAGTGGCAAAGGCTTCTGGCGCACGAACGAGATTATAGTGGTCGGGTACGTGCTGAAATCCGACACGCATATATTTCGGCCCATTTACCATCATGCTCGGCAAAAGCGTTTGGACAACGTTCTCAACATGATAAAAGACCGCATCGGAAACGGCCGCGGCGCGGTATGTGACGGTGTCAACTTGGGAGGCGGCCCGTTCGTGGTTCGTCTACGGCAGAATATGGCCCGGCGGGCGATGCTCTGCCTACCATTGCCTGTATCGATGATCGGTTACATCGGGTCATTCGTGTGACTAATAAATGTAGCGTGGCGGCTTGATGTGTTCAGAAGAGAATATGTACATTTTATGACATAACATAAACGAATTCCCATTATAATTGTATATATATGTGTTTGTTTAAAGACTACGACCAGGTCGCTCGCATCAAAGTCATGCAATGGCGTCTCCAGTACCCCAATCGCAGGACTCCTTCAATCTCTCAGCTCGCGGTCATGTTGTCCGACGTCCCCTCCAGAAAACGAGAACAGGTGGGCATTGGGATTATGCATCTAACTCGTCGGTAGACCCTTCCGGCAAGTCTGAGTCGTCGGAGGACGATTCGCACAAAAAGTCGGGTGGATTGTACGAATCGCTGTCGCTGTCGGTGCTCGAGTAGGCTTCCTGGGCGTCCGCGAGCTCGAAAATCGCCTCGGACGCTTCGATGCTTTCGTCGCACTCGGCTGCGTCTTCTGTGTCGCCGTCTTTCGTCTTCGGTGCCCGCAATTTTTTTTTGTATGCCAGTACAAGCTGATGCGGCGGAGGCTGACCCACCAACCACTTGGGTTCCAGGTTGCGCATGCCTCTCAGGCGGGCGCGCTTTGACTTGCGCTTGCGTTTTCGGGGTTTGCGGCGACATGTCAGGCGCGATTTGACGTTGCTCGGGCGGTATACACACTTGGGCATGTGGGGGTTGGTGAATGTTTGTAGTTATTTATACAGAAATATACTGGTCTCAGTTTTTTGATTTAAACGTGGCTCAGAAACAGCACCGGTCTTGTTTGGGTTTGCTGTGGAATTCTATCTTCTGTTTTTGTACTTGGGGCAGTTGTTTGAGTTTGTGGATGAGAGTATCAAAGGTGGTGTTTACGTTCGACCCATCTTTGGACGAAAGTTCTGAATACGTCAACCCTTTTCCGAGCGCCCACGCAGTACCCTCCTTTCTGTCCACGACGCGTTCAAGGTCTGTTTTGTTTCCGACGAGCATTGCGGCACAGTTTCGTGCGTCACCGTATGCTACATATTCTCGCCACCACTGTTCCAGGTTGAGAAACGAGTCGCGGTTTGTAACATCGTACACAAACATGATGGCATTTGCGCCACGATAGTAGGAGCTCATGAGAGATTGGAAACGTTCCTGTCCGGCCGTGTCCCAGAACGTGAGTTTTGTGTCGTCGTCCGTGTCTTTGTGTGTGAATTCTACACCGATGGTGGATGGCGTGTTGTCGTGAAACTTGCCAAAGACGTAGCGGTTGAGTATGCTCGTTTTGCCAGTGCCAGCGTTACCTACGATGACGACTTTGTACGTATTCATGTGTTCAGATGCGCGCGCCTTAAATAGAAGTATGTGCGTATAGGTTTGCGTCGTACACGGCTTGTTTCTTCAGGCGTTTGGCCGAACTGCGTGCATCGACTATGTTTTGAATGTCTTGTGACATTTGTTCTACAATTTCTTCGGACTGTGCCGCTTTGGCGAATTTACGCAGAGTCCTGTTGAACGTTCTGTATTTGGATTTTTTTTTAAGGTCAAGCAATTGCAGAAATACTTGGTAGTGTCGACTGGGCCGTTTGCGTTTTTTGGTAGGCACAATGTCTGATACGAACCTATCGAAGCGCAAATTGAGGGAGCTTCGACACATGGCGCACGTTGGCGTGTCCTCCGCCAGTCTGAGCTGTTCCAACAAACAGTCGAAACACGCCATATGTGTTTGGTGACACATGACGATGGGGTGATGCACCGTGTCCAGACAGAAGCAACACTTGAATGCGTCTTTCATGTTGTGTTGACGTACACGGTATAAATAAGCGTGTGTCTGACAGCAAATGGGATTCATTTGGTCGAAGCCCCGTGGAACACTTGACGATTCTCTCATTACGGAATACCCTGTGTTGGTACGTGTCGGAGACTTGTTGCTGGTACCGACGAACGACACGGACATCACGTTAAACGACCGTCTGTGGAAGCATGTAGGAGTGGTCGCCGCGCCCGACAAGGTTTTCTGTGATGGACGCTTCGTCGACGTGAATGAGTTTCTTGCCTCTCATGTGTCAGTCGTTGTGCGTCAATTGCACTGCGCGCGCCCGTACGGGTTCGAACAGCGGTTCTTAGTAGCAGCCTATGACTCTCTCACACACTCTATAGACAAAGCGCCGGAGCACAGGGCTGCATTCGAAATCGGTTATGTGCTGGCGGCAATGGGGTTTATACACTGGGAGGATGTTCCAATGGTAAGGGCCTACCACTTCTCGGCTGAGACGCCCTTTCGTAGATTAAATTTGCATATGTATTCAAAACATTTTTTCTTGTGAACGTTTACTTTGGTAGGTCGTTAATTAAATTTGAGTTCCAAGTCTTGTATTCTCTTGAGCAGATTCATGAACGAGGTTCCTTTGACAGTGATGTCGATGTTGCGAAACTCAACGACACCGGCGTCCGTCGCGTCTTTGGCGAGTATCACACACTTGTCTTTCGGACAGTCCAGCGCAAACCCGCCTCGCAATTTCAACTGATTTTGAAATTCGGACTCGGCGCCTCCGGCCGTACCCTCCAGCTGGACGTTTTCCAACAAGCGGTCGAAGCGCAAGGTAGTCAACGTTGTGCCGGTGAGCGAAGTCTGCCCGTTGACGTTGAGTTTCTGCAGGACGAAATCGCCTCCGACCACTTGTAATGTTTGCGCCCGAGCCGCGTTGGCAGTGTTCACCCAATACTGCACCGAATCGCCCAGACCGCACTGGTCAGGAATGTTACGCACCTCTGCGATTAACTCGTTTCCGAGCGCCCACGGTAGGATATACGCGGCGAGAATAAGCCACATTGTCAAATAAATGGAAAGACCTTTATATATGCTGTTTTACAAAATGGTTTGTAGTCTCTCGAATATCAACTAACAATACACTGGCCCGGTGCACTGGTCGCTGTCCCGGAGTCCGGTGTAATACGCGTCGGGACACGGTTGTGTCCACAGTATTTCTGTATTAGTCCAACCGTCGTCAGAGCTATCTTCCCTCTGTAAGATTTTGTTATTCCCGGCGCCAACCACATTGAAGACGACGCCGTCGAACCAAATACATCTGCATAAGCCGGACGCCTCCTGATCGTTGATGAACAATGTGTTGTCAGCACGTACCCCCCAGACCTCGCCGTTGCCGATCACGGCCGTGTAACATAGGGTAGATCCGTCCCCCGAGTTCTTGCCCTCGGCGCACGTCTTGCAGGTTGTTTGACCCGGTTCGTCTTGATACGTCCCACTAGGACATGGCCTTTGAAGATTGTCGAGGCAGTAATGACCTAGGGCACACGTGTCACAGGCACTTTGGCCGTTGTCGGAGATGCTCCCAACGGCACACGTTTTACATTCGGTTTGGGCGGTCTGGTCTTGGTACGTTCCCGCAGCACACGAGCGTTGCACGTTGTCCGTGCAGTACCGACCCACTTCGCACGGAGTGCATGTTGCTGCCGCTGTCCCGGATATGTGCCCGGCCTGACAGGCCTTGCAAGTGGTCTGGCCAGGTTGGTTCTGGTACGAGCCGGCTGGACACGGGGTTTGCACGTCGCCGTTGCCCGGACACTTGTGCCCCACGGCACAGTCGTTGCAAGTTTCTTGGGCTTCGGTGGACGTTTGGCCAGCGCTGCAGAGTTTGCACGTGGTCTGGCCGGTCTCGTCTTGGTACGAGCCGGCTGGACATGGCGTTTGCACATCGCCGTTGCCCGGACACTTGTGCCCCACGGCACAGTCGTTGCAAGTTTCTTGGGCTTCGGTGGACGTTTGGCCAGCGCTGCAGAGTTTGCACGTGGTCTGGCCGGTCTGGTCTTGGTACGTGCCGGCTGGGCACGGTATTTCTTCGTCGTCCGAACACGAATGGCCGACTGGACACGGCGTGCATGCCGTGCATGTATTTGGGTCAGCACTATCTTCGCGAGCCTCTCCCGGTGGACATGCGTCGCAGCACAGCAGAGCTCCGTTACCACTGTTTTTACCCGGCGCACAGTCGACGCACAGGTGGTCGGACTCGTACTTGCCCGCGGCGCACTGTACGCAGTGTTCGAAGTATCCCGTCCCCGCTTCCGACGATGTGCCTGGTAAACACGCTGAACATGAGCTCGCGCCGACCGTGGAAAAATATCCCTGAGGGCAAATCTCGCAGGTCGTCTGGCCCGTTGTACCTTGATAGGTGCCGCGTGGGCATTCCCTCTCTATGTGGTCGTCGTCTGAGCAATAGTGTCCAGCGCGGCACACAGTGCATGTCTCACACTCGCCGAGCGATGTCTTGCCAGTGACACGGCGCGTGTGGCCCGTCGCGCAGCCGACGCAATCCGCGCACACGGTTTGACCCGTAGTATCCGAGTACTGATGTGGGCCACAGGGTTTACAAACCGCCATATGATTGCGAGTGTCCTGAAAAGTACCGACGGGACACGCGTCGCATTCAATCTCGTCGCAGGAGGTCCTGTCCGCGTGTGCATCGAGATTTTTTATTTTTTGGCCGAAAGGGCATTCGCACGGCCTACATGGGACAGTGGTGTCCGCGACCGAGGCCGAGAACCGCCCGGGGATACACTCTTTACAGGAAGTCGCGCCCTCCAGTGCGTACGTACCCGGTTCGCACGATTCGCACGCGGTCGTCGTTGCGTTGTAGGCTTTACCGCGGGAACATTTTTCGCACGCGCAGCCGTTCGACGTCAGAGTTTCTCCGGGTTCACACTCGGAGCACTTGACGCACCTGTTCTGTCCCACCGTCGAGCTCTTTCCGCGCGGACAATCGGTACATTCGCGTGCACCGTCCGCCGCATTGAACTTGCCCGCCGGACACAGCATGCAATTCGATTTCGTATAGGTGTGCACTAAATGTGCGCGACATTTGAGTCCAGCATCGTCATCCACCATTTTGGTCTTGCCGTAGCGTTGGCACGTGAGCCAAAATCCAGGCTCTGTCGTGATGCTGATGTCATTGGAAGGAGGTGCAACTGTGAAACGCAATGCAGCTTTCGTGTCCGTGTACCCCGGCGGTTGCGTGCGACGGTCGGCGCAACGACCGTCGTGGATGTCCAGGTCGCAATCACATGCTATGGCGACGTTTTGATAGGTGGCTTCGACCACGATGTGGCCAACACCATTCGTCTGCACAGGTGTTGGCGCAGCTGTGGAGGACGGACACCGAACAAAGTCACATGCATAGTCGTCCGCGGTCGCGGGGTTGCAGCCGCCGAGCGGCACTCCGTTCATCGTCACGCTTGTGACCCGTGCGCTACCACTGGCCAGGCCGGCGCGCAACACGTCCCATTGTACATGGTAATCTGTATTCGGCTGGAGCCCCGCGATGGTGCCGCTCCAAGCATCGCTCGTGTCGAAGGCGTCTTGGTACAGCACGTAGACGCGCGATTTCTCTTGTGGTGCCTCTTGGGACACAAAGCAGGCGCCTTTCGTCCGTGTGCCATTGTTTGGTCTGGCGCTCAGTGCGTTGAAACGTTCAGGATGCACTATCGAATTGACATATCTCCCGTCCTCAGTGTCGTCGGTCAAAACGCGCTTCAAAGATAACCATTCGTCGACGGGTTCGGAAGACGTTTTGTATGTCTCAGTCCACCACTGACTCGCGACTTCGGTCACCAGCGGCACGTCTTGGTCGTCTGATGTCACGCGCGTCAGCGCACCTGAAAGTCTCAAATATACGTCACTGTCGTCTGCACTGTCCTTCTGCTCACCCCACAAGCCGTCTTGTAGTTCTCGAAAATCCGGCTCTACCCACTTGTAATTAGCATCTGCGACCTCTTTCCATCTTTTCACAGTGTTCACATTCCACAATTCTCTTGTGTCTCGGCGCTGGTGTACGTAATCACCATTGATGTACGGTGGTGCCCACGAGACGGCGTCGCACAGGTCGTCTTTGTCACAGATGTCAAGACAGGTGTCGAGCTGTGTGTCTGCATTCACCAGGCCAAACCTCGCGCCTCCCCAATCGATGACCGCGGTTTGGCCGTCGCTCGCCACCGACAATGTCGGCGTTTTCATGAGGTAAGCGTCTATATCTCTTCCAAGGCGCACGGCTTCGTGCATACTCCAGTCGGCCGTCGATTTGGTGAACACATTCGAGTACTGCCCCTGCACGCACGTTTCGCACACTGGGTCCGAAAAGTACTGGCCGCGCAAACACGCGTCGGTCTCGGGCGCCCTCGTCTCGAGTGGGTCCCACGCCAGCGCGGTGCGCCGCCTATTTTCTGCCATCGTCTGAACGGCGCCGCTGAACACTTTTCCACCGGCCACTATTTGCGTGGGACCATTGTACACACCGTCGCATGTGCCTAATCGAGCCAGTACCGGGGCGTTGTTCACGTGACAGAATCCTGTGTACCCCGTAGGGAAATACAGCATGGTCGGATTTGTGTTCACGTACAGATTCGAGTTGTGTAGATAGCATCCGTACGGCTTTGTTGCGTCGTTCATGGTGTCTTGAATCGAAAACTCTACATCTCTCAGGACTTTCGCGGTGTCTTCGCATCGCTCTTGGACGCTTTTTTGCGCGTCGTTGGTAACAATGTGCTCGTAACCGTCGCTACACATGTACGTGGTGCCCACGTGCGGACATATGGCACATTCCGCTAAGGAACTGCTGTATTCTGAGTTCATAAACTTACCACGCGGGCACGCTATACACGGTTGAAACGTGAACGTTTCAACGGCGTTCGGACTTTCCGTGAATCTACCGCTTGGACACTGGCGACAGTCTCCGTTCGACACGTAGTGAGATGTCGGACACACTTTGCAATCTTGTTGACCCACTTCGTCTTGGTATACACAATCGGAACACGAGGGTGCGTCATATGTGTTGCTCATTTTGCCCGATGGACAGTCTTGACACGTGTCGCCGGTTTTGTAGCGACCGGGAAAGCACGTGTAACACTTATAAGTCGCACTGAACTGACCCAGAGGACATTCTTTGCAGTCGGAGACGTCTACACTACCCCTGTCATTGGTCATCTTCGTGTCTGAACACATAATGCACGCTGTGGACGCCGGGGTGTCCTGGTAGAATCCGTGCGGACACAACAAACATGCAAAACTGGACGACATTTTCTGCAGGGGGTTGTACCGTCCGTGCGCGCAGTGGGTGCAGGCACTCTCCGCACCCGCACCCGTGTACGCGTTGTACTTGCCGGCGCCGCAGTTTGTGCACACGTCGACGCTTGTCGCTGCTGCCGACACTGAATATGTGCCCGCGTCGCACGCTACGCACGATGCGGAACTACTCTGTGATTGATAGTACCCGACCGGGCACGCATTGCACGGAGTTGACGCACCTGGACTATATTTCCCGGGGTCACAAGATTGACACACACTCACTTTATCGGGCTTGGTGCCTACCCAGTTGCCACACACAGGCACATTGAACGACTCATCGATATAACAATTGTTATTATTGTCATAGTAAGAATCGCTCGACTTTCCCGGTGGACAAACTGTACACGTCTCCGCACCTTTTGTGTCGCTGAAGTACCCGGCTGCGCACTTTTTGCATTCTGTCTGGCCTACCTGGTCTTGATATTCTGACTCTGTACACTTCCATTCGTCTGACGGTGCAGTCTGTACACCGTGTAAATTCAATGCTGACCCCTTCGGGACGGCGTTGCACGAATCAGTACCCGTTTCGCTCTGATAGCGCCCAGGGGGACACAGATTGCATTGCGCATCCGTGTATTGATACCCCACGGGACATGTATGTGTCGTCGGGTCGACGGCTTTGGCAATGTCAACACATTTATCAGAGACGCCCAAGGGTTCCACTGCTATACTATTAACCCTGTCGTTCTGTACCCAACCCGTTGGACAGTCCTGACAAGACGTCTGACCGTGCTGGTTTTGATACTTGTTCACTCCACAATGAACACATTCAAGCTCTGTGGTAAACGGTCCCCTGGGTTTGTATATGTCGTTAAAATCTGAGTGCATAAAGACGGATTCGTCAGGAGCATAATATCCGGGCGCGCATGCATAGCATTTCTGGGTCTGTATCTGGTCATAATATGAACCAGAACCACAACAACTCACAGCACCCGCTGACGAGGTTGTATTTTCTGGACAATCAATGCAGATGGTTTGACCGCTTTGGTGTTGATATCGGTTCTGGGCGCATTGTTTACAATCCTGTTGCCCAATTTCGTCTTGGTAAAGCCCAGCAGAACATGCATCGCAGACTGGTGACCCAGTGTCCGGTTCAAAATAACCCGGATTGCATGCCGTGCAGGCCGTTTGACCCCTTAGGACTTGGAACCTGCCCGCAGCACAGAGTTTACAACTCGTCTGGGTTTCTTGGTTTTGGTATCGACCAACGGCGCAGTAGTCACACGTTGACGACCCCGTGGACGAGCCAAACGTTCCTGTGGCACAGCGTTTACAAGAGGTTTTTGCCTTTTCGTTTTGGTAGTAGGCTACGGGGCAGGCTGGACAATCCCACCATTTTCGCGTGCCAGACGACACGCCAATTCGTCCCGTCGGACACTGCTTACAATGCGAAGGGTCGTATCCATCTTGGTAATATCCAATGGGACAACTGGTACACGAGGACGCTCCTGCACCACTGTACTTTCCCTGACTACATTGACTACACGACGACGCACTGCTCGAAGAATAGTACCCCGCCGAACAACTTGTGCAAGAAGTCCGCGCAAAACTGTCTCCAGAGACATACCGACCTGCTGTACAAGATTTGCATGCCGTTTTCGTGTTATATGTCCCACTTGGACAGTAAAACTCGTATTTGCTATAGTCATTGTTGTTCGTATTGCCTGTGCCATACGAGCCTCCCTGGCCACAATAGGTGCCGCGGTAGCTTGTATAATACGTACCCATTTCACAATACCCTTGATTAGTGCGCCAATTATAAGTGAATCCGTTATAGCCATCGAGCTGACATGACGTCCTACAAAATTCGAAGTTGTTTTCCCGCGGGAACAGAACACTCCCGCAATTTGTTTGAGAATCGCTACTACAGTATCCGTTCATTGCCTTCTTGTACGGACGTAACCCTTCTACGTTGTTGAACACACCAAACATGACTATCCATAATAAAAAACCACGACTCATTCTGTTTTCTTTTATATAACGACTCCGACATTTATATAGGTCACAAATGCGCAACATACTTGCCTTTTTTGAGTATTCGATTTGCCCAGTCGTGCGCTCTGCCTTCCAGAAAATTCCGCGGACGCGCGCGTACGTACGGTTCGACGCGTCGCACATCGAACGATGCGGTGCAGTGATAGAGTGCGCGGAGTAACAGGCGTCGTGTGTTCATCGGCGCACCAGGAAGACTTGCGAGTAGCACATCTGGGTTGACGCCCGAACCGACGAGGTCGAACAGTCGTGCGTCCATGCACGGAGAAACGAGTGCCTCGACGACCGCCGAGTCCAGGTGTGAAGCCGTGCGACTGAGAGCCGGCGTACGCGTTAAACTTTGGAGGCTTGTGCCCACCGATGTCGGGGTCACCATGGCCCGAATGTTGCGAGCCATGGTGACCCAGCTTAGACGGTCTCCGTCCACAAGATGAATGTCGACCGACGTCGTCGACCCGGACGCAAAGAATCGACATTCGGCCTGTACGTAATACGGTGACACTGTTTCCACCGTGTATTTCCATCGCGCGTCCTGCATCTCGACGTAGAGACCCAACTGCGCGAAAATGTGCCACAGTGTGTCACGAAATGTGAACGGGTCTCCGGACGTTTCCAGGCGCAAAGAAGACCACAACCAATACTCGGGTACAGCGGGAGGTGGCTTCCGCGCAGAGTGCACGTAGCGCATCACGTCGAGGCCAGACCACGCATAGCGCGCACGCATCGCCTCCACAAACTTGGCCGAGTCCCAACGCGGGTCGCCCGGCTTCGGGAACCCCAACGTCTGTAACTGCGCGGGCTCTAACTGACTGACGAACCGCTCGAACTTGCCAGAGTACATCGCGCTGGTAAACCCTGGATTCCATTGCTGAATGTCGGCACCCTCTTTGGCCCACAACAAGTTGTGCGCGTACCGCACTTGGCCCCGGTGCACGGGCGTTCCACGGTGCCACGTGTCGAGACCATACAGCAGCACGTCGCCCGGTTCGAAATGCGGCACAATCTCGCGCGCATAACACTCGTCGCGCAGAGCGGCAGAGTCCCCGGACATACTTGCCTCTGCTTCTTTCTTTTGATTCACAAACGGGTTTCCACCTATGCCTGGCATATGCGTGTACGGCCAAGAATACACAGGGTCGTTCAGGCCTTGGCGTGGCACGACAGCAGTCGCACCTCCGGTTTCAGCAGTGTCCGAATAATACACCAGCGCCGCCACCGCGACTGGCTCGCCGGGCTGTGGCATGTCCCACTGGTTGTTCCCGTAGTCCATGTGCACGCGCTGGTCGCTGTTTGACCCCGTGCCGCTCGACGGAACGCCGTACTTGGCCCACGGGACAGATTGCTTCAGACGAATGTCAAAACCCAAGATTGCACGCACCGCCTCCAACAGGGCAGGGTGCACAGTGATGTCGTTGAGCGCCGGTGTGGACGGAAAGACGGCCCCGTTGCCCGAACCAAAGTCCTGCACGGGTTCTTCGGCGTCCGGCGGGAAGTGCACACGCATTTCTTTGACGGCAGCCGCGGGACATACCGCATGTTTCAGAATGACGTACCCCTTCTCACGAAACTCGCGCTGCATGGTGATACTCATAGTCGAACTTATATACAATCCACAAAGCATTTTAATTTAATTCAAATTAAAACTGGGCCAGGCGACACCGCTCGAGTCAGCTCGAGAATTTAATTTAATTTAAATTAAAATTGGGCCCGGCGACACCGCTCGAGTCAGCTCGAGAATTTAATTTAATTTAAATTAAAATTGGGCCCGGCGACACCGCTCGAGTCAGCTCGAGAATTTAATTTAATTTAAATTAAAATTGGGCCCGGCGACACCATTCAGTAATTTTAATACAATTAAAATTGGCATCCGTCCAGCATTGAACTTACACAATGCCCAAGTGTGCCATGGTCAAAGTTCCGCGCATGGCGGCCAGC
>Ga0255779_1005648_pt1 | contig 11599 bp, 10 predicted proteins | sample 011ome_21_FD_179977 | JGI IMG/M metagenome (GOLD analysis project Ga0255779, IMG submission 179977) | Coastal salt marsh microbial communities from the Groves Creek Marsh, Skidaway Island, Georgia - 011508AT metaG (version 2) | ecosystem: Environmental > Aquatic > Marine > Intertidal zone > Salt...
AGGTCAACCGCATCTACATAGCCCCATTAACAATAAACACGACCAAGGAAAAAGGCATGTCAAAAGCAACTAGATTACGAAAGTGGTCCTTTTTGCGCCGAATGGCGTTCATCACGCTGATCTCATTTTTGCCCTCTGTGAACACCGTTGCGGCAGTACCGAGTGAAGCCAAGGCGCTCGAGTCCCTCGATGAGATGCGCGCGGGCACGGGAGAGCTGGGCGATCGCACCAAAATGCCCGGAGCAGCACTGTATGCAGAGCATTGTGCGGGCTGTCACGAGGGCCAGGTTTACAAGGCGCCCCATACCAGCTGGTTAGAAATGATGTCGGTGCAAACACTTTATCGCGCCTTGGATCAGGGCATCATGAGGCAACAAGCAGGCGGCCTAAGTGACGAGCAAAAGCGCGATATTGTCGAATATATCGCACAGACCCGATTGAGCGATGCTGCCATGGCGCCAACGGTGGCTTGGTGTGATGAGCGCACCGTGACCGCGCCGTTTCAGCCCGAGCATATGACTGGGTGGGGAACCGACACCAAGCGTTTCGTTCCCGGAAGCTCAGCGCAGCTATCAACTGAAGATTTGAGCCGCCTGGAACTGAAATGGAGCTTTGGCTTCCCAGGCGCAACCCGGGCCAGATCTCAGCCCGCTATTGCCATGGACAGCGTTTTTGTGGGCAGTCAAGATGGTACGGTTTACGCCTTTGATCTGCAGAGCGGATGTGCTCGCTGGACATATTCCGCTAGAGCAGAAGTGCGGACGGGAATTGTGCTCGGTGCTGTGGGTGATGGCGCGGTGCATGCGTTTTTCGGCGATATCATAGGCAACGTGTACGCGCTTGACGCGCGCACCGGGGCCTTAGTCTGGCAGCAAAGTGCGGATGATCACCACAGCGCGACACTCACGGGCACTCCCGCTTTTGCCAAAGGGCGTCTGTATGTGCCCGTGTCTTCCCTCGAGGTCATTCCCGCCGCAAATCCAGATTACGCCTGCTGTACCTTCAGAGGCCATGTTTTGGCCCTTGACGGTTTAACCGGTGCAAGCGTTTGGGATAGCTTTGCTATACCGTCTGAGGCCAAGGCGGTCGCGAAAACTTCGCAGGGTACCGATGTTTTTGCACCCTCCGGCGCTCCCGTATGGACCAGTCCAACTATCGATCTGGACAAGAATCTATTGATTTTTGGAACCGGTGAAAACTATTCCTCACCCGCGGACAGCAACAGTGACTCGATCATTGCGGTTGATCTAGATACTGGCAAGCGACGCTGGTCGCGACAAACCTTTGAGAAAGATGCCTGGAACGTCGCCTGTATGATGGCTGACAACCCCAATTGTCCCGAGGAGGACGGCCCGGATTACGATCAGTCCTCTAGCCCCCTCATTGCCACATTAGAGAGTGGCGAGGCTATCGTTATTGCCGGTCAAAAAGATGGCACCGTGTTTGCGATTGACTGGGAAACTGGTGCTAAGAAGCTGTGGGAGACCAAACTTGGCCGTGGCAGCATTCAAGGTGGTGTTCACTTTGGTATGGCGCTCGCGGGTAACACAGTTTATGTGCCTATCAACGACATGAATGATACCCGCAACGGCCAGTGGCTAGACCCCGCTAAAGCGAAGCCCGGCATCGCAGCACTGAACGCGGCCACCGGTGAGCTGCTATGGCAGCACGTTCAAGCGGATACCTGTGGTGAGGCACGCGAGTTGTGCGATCCCGGCATTTCCGCGCCGGTCACTGCCCTAGAAGACGCCGTCATCGCAGGCCATCTTGACGGCGTGATACGAATCTACAGCGAAGCGGATGGGAGCGTGTTGTGGGAGTTTGACACCACGGGCAGCTTCGAAACTGTCAACGGTGTAGCCGCTAGCGGCGGCGGCATGAGTGGAGCGGGCGCGGCAGTGGGTGCGGGTCATGTGGTTATGAATTCAGGCTATGGCCTGTACTTCCATGAACCAGGTAATGCCTTGTTAATCTTCGCACCCAAAGCTGATTGAGCGGAGTCATTATGGCGGCCTGTCGAGGTTTGACGCCGCCTTATTCAGTCTCATAATCGAGTGCTGCAACCTCGCAGCACTCTTTGAGCACCACGCCAACCTTCTGATGATCGGGGTGGTCGATATACGCCGGCAGGTGGGCAAAAGACTCTAAGACGATTGTAGCGCCATGGCTGGCGCCATTAGCTCGGTCTGTCAGGTTTGATCCTGCGGATATGCTGATCACACCCGGTAGATGCTTAAGCGCCAATATTGATTCGACAATGTCGTTCATTTGCTGGCTCGTCACCCCCGCTTTGGGGGTTAGCCAGACCATATGCACTAGGGCCATTTCTCTTACACCAACTTGAAACCTTGAGATACCAACGGGAATCGCCTGATACGTTTTCCCGTCGCCCTGAACAGTGCGTTAGCAACGGCTGGTGCAATTGGCGTTGTTGCTTGCTCGCCCACGCCGGTAGGCGCTTCATCGCTAGGTAAGATGTGAACTTCCACGGTTGGCATCTGCGGGTATCGGAGTACTGAGTAATTATGAAAATTACTTTGCTGCACTCGTCCCGACTCGATATCAATTTGGCCAAAGGCGACGGCACCTAGACCAAGAGCGATACCCCCCTCGACTTGACCTTCAACGCCAAGAGGATTCACCGCAAAGCCGCAGTCAAGGACGCAAACCACTTTGTCCACGCTGAATTCGCCATTGTCGTGGACGGTAATCTCAACGGCTTGCGCAATAGGTGAGACCGAGTAAATCCGCGAGGCCATGCCCCGTGCCTTTCCTTTGGGTAAAGGCTTTTCCCAGTTCGATTTCTCGCGCAGCGTCTGTAAGACACGCTGCATTCGCGGGTGATCCTTGGACAATCGCAGACGGAGTTCGAGGGGATCTATGCCCCCGTGATGGGCAAGTTCGTCAAGAAAACATTCGTAGGCTATGCCAGTGTGGGTGTGCCCCACAGAGCGCCATTCTTGAGGCACATAGCCTACCCGCGGTGCATTGTGGCTCTCAACACGGTGATGGGGGATTTGGTAGGAGGTACCATAGGGGAAGACGCCGAAGGGCTCCTGTAGACATCCGTCCAGCGAGTAAATGTCCATGCCCCTCACCATGTAATTGGGATCATGCTTGGACCCTTGCATGAGTGACTGTCCAACCGCTGTTTGATGCCAAGCCAGCGGCATACCCGCGTCGTCGAGGCAGCCGCGCATTTTATGTACGAACAGCGGGCGGTAGAAGCCGCTTTGAATGTCCTCTTCGCGGGTCCAGATAATTTGAACGGGCACTTCCTCACCCATCGCTGCCTCAACGGCCTCTACCGTGAAATCAGCGGACTTGCTTGATCGTCGACCGAAACTTCCCCCCATCAATGGACGATGAATGATCACCTGCTCCTGCGGGATGCCTAAAAAGCGTGAGATAACCTCTTGGTCATTACTCTGGTACTGGGTGCCGCTCCAGATCTCGCAGCCTCCATCGGTGACTCTAGCGACACAGTTCAACGGCTCCAGAGTGGCATGGGCTAATAGTGGCAGTTCGTAAGTGGCATCAAAGACTTTATCCGGAGCGCTTTCCGCAATTGTCTTGATGCTGTCCCCTATGTCCTCTGCCAATAAGCCCGGTTGATCCGCTAATTGCCGGTATTCCTCATAAAACTTTTCAGTAGAAACGTCGGCATTCGCGCCGTCATTCCATGTAATTTGAAGCCGGTCTCGGGCTTGCTTGGCTTGCCAGAAGGTTTTTGCAAGTACCACAACGCCTGCTCGAATCTGCTTTACCTTAACCACTCCAGGCATTGCCAATGCCACCGCAGGATCAAACTCAGCTGCGACACCACCAAATACTGGCGGTCGAGCAATGGATCCATACAGCATTCCGGGCAGCTTGATATCGATACCGTATACAGCTGTGCCATCGACTTTCCCGGGGGCTTCGTGTCGTGGGGCGGGTTTCCCGAGAATCTTGAAATCACTGGACTGCTTTAACTCAACCCGATCTGGCGGCTGAATGCCTTCCCGTTCAATCACTTCCAGCAGATCACCGTAGGCAAGCACTCGCCCAGAGGTTTCGTGCTTGACGTGCCCCAGCTCAGTGCTGAGTTCACCGACGCTCACATTCAGTTTTTTTGCGGCGGCTTGCAAAAGCATCGCCCGGGCTTTTGCGCCTGCAGTTCGCATTGGAAGCCAGCTGCTCCCCGTGGTGACAGATCCGGCGGTCAGGTATTCCCGGAACAGCGGGCTGTAGTATTCCGGCGTGGTTGGCGCATCTACAATTTTGATGGCTTTATAGTCAACGTCTAGCTCTTCGGCGAGCATCATGCTCATCACCGTGTAGGCGCCGTTACCAAACTCCGAGTGATTCGCCAGCAGCGTCACTACGTTATCGACATCAATTTTGACGAAGCCGTTCAAAAGACCCGCACCTGCGGGCGAGTGCTTCGCTCCGAAACCCGCCGGACATTGGGCGGCGAAAATAAGCGCCAAGCTGCCCTTAATAAAATTACGTCGACGTACCTGAACAGAAGAATCGGAACTCATGACTTCACCTCATCGGACAACCGCGTGGCCGCTAGGGCTATTGCTTTGCGAATTCGGGGGTAGGTGCCGCACCGGCAAACGTGGCCTGCCATGGCGTTGCTGATTTGTTCATCAGTGGGGTTAGGGTGGTCTCGCAGTAACGCGGTGGCAGCCATTATTTGCCCGCTTTGGCAGTATCCGCATTGAGCCACATCCACGTCCAACCAGGCCTGTTGAATGACAGAAAATTGTCCTTCATTGCGTTCGCCCTCGATCGTATTGATGGACCGTCCTGCCACAGTGGCTAGGGGCGTGACACATGACCGTGTCGGTTGACCATCAACGTGCACTGTACAGGCGCCGCATTGAGCAATACCGCAGCCGAATTTCGTACCAGTGAGCTGTAAGTGATCCCTCAAAACCCACAGAAGTGGCGTTTCTTCGTCTGCATCGACCGTTAGCAACTCGCCGTTAATCGTCAGTTTCGTCATGTTTGCTCCTTGTTTATGTGGAGTCTGTTATCAAGTCAGTATAGCCAAGCACACCGCACAGCTCTATGACGGTTTGTGTAATTAAATTCTGTCAGCCCCGTCAGCGGGCTACGACGTGCCTCGAACGAGCTACAGCGCTACTGTATCTTGTCGCGGAAAAAGTATATACACTTCGCGTAAAAGTGTATGCACTAGTCAAGCGCTCCTTGCTTTCCTGCACAAAGATGGACGGAATAAGTGCTGCAACCAGGCGACTGCTCAAAGGAGATGTCAGTGTGGACGAAAAAATAGGTGTCACTCAGGCCGAGTGGGTTCGACGTGGCATCGAACAAGCAATTTTTAGTGGAGATCTGGCTCCGGGTACGGCCCTTGAGGAAGGTAGGATTGCGGAACAGTACAGTGTGTCCAGGACGCCTGTAAGGGAAGCTATCGGCAATTTGGTGCAGAGTGGCTTGGTCACCAAACTGGCCCATAGGCGGGCGGTGGTAAGCCGTTTGGATCCTGGCAAATTGCTTGAATTGTTTGAGGCGCTTTCCCAAATGGAAGGTATTGCAGCGCAACTCGCTGCCAAACGGATGAGTCCGGGGGAAAAGTCTCGACTGTGGGAGATCCACAATACCGCAGCTGAGCTTCTCAAAAGCGGTGATGATGTTGAAGCCTATGCTTCTCAAGGTGAGCAGTTTCACAAGTTAATTTTGAACGGCTCAAGAAATACGGTGCTTATAGACACCATCTCAGCGTTATCGTTTCGCGTCTATCCTTACCGGCGCTATCAGGTTGCTGCGACCGAGCGACTGGTCCGCAACCAGCGGGATCATGATGTCATCATCGAGGCTGTCAGCAGAGGAGATGGCGACGCGGCACAGGCCGCGATGCAACAACACACGGCTGAGCAGGGTGATGCACTAGTCCGCTTTCTTCTTTTGAATACAAAAACCAACAGCAGCAGCAACGGCGCGTCTTACGAGGCGGGCTCTGTCGCGTCAGCGTCTTGAGTTGTTAGAGGGATACAACCGTGCCAGGACAAAATCGAATTTGGATTAAAAGTGGTCGAATCATTGACGGCACGGGAGCCACTCCTTTCCATGCCGATATCTTAATTGTTGACCAGAGAATTACGGCGATTGGGTCCGATATTGGAGCCCTGGTGCCGGCAGATTCTGACTGCCAAGTCATTGATGCCAGCGGTTTGACTGTGCTGCCGGGGCTAATTGATAGTCACTGTCACATCAGCTTTGACCAGCCCTCTAGTAATGATGAACTTTTCTTTCACCGACGCAACGGGTTGGCGGCGCTGGTGGCGAGCGTTAACGCACAGAAAGTTCTTCGTGCCGGATTTACCAGTTTTTTTGATGCCGACTGTGTTTTCGATGTCGGCGTGGATTTACGAGATGCTATCGAAGGTGGCGTGGTTGAAGGGCCACGCATGACCACTGGTGGTAACGTGCTCATTAATTGCGTGGGTGGCACCGCGTCTCGTTTATTACCCGACAGCGGCACTAGGGGGTATGCCCGTATTGTGCATACCCCCGATGAGATCATTACGGAGATTCATCGTCAAATAAAGCAGGGCGTGGACTGGATTAAGGTGCATGTTAGCGGGCTACCTATTCGGCAGGGGCGCACGTCTGGAGAAATACAGACATGGTCTCTCGATGAACTAAAGCTGGTCTGTGATACCGCCCACAACCTGGGTGTGCCGGTAGTGGGGCATTGCAGAACAGCGTCAAGCACTCGCGACGCCGCGATCGCTGGCTTCGACATGATCCTCCATGCAACCTATATGGATGATTCCGCCGTCCAAGCTGTTATTGATCACAAAGTGCCCTTGGTTCCCACTTTCACCTTCCAAGCCAACTTGGCAGATTTTGGTGCATTAATAGGCTCAGATGAACGGCTTCGGGAGGTGTTCCGCGCCGAGATTACCGACAGTGTCGATACCATTCGCGCTGCCTTTGATAATGGCGTTCCTCTATTGACCGGCAGCGAAAGCGGTTTTTCGCTAACGCCCTACGGAGACTGGCATTACCGAGAGCTGGAGGTCTTTGTAGATTATTTGGGCTTGACTCCCTTGCAGGCCATCAACTCGGCAACCGAACAGGGCGCAAGAGCAATGAAGATGGAAGGAGAGTTAGGCTGCATCAAACCTGATTATCTAGCGGACTTACTTCTGTTTGAGGGCGATCCTCTGCAAGACATACGCCTTTTAGGCGAAAGATCTCGGTTTAAACACATCATCAAGGATGGCAAGACTGTTGACCTAACTCGTCCGTTACCCAGCGAGTGGAATCTGCCGGGATGGCGAGTCAGTGAGTTCTCGGAGCGCATCCTGACGCAGTCACTCGTTCGTTCTTTCAAGGAGGCAGAGTTATGAAACAGCATCGCGTTGATAGCTTTGAGGACGTCGCGCATGCGCTGCGACAAAACGATCTAAAGCAGTCACTTTATGATTCCGGCGGTATCCTGATGGATCAGGTACTTGTGACTCTCCACGGCAACGAACATCGTCAGCGCAGAACAATTGAGAGTCAGCTATTCCGGCGCAATTTTTTTCGTTTCTATGAAAGCGAAATATTTCCAAAGTTACTGTCTGAAACCCTAGATCAATTTTTTGATAGCAAGGAGCTAGATCTAAAGGACTTGGGTTATCGGATTATGGTTCATCTGTCCCTAGCCTTTGCGGGAATCGATAGAATTGATGGCTCAGTGGAAGAGGCCGATGCACAGCATCGACTGCTGATCCAACTGGGACAAGCGGCAACCATCGGCCAATACAAGGGTGATCCCCAGCCGATTCTTGACGAAATAGCAGAGGCGCTTGCTGAATTTGAATCGCGATTTTTTAGCCCCGCGAGAAAGCGTCGTGAGGAGCTGATCCGTCAATTTCATGCCGGGGAGATTGATGAGTCACAGCTGCCCAGAGATATTCTGACCGTTTTGCTCATGAACGATGACAAGTTGAACTTGCCCGATGAGCTTATGGTTAGAGAGGTGGCTTTTTTCTATTTAGCAGCCTCGCATACCTCGGTGCACAGTCTCGTACATGCGGTTAATGAAATTTTCCAATGGTACGAAGGTCGTGAATCTGAAGCCCTCGCTTTGGCTGACGATCTGCCCACTCTGCAACGGTTCGCGCTGGAGAGCTTGCGCTTACATCCATCGAGCCCTGAAGCATGGCGCGTTGCAGTAGAGAGCGTCGATCTGGGCGGCGACCGACAGGTGGCACCGGGTGAGCGAGTGATTATCGATCTACAAACGGCTAACCGTGACACGGCGGTCTTCGGCGAGGACGCCAGCGCTTTCAATCCATTCCGAGATTGTCCACCCCGTGTGAGTCCGGCTGGGCTGTCTTTCGGCGGCGGCATGCATGTCTGTCTTGGTATGAATTTAGTCACCGGCACTATGTTAAAAGCGGGCCAAGCGATGGATCCGGACAACCATCAATTTGGCACTATCACGCTGATCATTGCGGAGTTACTGGGACGTGGCATGCAGCCGCATCCGGTGAAAAGGCCAGAAAAAATAGAAGCTTCCGCACGTGATGTCTGGAAGGCCTACCCCGTGGTTTTTGCTCAATGAATGAAGCAGTGTCGCCGGTGACAGTGACTGGCTACCAGGAATCCCTGAAGGCCCTGTGTGATCCTCGGCTCATGCAGTCGATGTACAGCGAATGCGACGAGCTCATGGAAAGAGTGCTGCTCACACTTCACGGTGATGAGCATGCTCATCGTAGGGTGATGGAACTGCAGCTTTTCAGACGTGATTTCTTGCGTTATTACGAAAAGGAAGTGTATCCAAAGACACTGTCCGCGACCCTGCAACCCTATTTAGCTGCGGGGAAAATGGATCTTCATGAGTTTGGTCTGCGGGTCAATTTGAACCTGAGCGCCGATATTGCGGGTATTGACCGTACTTCAGAATCGCAAGAAGAGACCGACTGTTTACTGGCCGTGGTCAAAAAATTTGGTGAGGGCGCGACACTCTTTCACTCGACTCGAAATAAGCAGGAGGTTAGGGAAGAGGTAGCCGCAGCCCTGGCTCTGCTAGATCAAAGATTTTTGAGAGCTTCTTGGGCCAGAAGAGAAAAAATTCTTGAGGAGATAGCAGCCGGCCGCCTGCCTGAAGAAGACGCTCCTCGGGATATTTTGACCGTGCTCCTGCGCAACCGAGAGGCTCAGCAGCTTGATGATGCAATGATCCGGCGTGAGGTGGCGTTTTTTCTGCAGGCGGCGACCCACTCATCTGCCAATGCGATGGTGCACGCCTTTCACCACATCACTGCTTGGTGTGATGCGCATCCTGAGGATCTGATTCGTATTGCTGAAGACTCTTTGTTTTTGCAGCGCTGCGTGCATGAGAGCCTAAGGCTTCATCCTGCCAGCCCGGTGGCATGGAGAACTGCGCACTGCCCTATGAGTCTGCCCGATGGGCAGTCGGTCCAAGAGGGTGAAAGCGTCATGATTAACTTGGAGCTGTCTAACCGCGAGCCCCATCTCTTTGGTCATGACGCGTCCGAATTTAACCCGCACCGCAGGGTCGAGGGCCGGATTCCACCGTATGCGCTGACATTTGGCGTTGGCATTCATACGTGCTTCGGTCGTGATCTGGCTGGGGGCAGCTTGCCAAAAGAAGGCGTTGATCCTAGTACCCATCACCACGGAACCTTGACTCGGCTTTTGCAAAGTCTATTTGCTCATGGCGCGCGCCCAGATCCCGAGGACCCGCCATCCCTCGATGCTGCGACACAGCGCAATCATTGGGGTCGTTATCCGATCCTTATCAACAAGAGAGAGAATGTATGAAATCAGCAATCGTGACGGGCGCAGCAGATGGTCTAGGGGCTGACGTTGCACAACTACTGTCCGAGAACGGCTATCGCGTTGGAGTGCTCGATATTAGGGAAGATCTAGCCAGGGAAACGGCGGACCGTCTCGAAAACGCCGTCGCCTTGATTGCGGATGTAAGCAACGCAGAGCAAGTTGCAGGGGCTTTCTCAGATTTTGGTCAGGTGCCGGATTTGTTAGTCAACAATGCGGGGATAGTCAGGTTTGGTCCGATGGAAGATCAAAGCATTGATGACTACCTGCACGTGATTAACGTCAATTTGATCGGGAGCTGTCTGTGTGCGCGCCAGGCGGCCCAACTGATGTTGCCCCGTGGCAGCGGTCATATCATCAACTTCACCTCTATCAATGGTATCCACCCGGCCCCCAATGTCGGCATGTATGGTGGTACCAAGGCAGCTATGGCGAATCTCACCCAAGCCATGGCCGTCGAGTGGGGACCTCGAGGTGTTCGAGTGAATGCTATTGCCCCAGGCTTTATAGATGCAGGGATGTCGCGTCCTATTTACGCCAATCCCAAGGTTAGAGAAAAGCGCGGTTCGGGTGTGCCCCTGGGTAGGTTGGGAACGGCAAGGGATATAGCGGAAGCTGTACTTTTTCTCGATTCTGACAAAGCCAATTATATTAATGGTCATCAGCTGGTCGTTGATGGCGGTGTCATCAACAGCGTGATGGCTCATCTGCCGAGAGAGTAACGCGTCGTGAGACAACTGATTCTCGTTGGCGGAATTTTCCATGATTTTAATAGCACCTCTGAGGCATTGACGGGTGTTCTTGATGACTATGGATTTGCCACCCGCATTGAGGAAGACATAGAGCACGGCTTGGCCAGTCTTGAGCGCAGTCCGGTGGATCTGCTGACCATTAACGCGTTGCGCTGGGAAATGCAGGGTCAAAAATATGATCCATATCGCGATGAGTGGGCGATGCAGTTGTCGCTAGCCGGTCAACAGGCTATCGAAAATCACTTAGCTCGGGGAGGTGCTCTTCTGGCGCTGCATACTGCCAGCATCTGTTTCTCCAATTGGCGGGGTTGGAGGAACATACTTGGGGGTGCGTGGTCTTGGGGCGAGTCTTGGCATCCCGCTCCGGAGCCCGTGTCGGTAACGCCTACCTCCCATGCCTTGGTAGCTGACATCCCTCCATTTCTAGTAACTGATGAGTTGTATTCGAATCTGGAGATGCTAGATGGTAATGAAGTTTTATCGTATGGCACCAGCGAGTCGCAGCTCAGCAAACAGCCGTTAATGTGGTTGCGCGAACACGGGGGTGGTCGAATTGTTTACGACAGCTTGGGACACGATTGTTCCAGCGTAGAGCAGACTGAACATGCAGAGATACTGCGTCGGGCTGTTAAATGGGCTTTGCAAAAATAGGATCTTTGACGATTGAAAACGCTAAAAAACATGTCAATTTTGATCACTGGGGGTGGCTCTGGTATCGGCTTGGGCGCCGCTGCATATTTTGCAGAACAGGGTGCGCGAGTCACTATTAGCGGCCGACGGGCCGAAAAAATCGCCGCCGCAGAGGCGAGCATAGGAAGCGCCTGTCATGGAGTGGTGGGCGACATCACCATTGAATCTGATCGAGCAACCATGATTGAGGCAGCCGTGAGTCATGGCGGCGGCAAGCTCGATGCGCTGGTTAACAATGCGGGCAATATGTACCGGGGCGCAATTACTGACCTTGATCAAGCATCGCTTCTCGACCTATTCAACACCAATGTTGTTGCAGCCATGATGCTTACGGGATTGGCTGT
>Ga0255779_1005663_pt1 | contig 11584 bp, 6 predicted proteins | sample 011ome_21_FD_179977 | JGI IMG/M metagenome (GOLD analysis project Ga0255779, IMG submission 179977) | Coastal salt marsh microbial communities from the Groves Creek Marsh, Skidaway Island, Georgia - 011508AT metaG (version 2) | ecosystem: Environmental > Aquatic > Marine > Intertidal zone > Salt...
TAAGTGGGAAACGATGTGGGAAGGCTTAGACAGCTAGGAGGTTGGCTTAGAAGCAGCCATCCTTTAAAGAAAGCGTAATAGCTCACTAGTCGAGTCGGCCTGCGCGGAAGATATACCGGGGCTAAAATGAGTAACCGAAGCTATGGGTTCATACTTTGTATGAGCGGTAGAGGAGCGTTCTGTAAGCGGTTGAAGGTGTGCTGTAAGGCATGCTGGACGTATCAGAAGTGCGAATGCTGACATGAGTAACGATAAGGGGGGTGAAAAACCTCCCCGCCGAAAGATCAAGGTTTCCTGCCCAACGTTAATCGGGGCAGGGTGAGTCGGCACCTAAGGCGAGGCTGAAAGGCGTAGTCGATGGAAAATCGGTTAAAATTCCGATACCGATTCTTACTGCGATGGAGTGACGGAGAAAGCTAGGCTAGCACGGCGTTGGTTGTCCGTGTTTAAGCGTGTAGGGAGAGAACTTAGGTAAATCCGGGTTCTCACTATCCTGAGACGTGATGACGATCTTGAACTACGGTTCAAGAGAAGTAGTTGATGCTCTGCTTCCAGGAAAATCTTCTAAGCTATAGGTAAGAATTGACCGTACTGTAAACCGACACAGGTGATCAGGTAGAGAATACCAAGGCGCTTGAGAGAACTTGGGTGAAGGAACTAGGCAAAATGGTACCGTAACTTCGGGAGAAGGTACGCTCCCTTTGGTGAAGCATTTACTGCGTAAGCTAGGGGGAGTCGAAGAAACCAGGTGGCTGCAACTGTTTATTAAAAACATAGCACTCTGCAAACACGTAAGTGGACGTATAGGGTGTGACGCCTGCCCGGTGCCGGAAGGTTAATTGATGGGGTTAGCTTAGGCGAAGCTCTTGATCGAAGCCCCGGTAAACGGCGGCCGTAACTATAACGGTCCTAAGGTAGCGAAATTCCTTGTCGGGTAAGTTCCGACCTGCACGAATGGCGTAATGATGGCCACACTGTCTCCACCCAAGACTCAGTGAAATTGAAATCGCTGTTAAGATGCAGTGTACCCGCGGCTAGACGGAAAGACCCCGTGCACCTTTACTATAGCTTCACATTGGACTTTGACATTATTTGTGTAGGATAGGTGGGAGACTTTGAAGCAGGAACGCTAGTTCTTGTGGAGTCAACCTTGAAATACCACCCTGATACTGTTGAGGTTCTAACTTAGGCCCATTATCTGGGTTGAGGACAATGTGTGGTGGGTAGTTTGACTGGGGCGGTCTCCTCCCAAAGAGTAACGGAGGAGCACGAAGGTACCCTAATGACGGTCGGAAATCGTCAGTTTAGTGCAAAGGCATAAGGGTGCTTGACTGCGAGAGTGACAACTCGAGCAGGTACGAAAGTAGGTCTTAGTGATCCGGTGGTTCTGTATGGAAGGGCCATCGCTCAACGGATAAAAGGTACGCCGGGGATAACAGGCTGATACCGCCCAAGAGTTCACATCGACGGCGGTGTTTGGCACCTCGATGTCGGCTCATCACATCCTGGGGCTGAAGCCGGTCCCAAGGGTATGGCTGTTCGCCATTTAAAGTGGTACGCGAGCTGGGTTTAGAACGTCGTGAGACAGTTCGGTCCCTATCTGCCGTGGGCGTTGGAGATTTGAGAAGAGTTGCTCCTAGTACGAGAGGACCGGAGTGAACGAACCTCTGGTGTTCGGGTTGTGTCGCCAGACGCATTGCCCGGTAGCTATGTTCGGCAAGGATAACCGCTGAAAGCATCTAAGCGGGAAGCCTCCTTCAAGATTAGATCTCCCTGGAGCTTTAAGCTCCCTAAAGTGCCGTTCAAGACTAGGACGTTGATAGGCTGGGTGTGTAAGCACAGTGATGTGTTGAGCTAACCAGTACTAATTGCACGTGAGGCTTGACCATATAATCGCAAGCTTTTAGACCTGACTGCAGAGCAGTCAGGGGCTCAGATAAAAGTAAACTATAAGATTCAACCAGGGTGAGTTTTCGCAATGGTTAAATTGCAAAAATAGTTAATTTTATCGAAGCCACTTTAAAAACAAGGTTATATGTCAAAGCAACAACCAATAAACACAACAAGCACAATGTGCGTAAGTTGATGGATGATTTAGATATCTACATCAACAAAGTACTTCACTGATTTTAGATTTTCCGATTTGTTAACAGTTTTGCCTGACGAAGATAGCGAGTGTGAACCACCTGATCCCATCCCGAACTCAGAAGTGAAACCACTCAGCGCCGATGGTAGTGTGGGGTTTCCCCATGTGAGAGTAGGACATCGTCAGGCTTTAAATACGAAACCCCCAATTGCCTTGCAGTTGGGGGTTTTTTTATATGAAGTGTTCAATATTATTTATTCATACACTCATAAATTTTTACTCCGGTATCACAAACAAATACAGTTTAAACAGTTAGGCCAGTAAGCTTATTTTTTACAGAAATACGTAGTCTGTTACGTGCTTACTTCCTATTCTTTAGCCTAAAAATTTAGTATCATGCCGCACCGATTTTTTACCAACCAGATACTTTAACCCAAGAGCAGCACAATGACTGATTTATCAAAATATAGAAACATAGGTATTTTTGCCCACGTTGATGCGGGTAAAACAACAACCACAGAGCGTATTCTCAAACTCACCGGTAAAATTCACAAAACCGGTGAAGTGCATGACGGTGCTGCCACAACTGACTTTATGGCGCAGGAACAGGAACGTGGTATTACTATTCAGTCAGCTGCCACCACGTGTTTCTGGAAAGATCACCGTTTAAATATTATTGATACGCCTGGACACGTAGACTTCACGGTTGAAGTTTATCGTTCACTTAAAGTGCTGGATGGTGGTGTTGGGGTATTCTGTGGTTCTGGCGGTGTAGAGCCGCAGTCGGAAACCAACTGGCGTTATGCCAACGAATCAGAAGTTTCCCGGATTATCTTTATCAATAAGCTTGACCGTGTTGGTGCGGATTTTCTTAGAGTTGTCGGCCAGGTAGAAAATATATTGGCGGCAAATCCTCTGGTCATGGTCTTACCTATCGGTCGTGAAGAAGGATTTATCGGTGTTGTAGACCTTCTGACGCGCAAATCACATATTTGGCCAGATCCAGGCAATCCAGAAAAATTTGAAATCGGTGATGTACCAGAAGACATGGTAGATCTGGTGGAAGAATGGCGTGAAAAACTGATTGAAACGGCTGTAGAACAGGATGATGACGTAATGGAAGCCTATCTGGAAGGCACAGAGCCTTCCATCGAGGATATCAAACGCTGTATCCGCAAAGGCACCATCGCACTGGATTTCTTCCCTACATACTGTGGTTCTGCGTTTAAAGACAAGGGTATTCAGATGGTTCTGGATGCGGTGGTAGACTATTTACCAAGCCCCACTGAAGTAGATCCTCAGGATCTCACTACAGAAGAAGGCGAGCCTACTGGTGAAGTTGCCCTGGTTTCGGTAAGTGAACCGCTACGTGCTTTGGCTTTCAAGATTATGGACGACCGCTTCGGTGCACTGACCTTTACCCGTATATATTCTGGTGTGCTGAATAAAGGCGACACTATTTTGAATTCATTCACAGGAAAAACCGAGCGTATAGGCCGAATGGTTGAAATGCATGCCAATGACCGCAACGAAATTGAAAGCGCGCAGGCAGGTGACATTATCGCTATCGTGGGAATGAAAAATGTTCAAACAGGCCACACCTTATGTGACCCGAAACACCCTTGTACATTGGAAGCAATGGTTTTCCCTGATCCTGTTATTTCTTTGGCGGTTGCGCCTAAAGACAAGAGCAGCGTTGAGAAAATGAGTATTGCCATTGGTAAAATGGTGGCAGAAGATCCTTCTTTCCGAGTAGAGACAGACGAAGATTCAGGTGAAACTATTCTGAAGGGAATGGGAGAACTTCATCTGGATATTAAAGTAGATATCCTGAAACGTACCTACGGTGTTGAATTGGATGTAGGTGCACCCCAGGTGGCTTACCGCGAAACAATTACTCAGGAAATTGAAGACTCCTATACCCATAAGAAACAATCGGGTGGTTCCGGCCAGTTCGGTAAGATCGATTATCGTATCAAGCCGGGTGAGCCAGGAACTGGTTTCGTTTTTTCATCAACAGTTGTAGGTGGTAACGTACCAAAAGAATTCTTTCCGGCAATTGAAAAGGGTTTTCAGGGCATGATGGATGAGGGCCCGGTGGCAGGCTTCCCGGTTCTTGATGTTGAGATTGAATTATTTGATGGTGGCTTCCACTCAGTGGACTCATCGGCAGTGGCATTCGAACTGGCAGCCAGAGGCGCTTATCGTCAATCCATGCCTAAAGCCGGACCGCAGTTAATCGAACCAATCATGAAAGTTGATGTGTTTACACCGGAAGATCATGTGGGTGATGTAATCGGCGATTTGAACCGTCGCAGAGGAATGATCAAGGATCAGGATCCTGGCCCAACGGGTGTGCGTATTAAAGCCGATGTGCCTCTTTCAGAAATGTTTGGTTATATTGGAAGTTTGCGCACCATGACTTCTGGGCGCGGACAATTCTCCATGGAATTCGCTCATTACCTGCCTTGCCCAAATACAGTTGCTGAAGAGGTTGTTCAGGCTGAGCTCGACAGAAAAGCGGCTAACGCCAAGAAGTAAATTGTGCAGTTATAAAAAAAGCCCCGATAAAATTCATTATCGGGGCTTTTTTGTATTCAGAATTTATAAGATATCAGAATCGAGAATTTCAGCTAATGTTCAAGATTTGAAGAGCCTGTGAAGTGGCTTATCTTAATGACAATTCCTGTAGCAACTTCGCGGTTTCTTCCCTGACTTCCCCACTGACTCCACGACCAGCGCCTCTTGATCTTTCACCCATTGCATAATTAAAGGCGGTCAACCCGCCAGCGTCCTCGGCTTCAAAATCCGCGCCCTGATTGGCGAGTAATGCCACCGCCTCATTCCAGCCCCAGCTTGCCGCGCCATGCAGTGCTGTTCGGCCATAGCGATCTTTCTGGTTGATGTTGGCGCCTTGTTCCAGCAAGACTGCAAGTGTGTCTCTTGAATTTTGATCGGCAAAGGGAGTCAGGTAATCACCACGAGTGTCGATAGAATTGGCGCCCAGGCCCGCAGCGGCCATTAAGGGGGATATTCCATCCCGATTAGGCAGATCAATGTGTGCACCATATTGTGTGAGTAACTTTATTGCTGCTATATCATGGCCTTTGGCAGCACGCAGTAAGGGAGTTGCGCCATCCACCAACATGGTGTCAGCACCACGGTCATCCTTGAGATGCCGATAAGTTGGTTGTAGTTTAATCTGTAAATTGGGATTGGCTCCTGCTTCCAGCAAAATCTGTATCATTTCAAGGCTGCTGGTTTCTGTGGTGGCAGGTCTGTCAGGATAGCCACCATGTGGCAGAGTGTTTACATCGACGGCTGAATAAATTGGGTTTTCACCACGCCAGCTCCACTTGTTTACGTTCGCTCCGGCCTGTACCAGAAATTTGGCAGTGTCGAAACGCATGTTCATTACCGCCAGAAGCAGGGGGGTCACATTTTCAGCATCACCCTGGTCTAAATCAGCACCTGATTCAACGAGTATTTCAGCGCAGGCAAGGCAGCCTTCTCGCGCCGCATAACCGAGTGCAGTAATCCCTCCAGCGGGACGCCACTGAAAGCGTCGTTCAGCGCTGATTTGTCGATCGCGCTGATTTGGAAGAGATCTGGAATCAGGGTTTCCACCTGCTTCAATTAAGAGTTTCAGCATTTCCGGTTGGGATTGTGCCGCGGCCCATATTACGGCATTTTGTCCTTGCCATTTTTCAGTAGCATTGACATCGGCACCATGCTCAAGCAGTAATCTGGCGGTATCTACATTGGCTGAGCGTGCAACGATCATCAGTGCTGTCTGATTGTCTGCGTTAGGCGAGTCAGGATCTGCACCGGCTTCCAACAAGCCTTTCATGATTTCATAGTCACCTAATAAGGCGGCTTCAGAAACCGGGCTGGCACCATAGTTATTTTCTGTGTTTACTTTTGCACCTGCCGCAATCAGCGCTTTTACCAGGGCAAGATCGCCATGATGCACGGCCCAATGCAAGGCAGTGGTGCCATTGGATTCCGGAGTGGTAACGTCTGTCCCGGCCTTGGTCATTTTTAAGGCCTGGTCAAAATTTCCGGCATGAATACTGTCCAGCAACGGTGACGCCATTGCTGTCCCGGAGAGTATGCCCGAAATCAAAGTTGCTAAAACCAGTTTTTTCATTTGAAATTTCCCGCCTGCCTGGATATTCGATTTTTATACTTCAGCGAAAGTGCCGTTACTATCACCATGGGATTCAATGGGGATGCCTGCACGTTGTAGCAAGGTCAGGTGAAGGTTGGCGATAGGGGTATGATCAGCGACTTTCAAATGCTGGTTACCCTTGATAGTACCTGCACCTTTGCCAATCACTGCCATTGGCAGTGGGAAGTTGTTGTGTGCATTACTGTTACTCATATTACTGCCATAAGTAAGAATGGCATTATCCAGCAGTGAGTTTTCGCCGTCTGGAATATCTTTCAGTTTGCCGACAAATTTTGCCAATACATCGCTATGCCAGGTTTGTAACTGCGACAGTTTTTGCAGACTCACAGGATTGTTATTGTGATGTGACAGCGGATGAAAGGCATCGGGTATGCCAATATGCGGATAAGCCTGTTGGCTGACCTCTGCCGCGAGCATGAATGAGACCACGCGAGTCATACCTGCCTGATAGGCCAGAGTAATCATGTCCAGCATCAATTCGATATGTTCATCAAAATTCGGAATGCCTACAGGCATCTCCGGCATCTCATATTGCGACATGTCCTGATTTTCAAGTTTCTCAACACGGCGTTCGATTTCACGCACACTGGTGAGATAATTATCGAGCATGGCTTTGTCTGATGCACCCAGGCTCTTCTTCAGAGAGTTGGTTTCATCCGCAACCATATCCAGCAGACTTTTGTAATCGTTAGCGATCATTGAGCGCTCTTCATCTGTATCGCCTTCGCCAAATAACTTGGTCAGAAATTTCTTCGGGTTGTATTCCATAGGCAATGGGGTGGTTGCGCTGCTGAAGGAGATAGTGGTGCCTATTGTGCAGCCATAAGTGCCATCACATGCCGAGGCACCGCCTTTTTCTTCAGTAGCGACTTCAATAGAAGGCAGGGGAGTATCCTGACCAATATAGTTGGCTGCAATCTGGTCTGCTGAAATACCAACGGAAGGGGCGTGGCTTCGACGCGGAGCTGCACAGGTAAGCCAGGTGCCCGGTGTAATGGCATGTACTGCTGAACTCTGAGCTGGCTTGTTGTCCAGGCCGGAAACGATGGTCAGGTAATCACGGTAGGCTTCAAATGGTTTAAGGATTGGCTTTAATTCAAAATCACTACCTGCAGCATCCGGAGTCCAATCACTCATAATGGCGCCATGCGGTAAATAAAAATAACCCATCAGTGGCTTGGGTGCTGCTGCCGTCTGGGCAAGAGCTGTTGCTGCCGGCACCATAGCGTCGAGAAAAGGCAGGGCAATTGATGTTCCCAGTCCTCTTAATACTTTGCGTCGTGATAAATATTTCTTGGTAATAAACATGGTTATTACTCCACTCTCAATCTATTAGATGACCTTCTCAGATCCTATTTATTAATGGCAACAGTTTCAGCGCCATGTTCTTCTATAGGCAGGGACTTCATGCGAAAAGCATCACTTTCCACAATACCCTGCACAATGGTTTCAAATTGATAATTATTCGCGGCAGTCTGCTTCACAATCCTGCGCACTGTTGGCATGTCAAAGTGTTCTACTGTGCGTCCCAGGGCAAAAGTCATTAACTTTTCAGTAATAGCTTGTACAAACTGATCAGGTCGGTCAAGTAATGCTTCGCGCAGATCATTGGGTCCGGTCACGGGTTGGCCACTGGCGAGACGTCCATTGGCATCAATGGGGGATTGGGCAAAGCGATCCATATCACGCCACTGGCCAATGGCATTGAAATTTTCCAGAGCCAGACCAAGAGGATCAATAACACCATGACACTGATTACAGGAAGGTTGCTCGCGATGGCTCTCCAACCTTGATCTGATGGTGGTGACCTGTGAGCCCGGGTCAAGAGTATCCAGATCCGTCTCTACTCCCGGTGGCGGGGCCGATGGAGGTGTACCAATCAGCGTCTCCAGAATATAGGCACCGCGCACCACTGGCGAAGTACGATTCGGGTATGACGTTAACATTAACAGACCGCCCTTCCCCAAAAGCCCCCAGCGACGCTGATCAGCCAGCTCTATGCGGCGAAACTGTGAGCCGCGTACATCATCAATGTCATAATGTCGGGCCAGTCGCTCATCGACATAAGTGTGTTTTGCATCAAGCAGATCGATAACTGGCCGACCGCTTCGTAGAATGCTGTCAACGAAAAGAGCCAATTCCTGTTTGAATGCATCTCTGAGGTCGTCATCGAAATCCGGAAAGACACGGGGGTCAGGATCGATATCATCCACACCATCAATACTGAGCCACTGAAAGGCAAAGTTTTCGGTTAATGAGCTGGCCCTTGGATCACTCAGCATACGACGAACCTGGGCACGCAAGACTTCAGGTTTTCTCAGTTCGCCCTGTTCAGCCACGGTGAGTAATTCGTCATCAGGGTTACTGCTCCAAAGGAAAAATGACAGCCGGGAAGCTAGTTCCAGGTCAGATACCGGGAATGCTTCACCTGGTTTAGCATCATCGGGAAGTGGTTCCGCCCGGTAGAGAAATTTGGTAGAAGCCAGCATCGCCATGATGCCCTTCTGTATGCCGGTTTCAAAGCCACCTTCAGCAAGGCCGTTTTCATAAAAGGCCATCAAGGGCGACAGGTCTTCTTGATTGACCGGGCGTCTGAACGCCAGTCGAGCAAGATCGGTAAAGATTTTTTCTGCACAAGCTCGCTCTTCATCATTATTTGCGGGGTAGCAGGAAAATATTTTTTCTCTGCTGGGAATATCTGGCATACCGCTAACGTTGAATGGCCCCAGTGCTTTCAAGCTGACTACGATGGGAATATTGTCAAAACCTTCCCCCGGGCTCAGATGATCAATGATGCGGTCTGATTCGGCAAAGGTGCGCGCGACAAAGCCAACCCCAATTTTGTGCAGACCCGCTTTAACCGGCACATTGATATTTCTGAATCGATTCTGTATCGCAGTGATCGCTGGTGTCTGCTGGCGATCTACAGCCTCGGCATCCTCATAGCCTCCCAGCTTGGTGGTATAAACCTCTTCACCATCGATAGTAAGAATGAAGCGATGTTCATCCTCAAGCCACCAGGTCGGGTAGGAGCGTTGCAGTGAGCCTTCCTGTGAAGCGATTTCAATATTGAACTCGTAGTCACCCGCTGCAGGGAAATACTGCTCGGCGACAAAGCCGCCACGCGTACCTAGAGGCAGTCCGTCAACATGACGGTATTGTGTTGCCAGACTGGGTGCTTCAAAAGAAGCCAATTCAGGAGCAGGGTTTTGTTCACCAACAGCGAGTATGCTGACGGAGCGGGCGGCTGACATGTACTGCTGCAGAAATGAGGGAGAAACCTGCAGTACATTGGCGACATTGTCAAAACCATCGCTCACCGAGTCAGGTGGCAATAAGGCTTCGGCATCAACCTGTACGGCGAGGATTTCTTCAACTGCATTGGCATATTCTTTGCGGTTTAGGCGATGTATTGCTACATGGCCGGGATTGGGACCCGCATCCTCTGAAACTGAATCCAGATAACTTTCCATCTGGGTAATGAATTCATCCAGTCTTGCTTCACTGGGACGTTCATTGCCAGGAGGAGGCATGAGTCGACCGCGCATCTTGCGCACAGCTTTCTCAAAAATATCAGTATTCTCATGAATAGATTCGGGAGAAAGGGTATCAAAGGCCAGACTGCCTGCCCAGTCCTCAAAATTATGACAGCCGACACAATATTCGTTAAGCAGAGTCCATTGCTGTTCAATATTTTCAAGCTCTGCTGTGTGTGTTGCCTCTGCTGCGATTAAAGCCGCAGGCGTAAAAGCCAGAGAGCAAAGTAAAGTCAGTATTTTTGGTTTCATTGATTCTATTCGCATTTAAATAAATCCGCCCATATCGCGGGAATGAGCCCACATACCTCGATAGGCTTCCAATATAAATTCTTCAGGATCACCCCAGGCCTCGTCATAACCTTCAGTAACATTGGCTTCCAGCATATTTTGGGCACTATAGCCCTGACGTGCCAGGGTTTTCATTTTTTCATAAAGATCACTCAACATGGCGTGCTGTGCCAGAAGATCTGACCTGGTTTTTGTACTTCCCTGATCGGGAATAATCAGGGTGTTGTCATCGACCAGTTCAAGCATGGCTTCATTGGCTCTGATAAGACCACCAATCCAGCCGCCTGTAGCAATATCAGGTGTTGGATAACGACCATCGCTGAGCAGACCACCGGCGACCAGGACATTGCTATCAGGGAAAAACAGGGCAATATCGCCATCAGTATGGGCCTGTTCATAATGGTGGTACTGAACGATTTCGCCACCAAGATCCTTTGTGCCGCTAAAATAGAACGTTTCATCAGGCAGTGCCTCTGCCGGACGCGGCTTATGAGTCCAGTTGCGCCACTCAACATCAAAGTCTGCCCCCAGCCACAGGCGGGTATTCTCGTGAGCAATAATATTCACACCATGGGAATGAAATAGTTCATTCCCCCCCGTGTGGTCATCATGCCAATGTGTATTAAACAGGTTCATGATTGGTTTAGAGTCAGCCAGCTCAGATATCAGAGATATCAGGCTTTGTGCGTGTTCAGAGCTGCCGCTATCAATAACGCTTGCGTTATCGTTGCCGAGATACAAGACAACATTGCCACCAGCCCCACTCATCCTAATTAGACGATCAGTAATTTTTTCGCTTGCCAGTGCATTTCCTGCCGCAAGAGTAGTCAATGGCCACCCGGCTATCGGCAAAGTACCTGAAATCGCCAGGGCCTGGAGAATACGACGTCGATATTTCATGTTGATTTTCATAGGCTAGATATTAGCATTTTTTCGCATTTCGAAGAAAAAATCGGACCAAATTCCACAATTAATGCACAAGAACCAAGGCAGCCTGGAGGCAGCTGCATATGGCAGTGCTTCAGGCAGAATATGGCTCGGAAGTATTTCAAAACCACATAAATGCACTCGAAAACAGTTTTTCTACTTTCTTATACGTGCGCTAGAGGAAGAGGGATTTCAGGAGTTTGATGGACCTGTTTCGATGATTTCGTGTTGGCCAGGGGTCATGGTCTGGATTTTTTCTGAATGCCCGCTGTGATCTGGGGGTTTGTTACCACTTCATAAAACTTTTCATCAACGGTATGGGGTTGAATGGACTCATCTTTCCATAGGCCTACACGCCCCTCGCGAACAACAAGATTGTGTTTTTTGCTTTCTTTGTCCAGGTATTCACCGTAATAAAACACGGTTGTTTGACCTTCTACCTGGCCAGAAAGACGGGTCATTTCGATTTCGTTTTGAAGTTTCACAAAGCCCTCATTGTCCAGCAGAATGCCATTCACATTGTAGCGAATCTGCTTTTGACCTTTTCCCCAT
>Ga0255779_1005670_pt1 | contig 11579 bp, 11 predicted proteins | sample 011ome_21_FD_179977 | JGI IMG/M metagenome (GOLD analysis project Ga0255779, IMG submission 179977) | Coastal salt marsh microbial communities from the Groves Creek Marsh, Skidaway Island, Georgia - 011508AT metaG (version 2) | ecosystem: Environmental > Aquatic > Marine > Intertidal zone > Salt...
AATGCTTGTGAGTTTGGTTCGATCGGTGCTACCTACAATACCCAAAGGGTGGCGCCGCCATCATTCAGTAGGCGACGTCATTTAACCTTTGAGATCCGGTTGAGGTCGACCGAAGCCTGCACCAAATCCGTAACTGAGTCTCTCAATTACGCAGTTGAAGCTGCAAATTTAACCAAGGGGTACTGCAAACTAACTGCACCCTTCGGCCCCCTAGGAATCTTTCGTAGAACTCCCTCACGTTTGAAGTATCTCCAAGTTCCTTTTGGAGCGACATTGCCTGCTGCAATCCAAACCAAGGGATTAAGGATGATCCAACGTCTGACTCGTTGAATAAAAGCTGGAGCGATGTGCCGTCAGCCAAGTCAAATGCAGGGGACGTAGCCTCAATAAGGCTCAGCGTCAGATCAAGCATTTCTGAGGCATCTGAACCAAGACCGGATGATAGCTCTGCTTCCTTGATCAGCGTATTGGTACGATCCTCAAACTCGCCAGGATAAATCGCAACACCGCCGGGATGGGCATAGTCATGCAGTATCGAAGCAAGAACCAGTGCATAGCGTTCGTATTTTGTGATTGAACGCGAGTCGGGATGTGCGACCAGATGTGCGACGGTCACCAACACGTCACGGAAATGATCTGTGTTGTGATATGGCGGTATCACCTGCGCACTGGTCTCATACCGCTCAACTAGCTCGATCGACCGCCTGAGTAGTTCAGAAAACCACGGCTCATGACCGGGCTCGACCCACAATGCCCACTGCTGAAATGAATCTTTCGCAAGTCTAGCATCGAGCAACTCGCCTGCCCAAAGCAATGATTCAAACGGAAGATGCCGATAATTCGGAAACAAATAGAATGACGCCTTGTTTCCATCCTGAAGTGCTCGAAAGGAATATGCATCACTCGCATTGGCTATTACGGACAACCCCATGCCCCCTTCGGTCAGATCTTTACAGGTATTCCACTGTTTCCAGTCGGACGGAGGCGCATGATCGGTAACGGTAACGCCAACACCCTCCTGAAGATCAGTCACTCGGACAATAACCGGGCCCAGCCTATCGTATGCATACCGAATAATGTTTTGAAGAACTTCACCAACCGCAATCTCAACAGACAGCAAATCAATCTGATGTCCCACTGAGCAATCTGTGACGCGGTCCACAACCCAAACCCGCGCTTCAGTGAGCGTTTCAAGGCTGAGTATCATATTCCGAGTAAAGCTCTTCACTGGATCGCCTGGGTGTCCACAATCACAAGCGTCGCGTCATCACGGGTCGCAAGCTTTTTGCTACGGATCAAATTCAGAGCACTATCAAGAGCCTCTTGCAAAGATAGGTCTTTGTAGCGGCCTGCGATCGCCCGTATGCCATCCATGCCAATCTCAGCACCATTCAGCTCAGCCTCGGAAATACCATCGGTCACAATCCACAGCCGCCAGTCACCAAACGGAAACACGTCTTCGGCCGGCTGAAAGTCTGACATTCCGACAATACCAAGCGGTGGCGACGAGCTCTGGATGTGCATCGACTCGCCTGATCCCTCGAGCTTCAGCACCTCACCATGACCGGCGTTTACGCAAGTCACGACTCTCGATTCGCGATCAATGCATGCAATGAAAGCAGTCACGAACCGACTGACACCTAGATCTCGGTAAAGCTCACTATTCATCAACAGCGCTATCTCTTGGCACGTTCGATTCGCGCGCGCGAACGTCCGAAAAAGGACCTGCGCCTGCGCCATGGTAAGAGATGCGGCCACTCCCTTCCCCGATACATCGCCTTCAATCACATAGACCTTCGATCCGACCTCGAGATAATCATAGAAGTCACCTGATAGCTGCTTATACGGCAAAATACCTGCGGCAAAGCCGAGCCCTTCAGGAATGGTGGGAGTTAACGCTTCCTGAACTGTCCCAGCCAGCTCAACATCACGCAGTAACGCATCGTTCTCTCGGACTTGATCTGTGATTTGAGCGGAGTGATAACCAAGAGCCAAACCCGAGGCCAACGCCTTGGCAACTTGGATAAACGGCGCCGGAAATACATCAGCAGCATCCGTAGAACGATTGAGTAACTGAATCACCCCAATCGCCGATTTTTTAAACGTGACTGGGAGTGTTAAAAGGTTTCGGGTCACAAACCCAGAGGATTCATCCACTGACCGTTGATGGTCTTTGTCAGACTCAACCGATTCAACCGTATCAACAGCCTGCGATTCAAATACGCGACCGACAACTCCAGCCCCAAAGGGTACGCGGATTCCACGGATATCCACCGGGCCCACGCACGACTGACAAACTAATTCACTCGATGCACTGTCACCAAAGAAAAACGAGCCAGCCTCGCAACCAACATGATCCACGAGCTTGGGCAACGCGCTATCCAATGCATTGATGACATCGCCAGATTGGCCGTAGGCTTCCAAAAACTCAGCGACAATATCGAGCTCAATCGCCATGAGTCAGCTTAGAAAAGATCTGAAAAATCTGTCGATGGTCCAGCCGCAGGTTTGTTCTCGCCGCCTTCTGAGGCAACCGACTGAATCTTGAAGACCTGATCAAGCTTCGCAAGCTCGAGAACTTTCATGACCATTGGGCTCACTGATGTGATGGCAAAAGACGAAGAAGAGCGTTCCGCGACTTGCTTGACCAACAACATCACAGCAACACCTGATGAATCAATGTAACTCACATCCGACGCATTAATCACGAACGACTTCACGGAAGTTGGAACTGCCTGAATTGCATTTCTTAACTCGCCAGTCGTATTAATATCAACCGAACCCGATAATGTAATTTGAGCCGTCTGCCCGCTGACTTCAATTGTATTTGACATCACTAACCCTTAATCAATAATTCCTTGCTTCTTGAGCATCTCAACATATTTTTCCATCGTGATCATCCCATGCTGGGCACCCGTCTGAAGGGCATTGGTAATTTGAGGCACCTTATCCTCTCGGATCAGGTTGGCAACCGCTGGCGTATTGACCATGATCTCGAAGGCACCCACACGGCCCCCACCTTTCCGTTTCAAAAGCTGCTGCGTCATGACAACCCGCAGCGACCCAGATAACTGCGAACGTGCCTGAGCCTGCTCCTCGGCCGGGTACGCGTCGATGATTCGAGTAATCGTCTCAGGTGCGCCACTTGTATGCAGCGTCCCAAACACAAGGTGCCCGGTCTCGGCAGCCGTGAGTGCCATAGACACGGTCTCGTAATCACGGAGCTCACCGAGTAGGATGATGTCAGGGTCTTGACGGAGCGCACCTTTTAACGCCGCCGCAAAGCTTTTCGTATCGCGGCCCACCTCACGCTGGAAGATGATCGATTTTTGAGGTTGATGAACAAATTCAACCGGATCCTCAACCGTAATAATGTTTTCAGCTCGAGTGCGGTTAATTTTATCAACCATCGAGGCAAGCGACGTCGACTTACCGGAGCCCGTTTGCCCCGTCACCAACACAAGACCAGCCTTATGCTCAAGCGCAGAATGAATCGCTGGTGGAAGGCCGAGCTTCTCGATGTTCGGGATCTCGGTGACGATCGTCCGTAGAATCAGCGTCAGCCCATGCAGGGCTTTTGCGGCATTGGCCCGGAATCGACGTTCACCGACAACCAACGCAAAATCCATATCTCCAGTTGCCTCAAACGTCTGATAAGACTCGGTATCCATGTGGTGTCTGAGGACGTCGTCGAGCTCTTGTTCTGAAACAACAATATCGGAGAATGACTGCACCTCGCCATTCACACGACACGCCAAAGGCCGATCGCTGTGGAAGTGGAAGTCCGAGATTCGAAGCTGCTCTAGCATCTTCAACAAAATCTGATCAAAACGATCGGTCGCCATCTAATTATCCTTTCACCAAGTCGCCTGCAGAGAAGATTGGCAGATACATCGCAAAAATCAAACCACCAACCACAGCACCAACAAACACAATCATCAACGGCTCAATAACAGTCGATAAGCCGTTCACAACCGAATCAAATTCTTCCTGGTAATACTTGGCGATCGACTCAAGCATTTCCTCAACATTACCGGTCTCTTCCCCAACACGGATCAACTGCGAAAGCTCAAGTGGAAACACTGTCTCTTCTTCTAAGAGCACTGATAGTGGTGCACCACCAGTGATTTCCTCCCGAACCCGCAGCATAGCCTCTTGAAACATCAAGTTACCAGCCGAATTGGCAGCGACTCCAAGCGTATCGACGATGTTAACTCCGGCAGCAAAGAGGTTGGCCATCAGGAGCGCCATCCGAGCAATCGCAGCCTTCATCACAATATCGCCGAACAGTGGAAGCTTTAAGATTAAGCGTGCTTTCATTCTCGCAAATGGCGGGAACATTTTCGTCAACATCGAATTCGCGACGAAAAATCCAACAACGTATGCAAACAGCTTAAACAAGCCTCCCCCGAGCAACCATTCACTCATATCGACCAGCGATTGCGTGAGCGCAGGCAACTCACCACCCAAATTCTCAAACAAATCCTGGAAAATAGGGACGACGTTGGTAAGCATGAAAATCGAAATACCTACCGTAATCACGACGAGTGTCACCGGATAAAACAACGCACTCTTAATACCGGATTTAATCTCTTTCTCGCGCTCCATCATTGAGACCAAACGATCGAGAAACGTATCCAAGTTACCGGATAACTCACCCGCTTCGACCATGTTTCTGTAAATATTGTCGAAATGACGGGCTTGCTTTTTTAACGAGTCACTTAACGATAGACCGGAATTCACATCAGCCAAGATCTCGCCCGCGACGCGTTTCATGTTCGCCTTGGACTGGCCCTCGGTCAAGGTCAGCGCGTCCACTAGAGGCAAACCCGAGCGGATCATGGTCGCTAGTTTTTTCGTAAACACGAGCAAATCTTTAAACGGGATATTACCAAACGGACCCCAGGTAATATCGCCACTGAGCGCTGACTTCTTTTCCTCTTTTTTCCGGATCCTGCGAGTGAGTTCTTGACGCTTGGCACGTTGATTGGTGTCCCGACGCGCTGGTTTTTGCTCTTTTTTCTTGCCTCCCAATCCGAAGAATGTCAGTGGCTTGATTTCTTTCGCTTGAACCTGTCGCAAACCTTGCTCACGCAATTTGATTCGGGCCTCAGACAATGTCTTCGCTTCAAGCTCACCGCTTTGCTTGTGACCGAATTCGTTCTTGGCCTTCCACTTAAACTTGCGCACAGCCTTAGGTATCCATCACGAGGGTGCGCTGGAACTCTTCGAGAGAAATGATGTGCCGCGCGAGATACTGACGCCCGATATCCTGCAAAGTAAGGAAACCCTCGCTTTTTGCTAGCCTCATCAGGTCCCCGGCTTGCATGTTCTTCAGGATACCTTCTTCCATTTTCGGTGACACACGTAACACCTCGTAGATACCCTGCCGCCCTTTGTACCCAGACCCGCCACAGACTCTGCAACCGAAGCCTTTCATGGGCTTCACTTTCTCAATCTGCTCAGGGGTAAACCCAACGCGTGCAAGCGCCTCAGGTGTCGCCGCTGGGTCAGGCTCGAGACAGTTTTGGCAAGACTTTCTTGCCAAACGCTGTGCCACAACCAAGGACAATGCAGACGCGACCATGAAGTTCGGCACACCCATATTCAGCAGCCGGTTGATAGTTGAAATCGCATCATTGGTGTGGAGCGTGGATAACAGCAGGTGACCTGTTAAGGCTGCTTTGACCGCGATCTCGACGGTCTCGGTGTCCCGAATCTCACCAACCAGGATCACCTCTGGATCCTGGCGCAAGAAAGAGCGGAGAATATTTCCGAAAGACAAACCCACCCGCTCGTTGGCCTGAACCTGACCGGCGCCCTCCAGATAATATTCAATCGGATCTTCTGCCGTCATGATGTTGAGTTCAGGCTTATTGATGTATTGAAGCGCACCATACAGAGTCGTTGTTTTACCGGACCCCGTTGGGCCAGTAACAAGTACCATTCCCTGTGGCGCAGTAATCGCCTGCAGGATCTTTTGATAATCGTTGGCATCAAACCCAAGTTTATCCAGCGACAACGCCGGGTCACCCGCCAAAATACGCATGACAATGCGCTCACCGTACTTGGTCGGGACTGTATTGAATCGTAAATCGATGTCCTCACCACGAGGACCCACTACGGTAATCGCACCGTCCTGCGCGATCCGCTTTTCAGCGATGTCGCAATTCGCCATGATTTTAAAGCGTGTAACAACCGCGCCGTAATTTTTAAACAGATACTCAGTGTACTCGTCGTGAACCTTCAAGACCCCATCACGGCGCATCCGAATTCGCGCAAAATCTCGGAATCCTTCAATGTGAATATCCGAGGTCCCGGTTTCGATTGAAGTCAGCAAAATGTCGTTACAGAAATCCGTCACTAACGAGTCATCGCCAGCGTTCCATTTCTGCACTCGCCGTGCTTTTGCTTGAATCGCTTGCTCTGGTGCCGCCTGCTGATCCAGCGCATCGCGTGCAATCCGAGATCCTCGTAGCTGCTTAAACGCCGACGGCGCGATTAGCGAGAATTCCACATTGAGACCAGCGACGCCTTTTATTTGCGCTTTCAGCCCTGACGACAGCGGCGTCACACTCCCGACTTTTAAAAATCGCCCGTCTGCGCCAAGCGGCATAAACTGATGCGAGTCCACCAAATTCTTCGGTACCCGCTTGAATAAATCAGGAGACAATTGTTCAGGCGAGACCGACGTTTCAGTCATCTGATATGCGCGACACAGAATTTTTACAATCCAACTCTCGCGCTCTGGATCTTCGTTGATGTATTCATCCAACAAATCCGCAGCATCAGCTGGCGCCGTCTCAAGATAACGCGTTCCCCAATCACCACTTAATTTCCCGGCAGTTGAAAGGACTTTCAGAACTTTAGCCGCAACCTCAGACGGATAAGCGCTCACGCATTAACTCCGGCGCTCGAAGAGCCCAGCACCTTTCGGTGCATCCAGGGTAATCATCTGATATTCGCCGGTTTTCGACACAAGGAACAACCCGCCTTTGAAGACAGCAGCAACGAAGACTTCAGCCGCAATCTGGCTCCCTTGACTCAAGCGCACAAGATTTGATGTGCCAGGCACGATATCGACAGCCAGACCATCCTTGCGCGACTCAATCAATTGCCTTGATGAGATTTGAGCCAACGCCATTTGTCGCTTCATCGGTGCGTCTGTTGCGGCATTCACCACACAAGCATATTTACCGCCATCTTTTGCGACACCAATCAGCTCTTCTTTCTCAATGAGCGCGCATAACGACTCGGCGGCCGCCTGATTTTCGATGTAAAACTCCACCTGACTTCCGTTATGGAGTCTTGGTTGGCCCGATAACTCACGCAATGCGAGCTCAAGCTCAGTTCCGCGTATTTCCTCGATTTTCGAGCTAAAAATTGTCTCAGCCACATACCCAGAGGCATTGATTGGTGCATTGGTAACCGATAACCCTTTCAGACTTACCAAACGATCCTCGACTAACTTCGATGGTTCAGACGAAGCCACTCCAGACATAAAGAGCGTCATCAGCACGATCAGCGGACGGCAATTCAACATCATTAATCTCCTGAATATGGATAGGAAAAGACAAGCTGGATTTTTTCTGCATTCGAATCCGGTCCAAGGTACTTAATATTTTCACCGAGTAAGACGATGGCTGGAATATCCCGAACTAACGACTGCCGCGCCAAAAAATACGATTCAGAGTTTCCCTCGAGCTCAAGGATCACGCCATCAACACCAACAGCTCCAAAACTTGGATCCAAGCGCGCAATCTCATCAATTTTTATCGCGTCCTTAGCCAACTCAAACGGATTCCCAAGAAAACCCGAATAAATCTGCGTAAATTGTTGTCCTGATCCCTTTTTTGGCGCTGGAGCATCCTTGGCCTTCGCCTTTTTGTTACCATTATTTGGCTGCTCAGGCTCTCTGTTACAAGGGTCTAAGGCTCCTTTCGCCTCAAGCCGACCAATACACAACGTTGTAATTCGTCCGCCAGATGATTCGAGCTCGAATAAAAACTCACTAATACGCGCTCTAAAAAATTCGCGCGACGAGAAGAGTTCAGTTTTACTTTTTAATTCTGCCTCAACTGCCTTCAGCTGCGTCTGAAGCTGCTTCAACTGGTTCTGGAACCCAGGGATCTGACGCTCTGCTTGCTCACCCTCTTTTCTCTCGTTAATAAACCGCTTGGTTTCAGGCTCCAAGAAGAAAAGGTTTCCATAAACAGAGCCACCAATGACACCAAACAACAGCAGGGCGCGCATCGTTAAGCCAAGCGCGTATCCCCCGCGCGTTTCTCGTTTATAAACTGACTTGGTTGAACGTGCGTTTAAGCGCTCGAAGAAACCCTGCTTACCTGCTACCCGACGAAGAAAACGCGGCCCCTGATCCATGAATAGATCTGAAGCAATTTGTTCTTCAGATGCAGCACCTGTCTGCGACGAAAGGGGCTCTGGGAGTTCGTCGACAGATCGCCCGGGCGGGAGGCTCGGAATCGATGGATCATCATGCCGACGTCTTAATGACTCAAGAAGTTCAAGCGCGCGTGAACTTAACTGGACATCCTGGTTCATTGGTTTTGCCCCGCTCGTCCGTATAGTTCAAATCGAAAACCCGACCCAGTCCCAGAACTTTTATAAGTTGCACGCAATTTGGGAGACACAATCAACTTTTCACGAATGAGATTGTCAGTAAACACGGTGACGAGATCAGCTGATTGAGCAATGCCCTGGATCGATAACGAGCCATCACGATCAAGGTTGAATTCAGATAAGGCAATTCCGGGTGGAACCGTCGATGGGAATACGTCAAAAAATTCATAGCGCGTGTTTTGACTCGCCACATCAAAGAGTGTCGATGACTGGGTTTTAATGGCGTTAATCTTAGCGTTCAGACCATTCACTTGATTCTTCAAATTGCTCGCCTGGCCCACAAATGAGCCAGTGTCACCAAGAGCTCGTTCTGCAGACAAGTATTTGGGGGCCGTAATCAGCGCCGTGTAGGCAAACCCAACCATCAATGCCAAGCCCAAGAGCAAACCAAACGCCGTATTACTGGCTCGTAACCGTCGATTGGCAACGAGCTTCTTTTGGTAAGGATGCAAAGACAGATGACTAAACACCTCTCCAAATGCTGGCTTATAGAGATCGACGTCTAACATTTGATGCGCAGTTCCGACACTCGGCGCTAGAAGGCTTTCAGCCGCAGTTGGAGTTTCACCCTCAACAACGCCCAACGGCTCGCCACCAGACCAAATTTCAATCTCAGGTAAATCAGAATTTGCTCTCAATAACTGCGCTGTTTTTTCAGGATCAGAGAGACCCGTTATCAAAACAACCTTGCGGAAAGGTAAGAACCTCCCTTCTTGTACAAGGAACTGACAGCTCTGCCCAACAGCATTCCCGATTCGGGCACCAACTTCGGCCCAGAAATCTCCGGTTGGATGGTCCACGGTATCCAACTGCTTGAGGAGTACCTGATCAAACTCATTAAATTCAAAGGTTGTTGAGTCAATCTGATTGGGCGCAATCCCGATTACTCTGCCGCCACTCTCAGATAGATAAATGAGCCCCATGCTGGAGCGTCGATCTGATCGACTCATCAATCGATAAACTGAGTTCACGAGGGCCAGAGGCTCTGGATCAATCAAAACTGGTTTCAAATTAGCTTCAAGTGCGACATCACATATGTGCGTCAACGATTCTCGAGGACAGACGCCAACGAGGAGCGTCATTGTGTCCTCAATTTCATCTGAGCTCACACGTTTAAAGGTGATATGAGGCCCATCCATATCACCAATCTCTGGGGCATGCTCTTTCCAGAAATCAGGTTCTTTGGATTCGACTGCAAGTTCTTTCTCAGTCAGATAAAACATACTGACGACGCGGATGATCATCTCGCGATGCATTGCGCAAATCATTACATCGCGCCCAGCGAGACCGTAATCGTCGACCACATGCTCTAGCAACTCTTGGATTCGGACGAGATCAGGCGCAAGGTCTGCAAGATCAACCGGTCGTTCAAAGTCTTGCCTGGCAATGAAGCGAACCTGCGTCACTCGCTTTTTGGTAAAAATTTCGGAAACGGTAAACCCGGAGGATTCGAGGTGCAAAACGACCGGCGAACCGTCAGTCCCAGAGAATCCTCGAAACATTCGTGCGAAAACAAGAGAAATAGCGCTCATGAATTATTGGGTTCTACCGGCAATATCTTGCCACCTATGGTAACAAAAAAGACAATGGAAAGAAGAATCTTCTCAGGAATGCCGAAAACGTGACCATTAGCTCCGAATTAGCACTCATTGTGATTGGTACGATTATGGGCGCTGCATTGGGCTCATTCGCGGCAGCTGCAGGCATTCGAACCACCTCTGATAAATCAATTATCTCCACACCATCATCGTGCGATTTCTGCGGCACTGCACTGAAATCAACCGATCTCATTCCAATTCTCTCGTACCTCATCAGTCGTGGTCGTTGTCGATTTTGTTTTCATCCACTGACCCCAATATATATTGTGACTGAACTGTTTTTCGCATGTCTTGGAGGCTGCTTAGTTGCTTTTGCTGACCTTACTTACACAACATTTATACTGCTGATAGCAATTGTCCTGCTCACAATTTGCACCATCAGTGATTTAAGAGCAATGCTCCTCCCGCTGCCCGCCATGATCGCCGTCGGCATTCTTGGATTTGTGCATCAAGCCCTCGAAATTGGTGGATCTGGATTCATTGGTGCGGCAATTTCAACCGCTACTGCCATCTCGGTCATCGCAATCCCGGGAGTTTTGTATTGGATCATCAGAAAGACCCAAGGTTTTGGCGAAGGTGATTATTGGCTCATGGGTGCGATTGGCCCATGGATGGTTTGGATTGAGGCGATTGTATTGTTCTATTTAGCAACCGTTTTGTGTCTCACCGCCGCGATCATTGAAGCACTTTGGCAAAAAAAATCGCTCGAATTGTTAGAGCAAAAACCGCTCGGCTCATTTATTTCTGGACTCGCGGTTATCTATTTATCGGCAAAATTGTGTAATCTTGAATATTATTTTTATTTGGATTGGTTATGAGCACTGCAAACTTCCAAGCAATTACCGAATATGCTCGACGCATCCAACGAGTTTATGAGCATGCTCGGAGAGCACATCAACTGGATTCTCGTTCTGAGCCTAACCAACAAAACCAATCCCCTGTCGATCTGAGACAGCCATACATAAGCGAAACGGGACACTAGGAACGATCTATGTTGAGTTTAAAACCACGTCACCAGCTCTCATCTTGCGGCATGGCGTTTTTGCTTGTTGTTTTAACCGGTTGCTCGCAAAACCCGATCAATAAAGAAGATCTCAGGGTCGATAATGCAAGAGAACAGTTTCAGGAACGTCGAGAGCAGACATCCGCCGGTCAGCCGTTGGCTGTGAAGCCTGCCGAGGAAAAGAAAGTTGAACGCGCTGTTCGAGTCCTTCAGATCTTCAAAGGAACTGACGTGACCGAGGCAACAAGCGCAGCATCTGAACAAACAAAAGGGTCAGTCCAATCAACGATCGAGCAGTCACTGAACGCGCTTGCTAAGACCTTGGTCCAGAAGCTAGA
>Ga0255779_1005684_pt1 | contig 11565 bp, 7 predicted proteins | sample 011ome_21_FD_179977 | JGI IMG/M metagenome (GOLD analysis project Ga0255779, IMG submission 179977) | Coastal salt marsh microbial communities from the Groves Creek Marsh, Skidaway Island, Georgia - 011508AT metaG (version 2) | ecosystem: Environmental > Aquatic > Marine > Intertidal zone > Salt...
CGGGGGCTTAGAAGCAAGGGTTGGTGGGCCCGGCAGGACTCGAACCTGCAACAACACGGTTATGAGCCGTGGGTTCTAACCAATTGAACTACAGGCCCCACCCTTTGGCGGATTGATGACAAGCGCAAGCGCCAGTCCCCTTTTCCGCGACAGATATATTCACGGCGCGCCCCATCAGGGCGTGCCGCATCACCCTAGCTTTCGAGAAAGCTACGCAATTTACGCGACCGTGACGGGTGCTTTAGCTTGCGAAGCGCCTTCGCCTCGATTTGCCGGATACGTTCGCGCGTCACGCTAAATTGCTGGCCCACTTCTTCAAGCGTGTGATCAGTATTCATGCCAATGCCAAACCGCATGCGCAAGACGCGTTCTTCACGCGCAGTCAGGCTGGCCAGAACCCGCGTTGTGGTCTCCCGCAAATTGGCATGGATGGCGGCGTCAAGCGGCTGCACGGCATTTTTATCTTCGATGAAATCACCAAGATGACTGTCTTCTTCATCGCCAATTGGGGTTTCAAGGCTGATTGGCTCTTTGGCAATCTTCAAAACCTTGCGCACTTTATCAATCGGCATTGACAGTTTTTCGGCAAGCTCTTCAGGTGTTGGCTCGCGGCCAATTTCATGCAGCATCTGGCGCGAAGTGCGAACCAACTTATTGATTGTTTCGATCATATGAACCGGAATCCGGATCGTGCGCGCCTGATCGGCAATCGAGCGAGTGATGGCCTGTCTAATCCACCATGTTGCATAGGTCGAAAATTTATAGCCACGCCGATATTCAAATTTATCAACCGCCTTCATCAGGCCGATATTGCCCTCTTGAATAAGATCGAGGAATTGCAGCCCGCGATTGGTGTATTTCTTGGCAATCGAGATGACCAGCCGCAAATTGGCTTCGACCATTTCGCGTTTGGCACGCGCTGCTTCGCGCTGGCCACGCTGGATGGTTTGGATCACTTCACGGAATTCGGGAACCGACAGACCAATATCATCAACGACAAGCTTGATCTTGTCGCGCAGTTCGGCAATTTCATCCACACTATTGGCCAACAGCTTTTTCCAAGCCTTAGTGTTATAGCCAGTGCCGGGCCAATCTTCACAAACCTCACGGCCGTTCCATGCGTCAATCATCTGAGCGCGGGTCACGCCATTATCGGTGGCAAGGCGCATCAGGCGACCTTCGATCTGGGTAACATGCCGGTTCAAGGTAAAGACCTGCTCGCTCAGGGCTTCAATCCGGTTCGGGTTGAAAATCACCCCTTCCATCAATTCACAAAGCTTGACCTTAATATCGAAATGCGTTGTTTCGCTTTTTGCGACAAGCGGCTGTTCTTTGGCCATGCGGGCAAGGCGGCGATCCTGACTTTTGACAAAGGCCTTATAGGTTGCACCAACTTCGTCAAGAAGCGCCATCACATCATCACGAACGACATCCTCCAGCGCGGCAAGCGATAGGTTCAGATCATCATTTTCATCATTATCATTATGCGAATCACGGGTTGATGTGTCGGTATCGCTATCGCCGCTTTCATCATCCTCATCTTCGTCTTCTTCATCTTCAATTTCTTCTTCGTCTTCTTCATCCTCAAGATCATCATCCGGAATGTCATCGCCAAGCGGGTTGGCGGTATTGTGGTCGATCAGCGGGTTGCCATTGATTTTGGCGTAAGTGGCTTCAAGATCGATAATATCACGAAGCGGGACAACGCCATCGGCAATCTGGTCACGCCAATGCATCAGGGCGCGAATGGTCAATGGTGATTCACAAATGCCACCAATCATCATTTCACGGCCAGCTTCAATCCGTTTGGCAATGGCGATTTCGCCCTCGCGCGACAACAGCTCGACACTGCCCATTTCGCGAAGATACATCCGCACCGGATCATCGGTACCCGAAACATCACTATCCGACAGATTGCCGGCGGCGCGGCCTTCTTCGGCGGCTTCGTCATCGCTATCGCTTTCGGCGCTGTCAACAACGGATACGCCCATCTCGCTTAAAGATGACATCACATCATCAATCTGTTCGGATGTATAATCTTCGGCAGGAAGCGCCACGTTCAGCTCGTCATGCGTAACAAAGCCGCGCTCCTTGCCAAGCTTCATCAAGGTTTTGATGGTTTGCTGGGCTGCGTCGAGGCTGGCCGCTTCGGCTGCTTCTGGGATGTTCCGATCAGGTTCGGCTTGTTTTTTTGCTTTACTGGCCATTTTGTTGCTCATGTTCCTGTCCGGCTGTGCACGCAACCGAATGAGTGTAATCCGGTGTTGTTACATCAAATGTCATTTGCCTGCCATTTCGGCAGAGCCTGTGGGCAAAGGCCCGGTATTATCTATTTTTTTGGGGTGCCGGCCTGCGAAAACAATCCGGACTTACCGCCGACAAGTTGAAGTAATTCATCTAGATGTATCGCAGCTTTGTCACTTGACAATTGGCGCGGATCAAATGGCAGTCTCGCTTTCATGTCATCCCCCGTCACTACCGCCAATACATCACCGAAATTCGCCCTTTGTAGATGATAGGTTATCGCTGCTGCGTCAAGGTCTGGATCGCAGATTACCGCGTCAATAAGTGCTTTTTTCAGGCTTTCGAGTGATTGATCCCCCGAATCGAGCATCGACAAAGCCTCAAAATTGGCAGAAACCAAGGATGGATGCGCTAACAACAGCGCCACAACCGCACGATGTCGATTAATCAGCCCTGTTTGTGGCCGAGACGCACGCCGCGGTGCCACCATCGAAAATGTGCCGCGAATTTGATTACGCATTGCGGCGATTCGGCTTTCGATTTCATCACCATAGGCACTTCGCACCTGATTATTGCCAATGCTGCGAACATGGCCGCGAACCGCCTGCCAGAATTGCGCCCGCGCCTCGGGCTGGCGAATATCAAATTCGGCCTGACTCTGTTCCCACAAACTATCAACAAGTGACCGCGCCGTGCCAATCACTTTGCTAAACCCCTTAGGCCCGCTTGCCGCGATCAGATCGTCAGGGTCTTTGCCTTCGGGAAGCAACGCCAGCCGCGCCGATCGTCCGGGCTCGAGAAGCGGTAAAATCCGTTCAAGCACCCGCGTTTGCGCCCGCTGTCCGGCAGCATCACCGTCAAAACACAAAACCGGTTCATCATGCAATTTCCACAAAAGCGCAATCTGTTCGGGCGTCAACGCGGTGCCAAGCGGTGCCACTGCCGCAGCAGCGCCACTGTGATGAATGGCAATCACATCCATATAGCCTTCAGCAACGACAAGAGGCAGATTCCGGCGAAGCCCTTCACGCGCTTGAACCCATCCATATAGCACGGCTTTTTTCGAAAAGGTCGGCCCCTCGCCCGAATTCAGATATTTTGGCTGGGCATCACCAAGCGCCCGCGCGCCAAAGGCAATAACCTTGCCTTGTCTGTTTTCGATCGGAAACATGACGCGATCACGAAAATAATCATAAAGACTGCCATCACGATCAGATTTACGTATGACACCGGCAACAAGCATATCCTCATCGGAAAAGCCCTTATCCTTTAATGCGGCACGCAGCCCCATTCGCGGCGAATAGCCAATCCGGTAGGTTTTCACAATCGTCGAATCAAGCCCGCGCTGCTTTAAATAGCGGGTTGCATCGCGGCCATCATCATGCCGCAATGCGGCTTCGAAAAACAAGGTCGTTTCTTCCAGAATATCAAGCGCGGCCTTGCGCTGACGTGATTTGGCCGGATCTTGTGGCACTGTGCGCGGCACGGCCAATCCGGCCATTTCGGCAAGACGTTCAACCGCTTCCATAAATTCCAAACCGTCCATTTCACGAAGAAACGAAATCGCGTCGCCATGAACGCCACATCCAAAACAATGATAGAAACCATCATCGTCAACAACAGAAAAAGACGGGGTTTTTTCAGCATGGAATGGGCATAGACCGCTATGACGGCGGCCTTTGCGGATCAGCTTCACCCGCCGCCCAACAACATCAGACAGCGGCACACGTTGGCGAAGATCTTCGATAAATTCGGGCGGCACCGCCATAATTCAAAGCTCCGCTTGGCTGGTCAGCAAAAGGGCGTTCAGTGATGGGGTCACTGAACGCCAGCAACCATGGGTTAACGATATCACAAGCCGAGGCGTCATAACCACCAAATTTAGGCAAGGCCGATTAATATAGCGTCAGGCGCGTCTAATCAGAATGCCCCAAAACCGTAACGAATAACGAGAATCTTCGGCATGGTGAAAAGACCGATTAGCCTTTCCCCATCAGGGCTGTCTTGACCGCTTGACTGGCAGCCGAAAAATCCATCTGACCAGCGTAATTACTTTTTAAAAAGCCCATGACCTGCCCCATATCCTTAACCGATGCTGCGCTTGTCTGTTCGATGGCAGCGGCAATTGCCGCGGTCATTTCGTCATCACTTAGTTGGGCTGGCAAAAAACCTTTGATGATGGCAATCTCGGCTTCTTCAGCGGCGGCCAGTTCGGGGCGTCCGCCATCATTGTACATTTTTGCTGATTCGGTGCGTTGCTTTATCATCGTCTGTAACAGGCCAAGGATATTATCATCGCTGATGCCATCAGGATTGCCATTGCATCTTGCCGCGATATCACGATCTTTCAGGGCAGCCATGATAAGCCGCATCGTGCCTAGGGCTGCCTGATCCTTATCCTTTAATGCCTGCTTCATTGCTGCTGCAATATTTTCGCGCATGAGAATGTAATCCTTTGTGAAATCAATCGAGGTGTCGCCCTAACCAAACGACGCGCTTTTACGCGACTATAGCAAATACCGCAAGCCCCCCTGCTTTGGCTTGACCAATGGCGCCCGCTCGGGTAATACAACAGCCGTTTGGTTAACGATGGTTTGCTAACGGGCTTCTTACAACAGGATATGGGAACAAATGGGGCAGAAAATCAAGTCTGGCCAGTATTTTGCTGCGCTTCGCGTCAATCGGGATTATCCGACAGCAGCCCTCGTTCTTGAAGATGGAGCTGTCTTCACAGGCTATGGATTCGGTGCCGCCACCACCAATGTTGGCGAAATATGTTTCAACACATCAATGACTGGTTATCAGGAAATTCTGACCGATCCCTCCTATGCCGGACAGATCATCACCTTCACCTTTCCGCATATTGGCAATGTTGGCGTCAATGATCAGGATTTCGAGACCACTACACCGGCCGCCTTGGGATTGATCGTTCGTCAAGCCGTCACCAATCCGGCAAGCTGGCGGGCGACAAGCGATCTTGATAGCTGGCTGAAAACGCATAATTTGCCTGGGATTAGCGGCATTGACACGCGCGCGCTGACCCGCCGCATCCGCGATCTTGGCGCACCACGCGGCGCGTTGTGTTATGCACCTGATGGCAATATTGATATTGACGCGCTAAACGCACAGGCTGCTGCATGGCCTGGCCTGAAAAATATGGATCTTGCGGTTGATGTTACCTGTGACAATCCGCACGATTGGCATCAGGGAAGCTGGCAGGTGGACAAATCAGCCCATCTTGAAACGCCGTCCAAATATAAAGTTGTGGCTATGGATTTTGGCTGCAAACACAATATTTTGCGCAGTCTTAGAGACGCCGGCTGTGCAGTTCATGTTGTGCCAGCTAACGCCACAGCTGACGAAATCATGGCTTTGCAGCCAGACGGGGTGTTTTTATCAAATGGCCCGGGTGACCCAGCTGCAACAGCCGCTTATGCTGGCCCGCAAATTGCCAAGCTGATTGATCAAAATATGCCAGTTTTTGGCATATGCATCGGTCATCAGCTTATGGCCTTGGCCCTTGGTGCCAAAACCCACAAAATGGACCGCGGTCATCGCGGCGCCAACCATCCGGTCAAAGACCTTGCCACTGGCAAGATCGAGATCACCAGCCAAAATCATGGATTTGTGGTCGATCCGGACAGCCTGCCTACCGAACTGGAAGTGTCGCATATTTCGCTATTCGATCAATCGGTAGAAGGGCTGCGCCATACCAGCAAACCTGCCTTTTGTGTTCAATATCACCCCGAATCATCACCCGGACCACATGATTCGCGGTATCTGTTTGAACGATTTACCAACCTGATGGAAAAACCGAGAGCTTAAAATATGCCGCGCCGCAACGATATTAAATCTATTCTCATTATCGGCGCTGGCCCCATTATTATTGGGCAGGCCTGCGAATTCGACTATTCTGGTGCACAGGCCTGCAAGGCATTGAAGGCCGATGGCTATCGCATCATTCTGGTCAATTCCAATCCAGCAACAATCATGACCGATCCGGACATGGCCGATGCCACCTATATCGAGCCAATCACCCCAGGCACCGTTGCCAAAATCATTGAAGCCGAGCGCCCCGACTCATTATTGCCGACAATGGGTGGCCAGACCGCGCTGAATACCGCGCTTTCGCTTTATAATGATGGAACTTTGGAAAAATACGGCGTTGAAATGATTGGCGCACGAACTGCCTCAATCGAAATGGCCGAAGACCGCGAATTATTTCGTCTGGCGATGGAACGGATTGGGCTTGAATGCGCCCGCGCCAGCACGGTCAATAATTTTGCCGATGCACTGGCTGCCCTTGATAAGGTTGGTTTGCCAGCGATTATTCGCCCATCTTTCACCCTTGGTGGTGAAGGTGGCGGTGTTGCTTATAACCGCGCCGAATTTGAAACCATCGTTGGCAATGGTCTTCGCCTGTCACCAGTGTCAGAAGTGCTGATCGAAGAATCGCTTCTTGGCTGGAAAGAATTTGAGATGGAGGTTGTGCGCGACACGGCCGATAATTGCATCATCATCTGTTCAATCGAAAATATTGATCCGATGGGTGTCCATACTGGCGATTCGGTTACGGTTGCCCCCGCGCTGACCCTGACCGACAAGGAATATCAGGTGCTTCGTGATGCGTCATTGGCGGTGCTTCGTGAAATTGGCGTTGATACTGGCGGGTCAAATGTGCAATTTGCCGTTTGCCCAAACACCGGCCGTGTCATTGTGATCGAGATGAACCCGCGCGTCAGCCGCTCATCAGCGCTTGCCTCAAAAGCAACCGGTTTTCCAATTGCCAAAGTCGCTGCCAAATTGGCGGTTGGATATCGGCTTGACGAGCTGGTCAATGACATTACTGGCGTCACCCCAGCCAGTTTTGAGCCAACCATTGATTATGTTGTGACCAAAATTCCGCGCTTTACCTTTGAAAAATTTGCCAGTGCCGAGCAAAATCTTTCGACCTCGATGAAGTCGGTTGGCGAGGCCATGGCGGTTGGCCGATCATTTGAAGAAAGCCTGCAAAAGGCGCTTCGCTCGATGGAAATTGGCCTAACAGGTTTGAACAATGTCGATATGCCTGCACCTGATAGCACGCTTGGCGAAGACCCGCTTCGCGGCTGGCTTGGCGAACTGGTTCCAAACCGGATTTTACGCATTGCGATGGCATTGCGAAGCGGCATGTCAATTGCCGAAGTGCATAACGCAACAAGCTGGGATATCTGGTTTCTGGAACGGATTGCGGCCATTATTGAGGCTGAAAACACCGTTATCGATAATGGCTTGCCAGATGATGCGGTATCGCTTCGCCATCTGAAATCACTTGGCTTTGCCGACAGCCGCCTTGCCGAGCTTGCCAATCTTGATGATGCCACCGTTCGTGCGATGCGCGTAACCGCAGGGGTCAAACCTGTCTATAAGCGGATCGATACTTGCGCTGCCGAATTTGCATCTGATACCGCCTATATGTATTCAACCTATGAAGTCACCAGTCAGGCCGAATGTGAGTCTGATCCAAGTGACCGGAAAAAAATTGTCATCCTTGGCGGCGGGCCAAACCGCATTGGTCAGGGAATCGAATTTGACTATTGCTGTGTTCATGCTTGCTATGCGCTGTCCGAGGCGGGCTATGAAACCATCATGATCAATTGTAACCCGGAAACGGTTTCAACCGATTATGACACGTCCAACCGGCTGTATTTTGAGCCTTTGACCGACGAAGATGTGATTTCGGTTATCAAGCGTGAGGCCGAAAATGGCGATTTGCGCGGCGTTATCGTTCAGCTTGGTGGCCAAACCCCGCTGAAAATCGCCGCCGCCTTGGAGGGCGAAGGCATCCCCATCCTTGGCACCAGCCCGGATGCAATCGACCTTGCCGAAGACCGTGAACGTTTTCAAAAACTCATACAAAAGCTGGGCCTGTTGCAACCCGAAAATGGCATCGCACATTCGGCTGAAGAAGCCCGCGCAATTGTTGACCGTATCGGTTTGCCGGTTGTCATCCGACCATCCTATGTTCTTGGTGGGCGAGCAATGGAAGTTGTTCACCAAATCACCGATCTTGAACGCTATATGCGTGATGCCGTTGTTGTATCGGGAACCAACCCTATATTGATTGACCGTTTTCTCAACAATGCCATCGAAGTTGATGTTGATGCGTTATGCGACGGCACAGATGTCTATATCGGCGGCATCATGGAACATATCGAAGAAGCGGGTATTCATTCTGGCGATTCGGCTTGTTCTTTACCGCCACAGCATTTGTCTGACGAAATTCTTGCTGAAATCGGCCGCCAAACCTCCGAGCTTGCCTTTGCTTTGAATGTTGTCGGTTTGATGAATATCCAATTCGCTATCCGCGAAGATAAAATCTATCTTCTTGAGGTGAATCCGCGCGGCAGCCGCACGGTGCCGTTTGTGGCAAAAACCACCGGCGTACCGCTTGCCAAAATCGCTTCACGCGTGATGGCTGGTGAAAAGCTAGCAAGCTTTAATCTCAAGGACCTTGATTTGCCGCATGTCGCGGTCAAAGAAGCGGTATTCCCATTTGCCCGATTCCCGGGTGTTGATGTGTTCCTTGGTCCTGAAATGAAATCAACAGGCGAGGTCATGGGCATTGACCGCAGCTTTGGCGCGGCATTTGCCAAAAGTCAGCAAGGTGCCGGTGTTGATTTGCCGCTAACAGGTACTGTCTTTATTTCGGTCAAGGATGAAGACAAACAAGCCTTTGTCGAAATTTGCGAAAACCTTGTCGAAGACGGCTTTAAGATACTGGCAACCGGCGGTACTACCGATGCCTTGAACGCGGCAGCGGTTCCGGCAACACGGATCAATAAGGTGATGGAAGGCAGGCCGCATGCTGTTGATGCGATGCTGTCTGGCGAGATTCAGCTTGTGTTCAACACCGCCAAGGGCGCTGGGGCTATCAAGGATTCTTTCTCGCTTCGGCATAATGCCCTCACCAATAAAATCCCCTATTACACAACGGTTTCAGGAAGCCGCGCCGCCGCTGAAGCCATTCGCGCCCTTCGTCAAGGACAGCTTGGTGTCCGCACCTTGCAGGATTATCTTGCAGATATTAAGCGTTAACCGTTAACCTACGGTAATACTATTGGGTAATGCCGCGTTGCGGCTCGCGTAAATGGATGTGTAAAAAGATGGAAAAAATACCTTTCACCCCACAGGGGCTTGATGTCATTAAAGAAGAGCTTGCGCATCTCAAAGGCACTGAGCGTCAGGCTGTGATCAATGCCATTGCCGTTGCCCGCGAACATGGTGATCTGTCGGAAAATGCCGAATATCACGCTGCGCGTGAAAAACAGTCATTCATCGAAGGGCGTATTTCCGAGCTTGAAGATGTGACAAGCCGCGCCGAAGTTATCAATGCCGAAAAACTAAATGGCGAAAAGGTGACATTTGGCACAAGCGTTGGTGTTGTTGACGAAGAAACCGACGAAGAATCGCTTTATCATATCGTTGGGCCCTACGAGACCAACATTTCCAAACGAATGATTTCAACATCATCACCTATTGCGCGGGCCGTCATTGGCAAAAGTGTTGGTGACTCTGTTGAGGTGCAAACCCCGGGTGGCATGCGGTCTTATGAGATATTGTCAATCGCCTTGTTTGATATCACCAAGGTTTAGGAAAATCAACCAAGCTTGAGCAAAACCAAACTAGGCTTGGCAGTCGCTAAGCTTTGCAGTAGCTAGGCTTGGCTTATTGGCACGCCAACAAGCTGCTTTGCCGACCGGATCGACAAGGCGGTTTTCACATGGCTGACATTTTTTGCTGGTGTAAGATGGCTGGTCAGGAATTTCTGGAAATCATCCCAATCATGCGCAACGATTTTCAACAGAAAATCGGTTTCGCCCATCAGCATATGGCATTCCCGCACTTGCGGCCATGTCGATACCAGCTTTTCAAAATCCTGCAAATCGGTTTCGGCCTGGCTGGTCAGGCCAACAAAGGCAAATACCTGAACGCTATAGCCAAGCGCGTCCGAATCAATATCGGCATGATAGCCTTTGATAATACCGGCATCTTCCAGCGCGCGAACCCGCCGAAGGCATGGTGGTGCCGAAATACCGGCATTTCTGGCAAGATCGACATTCGTCATGCGTCCATGATCCTGCAAATCATACAAAATCTGTCGATCAACCGAGTCTAGTTTGATTTTTTCAGCCATAAATATAGTGCCAGCATTGATAAAGCGTTAAGATAACTTCTGTATAATAGACGCGCCACCCATCATTCGACAAGCGATATTGCGTAATATTATTGCCTGATGACTGCGCCCAAGTTACTTATAGTTATCAACTCGACCAAGATGGAGTCATTACCTTGCCCGCATCCGCCGCTTTGCCACCTTCGGGCAAAACCGCTAAAACCAAAGGTAAAAACGCTCAGATTTGGGTGATTAGCGATGGCACGGCAGGCATGCGGCTGCAGGCGATTGCGCTTGGCGAGGCGTTGATCTCTGCCGATAAAACAAACCAGACCAGCCTTGACGATATCATTATAAAACCATCTTGGTGCCTTCGGTATTTGCTGCGACTTGTTCCTTTCCTGCCAAAGGCCTTGCTATCACCATGGCTTGGGTCAATGGGCGGTCGCCTAAGCAAGGACAAACCGGCAATCATCATCACCTGTGGTCGGCGTATGGCGGGAACTTCAATTGCGTTTAACCGGCTTTCAAAGGCGTATGCGGTTGGCACCCGCACAATCCATATTCAAGATCCGCGCCTGTCACCACATTACTTTGATATTTTGATCGTGCCGCAACATGATCCGGCACGCGGCGCAAATGTCCTGACAAGCATGGCATCATTAAACCGTCTTGATATGCCAAAAATCGCCAATGCGGCAAGTCAGCTTGGCAAGAAGTGGCGCACCCTTCCCGCACCGCGCGTGGCAGTGCTGCTTGGCGGAACCAACCGGCGCTATGCTATTTCGGCGATGATGGCAAAGGATATGGCAAAACGGCTTGCCGATTTTGCCACCAAAACTGGCGCCAGCCTTGCGCTCATCCCATCACGGCGCACACCTACTAATCTTGTGACCCAACTTACGGCCGCGCTTGGGTCATTGCCCTATGCAGTCATGGATCAGGCCGAAAACAATCCCTATCCGGGAATTTTGGGGCTCGTTGATGCGGTGATTGTTACATCTGATTCGGTCAATATGATTTCTGAGGCGACAATCACTGGCCTGCCAGTTCTGATTGCCGAATGGCAAAGCGAGACCGGCCGGATTGGCGCGTTTCATGATGCGATGATGGCAGCGGGGCACATTGCTCCAATGCGCGACCAGCTTCCGCAAGACGGCTTTACC
>Ga0255779_1005691_pt1 | contig 11562 bp, 9 predicted proteins | sample 011ome_21_FD_179977 | JGI IMG/M metagenome (GOLD analysis project Ga0255779, IMG submission 179977) | Coastal salt marsh microbial communities from the Groves Creek Marsh, Skidaway Island, Georgia - 011508AT metaG (version 2) | ecosystem: Environmental > Aquatic > Marine > Intertidal zone > Salt...
GATGCAGACGTGCCGGAATTCCGGGAGACTTTGGCATTTCTAGGAGATACCGAGGTCGACCTGCGGGTTACTCCATCTTTTCACGACATCCTGAGTGCAGGTGGACTGGATGTCCCGCTGGGTAGGGTTACCCGTGTAGAGGATTTGGACGTTGAGGCACCAGATATGGTGCTGACGTTTGGGGGAGATGGCACCGTTCTCGAAACAGCAGCCATGTTGGGCGGTCGTCCCATTCCCGTTCTTGGAATCAATACTGGAAGGTTGGGTTTCCTATCGCACCTGCCCATGATCGGCGCAACGTCCGCCCTGAAGGATATCCTGACCGGCGGATACAAATTGGAAAGCAGAGCGATGCTGGCGGTGGACTTCCCGGAAGCGAAACTGGGCTCCCAGTTCCGTGCACTGAATGAGATTACCGTCCACCGGCGGGACGTGGCCAGTATGATTCGCGTATCGGTTCACCGCAATGGTGTTTTCGTCAATCGCTATTGGTCAGACGGGCTCATTGTTTCCACGGCGACAGGGTCCACAGCGTATTCCCTGAGTTGTGGTGGTCCCATCATTCATCCGGATAGCAATGCGATTGTCTTGAATCCCATTGCACCACACAATCTGCACGACAGACCAGTGGTGATTCCATTGGACGGGACACTGGAAATTCTGGCCGAGGGTCGGGACGATCACCTGATGCTGACGCTCGACACACGGTCCTATACAGTCAGCGCACCTGCGCGCTTCACGGTTCGTCCGGCCGATCATCCTTTTCTACTGGTGCAGTTGCCGGATGTGGACTTCATTGAGACGGTGCGCCGCAAGCTTCATTTGGGGCTGGACGCGCGAGAAGGAGATTTTGGCAAACCCGGGCAAGAAACGCGCCCGTCCCAACGTTGATGCGATGAACCGCGCACCCATGATATCCCGCGCCCTCCTCCTGACGCTGTCGTTGTTGCTCTGGGGCGCATCGGCCGATGCCCAGCGCAAATTCGAGACGAGCAAAACGCTGGGTCTCACTGCAGGTACCGGTTACTACTTGGGCGAAGTCAATCCGTTCGGTCATTTCAAAGGGCGATTTCAACCCGGATTCGGGGGCTTTCTTCGTTTCAATATGACAAGGCGTTTCGGCGTTAGGGCGAGTTTGCAACGCACGCGATTCCTCTATTACGATTCCGATTCGAACGACCCATGGATTGCCAACCGCAATCTGCATTTCCGCAACGCGATCACAGAAGGCGCGGTTGTTGCCGAATTCAACTACACACGCTATCAGATCGGAAACACCAAGGACAGGTTTGCCGGGTATTTGTTTGCTGGTCTCTCCTTGTACAGTCATATGCCGGAAGCTCAGATTGGCGATGTCTGGTACGAATTACAACCGCTTGGTACGGAGGGGCAGGGAACCACAAGCGGCGAGGGACGCTACGCAACAACGGGATTCGCGGTGCCATTCGGCTTCGGCTTTAAACTGAACCTAGGACACTTCTCGGCATTGAACCTGGAATGGGGGATGCGCCGCACCTGGTCCGACTATCTAGACGACATCAGCGGATACTATGCCAGCACGGCAGTTTTGGAAGACGAAGCGGGTCCATTGGCAGAGGAACTGAGTGTGTCCCGCATTGAAAAGGAAGGCAGCTTGGAGGACCCGGTAGGTCAGATGAGGGGGTTCAATGGCCTGGATGATCGATTCGCTGTCATGACCGTTTCGTTCACCTTTCGCATCGACAAGTCGCCAACGACTTGCTGGGACCGTTGATCTTCGGCCCCCTGAAGGTGAAAAACTCCCAAACGGTAAGCAGAAAGGCAGTTCTACCTTGCAAGGCAAACCGGCCGTGAGCACCTTCGCGGTACTCAGCGTGTTTCGCAAACGCCAATGTCCGATTCCAACTCAGCCTCTCACCCTCTGCCACGGCATGTTGCAGTCATCATGGATGGCAATGGGCGCTGGGCCCGAGAGCGAGGAGAAGCCAGGGTTTTCGGACATGCCAACGGCGTAGAATCGGTGCGGTCAGCAGTCAAGGCTGCCGGAGAATTGGGGGTGGAGTACCTCACCCTGTACGCATTCAGCACCGAAAATTGGGCGCGCCCGAAAGAGGAAATCAGCGCCTTGATGGAGTTGCTTGTTGAGAGCCTGGCAGGTGAGGTGGATGAATTGATTCGCAAAGGGGTAAAATTGCGATCCACCGGAGACATCAGTGCTCTACCCGAAGCTTGCATTGCCGCTCTTCGCGATGTTGAAGATCGAACACGGGATTGCACCGGATTGACCCTCATTCTTGCGCTGAGCTACAGCGGACGCTGGGAATTGACGGAAGCGGTGCGGCGAATTGTCCAATCGGGCGTTGCCCCGGAGGACATTGACGAGGATACGGTGAGGAATTACCTGACCATGCCCGATGTCCCTGACCCCGAACTGCTCATTCGAACCAGCGGAGAACAACGGCTCAGCAACTTTTTGCTTTGGCAAATCGCATACACTGAACTGCACTTTACACAAGTGATGTGGCCCGACTTCAGAGAAGATCATTTCAAAGCGGCCATTCTCGAGTTTCGAGGAAGGGAGCGGAGGTTCGGAAGAACCGGAGATCAATTGGAAGCCCATCCCGCCGCTTCAGGAGAGCACATCCAGAAATCGGAATGATGAAAGCGATGCAACAGAGGGCTGGAATGGTGGCCCTGATGATGTGGTCTGCAATGGTATGGGCCCAACCGGGTTCTGATGTAATTGACCTCGCTGTACCCAGCGATTACAGAATTGCAGGGGTGACAGTGTTGGGGGCGGACTACACCGATGTGCAAGCGGTCAAGCTCTTCAGCGGTCTTCAGGTGGGCGATGAGATTACCATTCCGGGCGAAAGACTGTCTCAAGCGGTGCGCAACCTATGGGACCAAAGGCTCTTCAGCGATGTATCCATTGAACTGGGTGAGAAGCGGGACCAAGATGTCTATCTCGTCATCCGGGTCGAGGAGATGCCCCGATTGACCCGATACGGATTCTCGGGAGTAAAACGCGGTGAGCAGGAAACCCTCCGAGGCAAGCTCGACCTGGTACGGGGCCAAATCGTAAACGAGAACCTGAAGGTGACCACGCGTCGAATTCTGCAGGACCACTACCTCGAAAAGGGTTATTTCGATGCCAAAATCACCATAACCTCCACGCCAGACAGCGTCTTGGAGAACGCCGCGGGTGTCAATATTGACATTGTCAAAGGAGAGAAGATCAAGGTAGGTGTGATCCAGGTGGACGGTGCGGATGATCTGGGTGACCAGACGGTAAAGCGTCGTATGAAAAACACCAAGGAGCGGGCTTGGTGGCGCATCTTCAAACCCTCCAAGTATATCGAGGAGGAGTTCAACGCAGACATCGAGGCCATTGTGGCCTATTACCGAGAGAAGGGCTATCGAAATGCCCGGGTCATAGGCGACAGCCTATTCCGAACCCCGGAAGGCGAGTTGGGCATCGCATTGAAGATTGATGAAGGGGGGATGTTCCATTTCCGGAAAATCACCTTTACAGGAAACACCAAGTTCACCACGGCACAACTGGACAGCCTGCTCGGCTTCAAGCGCGGCGACTTGTATGACGTAGCCGAGCTCGAAAAGCGCTTGTTCATGAACCCCAAGGGCATTGACCTCAGTGCCTTGTACAGCGATGATGGCTACCTCACCTTCCAAGCCATTCCGGTGGAGGTCAGGGCTGAGAACGACAGCATCGACCTGGAAATCCGAATGGTGGAGGGCAAGCAGTTCCGTATTGGAAGGGTGGATGTCCGGGGCAATACCAAGACGAGCGATCACGTGATTCGCCGGGAGATCCGAACGATGCCAGGGGATTTGTTCAGCCGAACGGACGTCATGCGTACGCAGCGAGAATTGAACCAGCTCAATTATTTTAATCCTGAGGCGTTTGGTATCAATCCGATCCAGAATCCAGAGGATGGAACGGTGGACATCGAGTATGTCGTCGAGGAGAAGCCCACGGACCAGATTGAGTTGCAAGGCGGATGGGGCGGTGGCCGCATCGTCGGATCCCTCGGGGTGACCTTCAACAACTTTGCAGCGGGCAAGGCGTTCAAAAAAGGCACTTGGCGGCCGGTTCCCATGGGGGATGGCCAACGCGTCAGCTTGCGCGCGCAATCGAACGGTCTGTTTTTCCAGAGCTACAACATCAGCTTCACCGAACCTTGGCTGGGCGGAAAGAAGCCCAATGCCCTGACCATCTCCGCCTGGCGTTCCATCCAGTCCAACGGTCAGCCGAAGAGAAATTCGGAAGGAGATCCCAACGCACTGCGGCAGACGTTGATGATCACAGGGGTATCGGCTTCCATCGGTCAGCGTTGGAAGCAGCCCGATGACTGGTTTACAATCAACGCGGGTTTGAGTTACCAGCGTTTCGACTTTGATCAGTACAACAGCGGTCTCTTCAGTTTTACGGATGGTCGATCGAACAACATCGCATTGAACCTGATCGTCAGCCGGAACTCTGTCAGCGACCCCATTTTCCCGGTTTGGGGTTCCGAAATTCGATTGAGCCTGAAGGCGACGCCGCCTTACAGCCTGTTCCAGCCGGGCAAGGATTGGACGGGCTTGAGTGACCAAGAGCGCTTCCGCTTTGTGGAGTACCACAAGTGGAAGTTTGTCGCCAATTGGTACACGCCTCTGACGACCGGAGGCGGTGAGAACCCCAAATCGGTGGTTTTGCGTACTTATTTCGGTGGCGGCATGATCGGCCAGTACAATCGCCAAATCGGTCTGTCTCCTTTCGAACGTTTCTATTTGGGCGGGGTGTTCTTGAGCGGTTACGTCTTGGACGGCCGAGAGATCATTTCGATGCGCGGCTACGACAATCTGTCCTTGACAGCACCTGACCAGAATACTGGAGCAGGCGCCATTGTGAAATACGGTGCTGAACTTCGCTATCCCCTATCCACGAACCCCAGTGCGACGATTTACACCCTGGCCTTCCTGGAGGCGGGTAATACCTGGGAGACGGGCGATGGGTTCGATCCCTTTGACGTCTACCGTTCGGGAGGAATCGGTATGAAGCTCTTCCTCCCCATGTTCGGGTTGCTCGGTTTGGACTATGGCTGGCGGTTCGATGATGTGATTTCAGCCCCTTCCATGGCCAGGGGGCAATTCCACTTCTCACTCGGAATGAACATCGGCGATTTGTGACCGCGCGTGCGAAACACTCGGGAAATGACGTTGTGCCCCGGACAGGTCTTATTTTCACCCTCCCGAAAGCCATGCTTAATCTTCGATACCTACTCCCTTTGATGTTGCTCATCCCCAGCACTTCCGTCCTTGGACAGAAGTACGCTTATGTGGATACGGAGTACATCCTTTCCCATCTCCCGGAATATGCAGAGGCCCAGAAGGAGCTGAATACGCTGGCCAAGGATTGGTTGGATGAAATCGAAGAGAAATATGATGCAGCAGCGCAACTGGAAACGGCCTACCGCGCCGAGCGCGTACTGTTGACCTCAGAGATGCGGCGCAAAAGAGAAGATGAGATTGCATCCAAGCGCACGGAGGCGACCGATATGCAGAAGGCCAAATTCGGTGTGGAAGGCGAGTTGTTTCAGAAGCGGCAAGAGCTGATACAGCCCGTCCAAGAACAGATTTTCCAGGTGTTGAAGGACCTGAGCAGCACGAGAGGCTACATGGTCATCTTCGACAAAGCGAAGGGCTCCAACATGCTGTATACCAACCCCAAATACGACATCTCAGATGTAGTCATAAAGGAGCTGGGCTACAAGCCGGGAGAAATTGTGGGTGGCGAGGAAGGCGAGGAGGACGCCGACAAGGGCAAGAGCCTTCAGGACCGCATGAACGACACATTGGACAAAGGCAAGGACAAAGTCAATGACCGCAGAGAGCAGGTCACCAATCGTGTCAATTCCGGCATCAAGGGTGGAGGCCGACCCAAGCAGTAATTCCACCGCTCCAGCTACGCATTCACTACAACATGAAATACAACGTACCCTTCGGCCTCTTCTTGGCGGCCATGCTTTTCCTCGCACCTGCCCAAGCCCAGGTAAAGGAGGCGCGTTTCGGACACATCGATACGCAGAGCCTGCTCGAGGCCATGCCTGAGCGGAATTCCATCCAGACCGAGATCGAGACCGCTGCGGCCCAGTTCGAGGAGGAAATCGTCCGCATGCAGGGCGAGTTGGAAGGAAAGGTGGCTGAGTATCAGCAAAAGGCTGAGTCTTGGCCAGCGGCCATCCGTGCCCAAAAGGAGCAGGACATCACCATGGGCCAGCAAGGTCTGGAGCAGTTCTATGCGACGGTTCAGCAGGAGCTGGCGGGCATGGAGGCGCGCTTGCTCGAGCCCATGATCGAAAGGGCCCGGGAAGCCATTGAGACGGTAGGTGCCGAGGAGGGCTTTACTTACATCTTCGACACGTCTTCCGGCGCGACCGTTTACAATGGCGGCGAAGATGTTCTCCCCCTCGTCAAGGCCAAGCTTGGCCTCTGACGCACCCATCGGCATTTTTGATTCCGGCATAGGCGGCCTCACGGTGGCCCATGCCATGGCGCAAGCCATGCCGGGCGAACGCCTGCTCTATTTCGGCGATACGGCGCACATGCCGTATGGAGACCGCTCGCCAGAGTTGGTGCGCACCTATTCCGTACGCATTGCCCAATACCTTCGTGATGAAGGATGCAAAGCCATTGTCATCGCATGCAATTCTGCCTCGGCTACCGCAACGGATGCCGTGCGGGAAGCGGTAGGCCAGGGCATTCCCGTGATCGACGTGGTCCAGCCTGTCGTCCAAAACCTGGCCGAGCGTCGCGTTGAGCGTGTGGGCGTCATCGGCACACGGGCTACTGTGGGAAGCGGGATCTACGGACGCTCGCTTTCACAGGCTCGGGAAGCCTCATCTCTTACGCGTGACTTGGTCGAGGTGGCCAAGGAGTGGCCTACCCCATTGCTGGCTCCGCTGATCGAAGAAGGCTGGCACGACCACACGTTGATGGATCCAGTGATCGAGTCGTACTTGATGGCAGCGGGATGGTTGGAGACGGATGGACAGAGAATCGAAGCCCTTGTTCTCGGCTGCACGCACTACCCATTGGCAGAGGATGCATTTCGGCGCGTCGTTGGACCCGAGGTGGAATTGGTGGATGGTCCAAGCATAGTGGCCCTTGCCGTAGCGGAAGCACTCGAGAAGAGAAGCTTACAAGCCCCCCAACTTTCTGAGTCTCCTGTTCATCAATTCCTGGTGAGCGATTTGACCGAGAATTTCAAGCGCTCTGCGGAACGGTTTTTTGGGTCAGAAATCCCGCTCCATCCAGGAGGTCCTTGGTTCAAGGGCTGACCCTTTCAAGGGTTCTCACCTGAGAACCATCCCGCGTATTGGGTGTACCGCTTGGCGGTCTCTGATAGGACTTTGGCGAGGGGGGGCTCCACATTCTTGACCTTGCGCGCAGGTATACCGGCCCAAAGCTCACCTGGACCGATCTGCGTTCCCTCGAGAACCACAGCCCCGGCCGCCACCACAGCGCCAGCCCCTACTACGGCGCGGTCCATGACCACGGCGCCCATCCCAACCAAAGCCCCCTCTTCCACGGTACAGCCGTGCACGATGGCATTGTGACCAATGCTCGCCCGGTCATGAATTTCAAGGTGGGTCTTTTCGAAGGTGCCGTGAAGAACAGCGCCATCCTGGATGTTGACCTGATCACCTATGAGAATGGCGCAAACATCACCGCGCACCACAGCTCCAAACCAGATGCTGCAATCTGCACCCGTCTTCACGCGGCCCACAACTGTGGAGTTAGGAGCCAACCAAGTGCGAGAACCAAACTCGGGAAGAACCCCTTTGACAGGTAGAATCAAAGGCATTTGCTGTCCATCAGATGCGGTCTTGACCATGGGATGAATGTACGAGAAGGCGTGTCGGGATTGCCCGGTCAGGATGAGAAGAGGTCGAGCCGTTTGGGTTGCATCGTTTCCAACCATTGTTCGGTTTGCCGTCCTGCCCTTCGCAATGCAATGGCTTCCGCCAGGTCTTCGGTCCGCACATGCAATCGGTTGTCCAGATCGGCCAATGTGCGGGCCAAGCGGAGCAGGCGGGTGTGAGTCCGAGCGCTGAACCCAAAGTGCTCCATGCTCCGCTCCAACAATTGACGGGTAGGTTTTTCGAGGCGTACCAAATCGTGCAGGGCTTGTCCATCCAAGCGATGGTTCGTCACCCCCTCGGGATTGCGGTGGGCTTGAATCTGCCGTGCGGCATGCACCCGCTTCTGCCAGTCCAGTGCCCGCTCGCGTCTGACCAGCCGTCCTCGATCATCGCGGTCATCGGATTCCGGCATGAGAAGCTGCGGGGCTACCGCCTCGATTTCCAGGTGGATGTCAATTCTGTCGAGCAAAGGACCACTGACCTTGCGGATGTACTGTTGCCGGGCATGTCGGCTGCAGCCACAGCGTTTCCGTTTCTCCGGATCGTTAGAGTACATGCCGCAGGGACAGGGATTCATGGCCGCCACCAATTGGAACGCCGCTGGAAATTGCACGGTAGATCGAGCCCGACTGACCACCATTTCACCACTCTCCATGGGTTGCCTCAATACCTCGAGTACGTTTCGAGGCATTTCGGGCAATTCGTCCAGAAATAGGACGCCTGCATGAGCAAGGCTAATCTCGCCGGGCCGAGGGTCTGATCCACCGCCCACCAACGCTACATCCGAAATGGTGTGGTGGGGGCTTCGAAAGGGGCGTTGCAGAACCACACCTTCACGTTGTCCCTGACGGTCCGATACCGAATGGATGCGATTGACTTCAATGGCTTCGGGAACACTAAGGGGAGGGAGAAGTCCCGCCATGGCTCGGGCCAGCATGGATTTTCCCGACCCCGGTGGCCCCACCATACAGACGTTGTGTCCTCCCGCCGCTGCCAACGCCATAGCGGCAATGGCCCGGTCTTGTCCTCGGATATCGGCGAGCATTTCGACAGAGGAGTGGCGCCGCTGGGCGAGCATCCCCGACAGATTGGAGGGAAGGGGAGAAAGCGATCGGGCACCTGAAAGGTGGTCGAGCACGTCCGACAGATGGTCCGCAGGAAGTGCTTTGACATCGGGAAGTAGCGCGGCTTCTTCAGCGGAAGACCTGGGAAGGATGAGGTTGCCTATGCCCGGTTTTGTGGCGGCTTGTGCCAAGGCCAGGCCCCCGCGGACCGGACGCAGCCCGCCGTCCAGAGCGAGCTCGCCCATCATCAGGGTCTCCGCCAACCCGTCCCGCTCGATCTGTTCCGAAGCCGCCAGAATGCCCAAGGCCAGGGGGAGGTCATAGGCTGCCCCTTCCTTGCGCAGGCCGGCGGGTGCGAGGTTGATGGTGATTCCTTTGCCCGGCCATCGGTATCCCAAATGCTCAATGGCGCTCTTGATGCGCTGTTGGCTCTCCCGCACGGCGCTGTCTGGAAGGCCGACCATCAGAAAGTGAATGCCCCTGTCCACCCGCACTTCTACGGTGACGGGCACGGCGTCGACGCCCCGCAGGGCAGCCGCGTGAAGCTTGACCAGCATGAAGAAAAAGGGCTCAGGCGCAGTGTGCCTCGATGTGGTCAATCAGGGCGTGTATACACTTGATGTGCACTTCCTGAATGCGATCGGCATACCCGCTCCAAGGCACGCGAACTTCCACATCGCAGAGGGCAGCCAAGGGACCGCCATCCTTTCCGGTAAGCCCCACGACCATCATTCCCACCTCCTTCGCCGCCTCGGCGGCGCGGACCACGTTGGGCGAATGACCTGATGTCGAAATGGCGAGCAAGACGTCACCCGGACGCCCCATGGCCTCCACATAACGGGAGAAGACGTTTTCGAAACCGTGGTCGTTTCCTACACACGTCAAATGCGAGGGGTCTGAAATGGAGACAGCAGGCAGGGCTTTTCGATCGTCGCGGTAACGGCCCGTCAATTCCTCAGCGAAGTGCATCGCATCGCACATCGACCCACCATTCCCACAAGAGATCACCTTTCCTCCAGAACGTATGGCCTCCACCATCAGCTCGCCAGAGTGTTCCAGAGCGGACAGCAATTCAGGATGACCGAGGAAGGCCTCGAGAACCTTTTGGGCTTCTTCAAAGTGGTCGCGTATGCTGTGTGCTTTCTCCATGGAGGCAAGGTGCAGTTCGCAAACTATGGGCCGACGTTGAGGTTGTCAGTGCCGGTAAATGCTTTGTATCTGAAAGCCCTCAAGCTCATTTGGAGGATTCAAACCGCGCAAATCCTGCTTCCAGGAAGTCGATGAACTTCTGTGGATCGGGATCGTAACCAACGCCATCGCCGACCGCTTCACCGTTGTGGTCGATCATAACGTAGAAGGGCTGGGCATTGGTCCCGAAACGCGAGGCCTGCAGGTAGGTCCACTTGTTGCCGACGGTGCGGACCCGGAAGTCCTTGCCCCCAAATTGCTCCACGCGTTGTTCCGCTTCCGGCAGTGCCTTGCGCTCGTCCACGTACAGGGAAACGAGAACGGCTTCTTCCGTCAGGTAGCGCACCACTTCGGGGTGGGGCCAAACTTGCTCCTCCATCTTCCGACAATTCACGCAGGCCCATCCCGTGAAGTCCAGGATCATGGGCTTGCCTTCTGCACGCGCGGCGGCAAGACCCTCGTCATAGTCCCTGTATCGTGCTTCCACGTGACCGGAAGCGGTGTGCCCCCCCGCAGCGTGTCCCCCCGCATTGACGCTTCCTGAGCTCTCGGCGTAGAACAACGGCGGCGGGAATCCGGAGATCAGATTCAGCGGGGCACCCCACATGCCGGGCAGCATGTAGATGGCCAGGATGAGGAAGACCGTACCCAGGCTCCACCGACCGACACTCAGGCGTTCCAGCTTGCTGTCGTGCGGAAAGCGGAGACCTCCGTAGAGGTAAACCGCAATGCACAGGGCGACCGCAATCCAAATGGCGATGAAGAGCTCGCGTTTGAGCAGGCCGAGCTGCAACACCAGGTCGGCATTCGACAGGAACTTGAACGCGAAACCGATTTCCAACAAGCCCAGCACCACTTTTACGCTGGTGAGCCAGCCGCCGCTCTGTGGCAATGAGTTCAACCAGCCCGGGAAAGCGCTGAACAGCGCAAAGGGAATGGCGAGGGCCAATGAAAAGCCGAACATCACGGCAACGGGTCCCCCAAAGTCACCTGTTGCAGCTCCAGCAAGGGCACTGCCGACCAGCGGGCCCGTACAGCTGAAGCTCACGATGGCCAGGGTGGCCGCCATGAAGAAGATGCCAATGAGACCACCGCGGTCGGCTTGCGCGTCGACCTTGTTCGCCCAACTCGTCGGCAATTGGATTTCAAAGGCCCCCAGGAAACTCACACCGAAAACGATGAGCAGGAGGAACAGGAAGAGATTGAAGTAAGGGTCGGTGGAGATAAGGTTCAGGACGTCGACCCCAAACACAGCGGTCAAGACGAGACCCAATCCCGTGTAAATGAAGATGATGCTGGCACCGTAGATCAAGGCGTTCCGAATGCCTTCCGCGCGGGTCTTCGATTGCTTCGTGAAGAAGCTCACCGTCATGGGAATCAAAGGGAAAACGCAAGGTGTGAAA
>Ga0255779_1005692_pt1 | contig 11560 bp, 9 predicted proteins | sample 011ome_21_FD_179977 | JGI IMG/M metagenome (GOLD analysis project Ga0255779, IMG submission 179977) | Coastal salt marsh microbial communities from the Groves Creek Marsh, Skidaway Island, Georgia - 011508AT metaG (version 2) | ecosystem: Environmental > Aquatic > Marine > Intertidal zone > Salt...
CGTGCGCGTCCGCGTGCGTCATCGGGCGCGCGCACGTCCGTCGCGCGCGCGGTGATTGACGCGCGGCGCCGTTTAAACCAACCACCAGAGTGGCCACGCTCGAGGACACCGAATACGTGGACCGCCATCGCGGCGCGACTGTTCGTCTCCCTTGAGGAAAAACGCATCAGCGTCACATTCGCGCGCGCGGGGCGACGCCGCGCACGCCGAGGACGGCGATGGCGTTCGGGGATGACGGGTTTCGTGGTGTTCGCGGCGCAGACGCCGTGAAACGCGCGGCGCGGCGCATGGGTGGTAAGGAGGACGGCGGTGGAAGGCGCGAGGGTGGCGTGGTCGCTGGCGCGGGTGACGGTGACGGTGACGGCTGCGCGATCGATGGCGCGGCTCCGGATGGCGATCGCGGCGTCGTCGTGGATGTGTTCGAGCTCGAGAAGGATGCGTTGCGTCGGCGGTTTACGTCGAGCATCGGGGCGTGTGGTGCGGATGAGGGTGCGATTGTGGACGCCGGGTTGAAGACGACGTCGAGGCGTCCGCTCGCGGTGGTCGTGCACGAGGTGACGTACGAGGTGCGTAAGCGCGGCGATGCGCACGCGCGCGTGCGATTGCTCGATGATGTCAGCGCGGTGTTTCCGTCTGGGAAAATATCAGCGCTCATGGGTCCGTCGGGGGCGGGGAAGACGACGCTGCTGGATGTCGTGAGCGGACGCAAGACGCAAGGGTACTTGCGCGGGCGCGTCGTCGTCGGCGACGAACCTGCGAGTAAAGCCGCGCTGAAGACGTGTGCGGCGTATGTTGAACAGTTTGATTGTTTGTTACCTTCGCTTACGGTGCGTGAGACGCTGATGTATCAAGCGCAACTTAAAGGTGGGCCGGATGTAAGCGCAAAAGAGCGAGAGGCGCACGTCGAACGGTTGCTCGACGATTTACGCCTGCGTTCGTGCGCGGATGTCATCGTCGGCAGCGCTTTATCTCGCGGCGTGTCTGGTGGACAAGCCAAGCGCGTGAATATTGGTATCTCACTCGTCACGCAGCCACGGGTGTTGTTTCTCGATGAACCCACGAGTGGGTTGGATTCAAAGACGTCGTACGACTTGATGCGCGTCATTCGGAAATTCGCCGACGAAGACGGCGTCGCCGTCATCGCCACTATCCATTCCCCGAGCTCTGAAGCGTTTCGGCAATTCGATCGCTTGTTAATGTTGAAGGGTGGCCGAGTCAGCTATGCCGGCCCACTGTTCGGCGAAGAGGGCGCGGAGACGTACTTTTACTCATTGGGGTACTTCTTCGATCCAAACGACAACTTTGCAGACTTTTTAATCAGCACCGCCGCGGATGACGCCGCGGATTTCCCGCGCGAGTTTGCGCAATCGTTTCATCACAAACGCAATCGTGATGAAGTGCGTAAATACATCAAGGATGTCGTGCACAGGAAATCTATCGGCGACACATCGTCCTCGCTGTCGAGTGTCCTCGCTGAAGCGCCGGCGCAAAGTTCTTTCGTCAACGCCGTGTGGACGCTGTTAAAATACCGCACGTCGAGGAATTACCGCAACGCGCAATTCGTCGGCGCACGATGCGCAGGTCATCTCATCTTTGCCGTCGTCATGGCCACCATGTATTGGAATCAAGGGAAATCAATGTCCCTCGCGTCACAAATCAACGTGAGTAACATGCTATTCATGAATAATGTGCTCCCGGCGTTTGCGGCGGGCGCGTACCTGCCATCCATTTTAATGGAGCGCCCGTTGCTCTACCGCGAATTAGATGATGGCTGCTATCCGCTATTGGCGTACATCACGTACAAGGTAATCGAAGAAGCCATCGCGGCGTTTGTCGTATCGCTTCTCGCGACGACGATTGTGTACAACGCAGTCGGACTCATTGGAAACTTTGCCGTGGATTGGTTGACGTACTTTGGCGTGCAGCAATGCGGCGCGGCTATCGCGTACGCGTGCGCCGCCGTCGCTCGCGACGTCGACGCCGCCAACGCCATCTTACCCGTCTATAACGTGTTGCAAATATTATTCGCCGGGTTGCTTTTACACGCCGAAGACGTACCGCGCGGATGGAGCTTCTGGCCGCCGACGTTATTCGTGCGGTACGGATGGCAGGCGCAAATGCTCAATCATTTCAAGCGCGCCGAACCGTCTGTCTTTCTCGATGCCGACGGCGCGTTAGAAGGCATCACTGGATACTATGACATTCGCGGTAGCGTGCGAGGAAACGTCTTGTTTTTATATCTCCTCTGGATCGTGTGGCTCGCGCTGGCGACGATCGTCACCGCCACCGTTAGACATCAACAACGCTGACGCGGCGTCTACGCGGTAATAACAAACAATCAAAGAAACGATGCAATCGTCAAACGTGCGCGCGCCGAATTTTTGTACAGGTGCGCACATGTCGTGCGGCGCGCAAAGTGCATGCGTGGCGACGCACGCCACTGGTCGTCGTTGGTCTCGTCGTCGCGCCGTTCGCGGAGCCGTCGTCCCGCGCGCGGCTGCCGACGCCGACGAGCGAGCACCACCACCGCCGCCGCCGCTCGCCCCGTCGCGTCGCGCCATGCTCACCGCCGCCATCGGCGCATCAATCATCGTCGCGGCGCCACCGCCTCAGGGCGCGGAGGCGTCGCCCGTGCGCGCGTCGACGCGCGCGGCGGAGCGCGTCGCGGCAAAGGTCCCGACGCCGCGCGTCGTCGGCCCGGGGTACGCGACGTTACGGGACGCCTCCAACTACCACGGCTTAGCCACCGCCGCGCGTGATCGCAAGGGTCTGTCTGGCCTGCTTCCGAGCGGTGTCGCGGATGATGCGGTGGAAATGGCGCGCGCGCGCGCGGCGCTGGAGCAGTGCGAGACGCCGTTTGCAAAGTATAAGCAGCTCGTGGCGTTGCAGACGAGCGACGAGCGCACGTTTTATAAATTATTACGAACAGACACGGAGACGCTGTTACCGATATTATACACCCCGACAGTGGGCGAGGCGTGCGTGAAGTTTGGCACACTCACGCAGCGGCCGCTCGGGCTTTGGGTGGGACTGGGCGACAAAGGGAACGTGAAGAAGCTCGTGCGCAATTGGCCGACCAACGACGTCGTCATCGCGGTCATTACCGACGGTGAGAGGATTTTAGGCTTGGGTGATCAAGGGGCTAATGGTATGGGTATCAGCGCCGGGAAGAGCATGGTGTACGCCGCGTGTGGGGTACCTCCGAGTGGGTTGTTGCCGATTCACATTGATACCGGGACGAACAATAAAACGTTGCTCCAAGATCCGTTGTACATTGGATTGCGTCGTGAGCGCGAGCGAGGTGAGGCGTATGATGCACTGATCGAAGAAGTCGTCAGTGCGGTGCGAGAACGGTATGGACCGAATACGATTATTCATTGGGAAGATTTTGCACCCAGGAATGCGTTTAGAGTGTTGCGAAAGTTTCAGGCGAAATCTGGCGTCGTGACGTACAACGACGACATTCAAGGCACAGCTGCGGTGACGGTGAGCGGCTTATTAGCGTCGGTACGTGCGATAAATAATAGCGATATTACCCGGCAGCGTGTATTATTTTTTGGTGCCGGTCAGGCAAATATAGGTGCGGCGGAGCTCTTTGTTAGAGCGTTACAACGCCGCGGCGTCGATGAAGCCGAAGCGCGAAAGCGCGTATGGTTGTTCGACTCCAAAGGCTTGGTCACACGTGCGCGTGCGGCGGAGCTAAGCGAGGATAAATTGCAGTTTGCACAAGACGCAGAGAACACGAATGATTTAGCGACGGCTATTGCGCGCATCCAGCCCACCGCGCTCGTCGGCGCCGCCGCCGTCGCTGGTGCATTCACGAAACAAGTCGTGAGCGAGATGAGCAGAATCAACGAACAGCCTATCATTTTCGCCTTGTCTAACCCTACGTCAAAGGCAGAATGCACCGCGCAGCAGGCGTACGAGTGGAGTCAAGGCCGAGCTATTTTTGCGAGCGGAACGCGTTTCGCCCCGGTGGAATACAAGCCGGGCGTTACATTTGCCCCTGGATTCGCCAACAATGCATTCATCTTCCCCGCAATCGCGCTCGGTACCATCGTCAGCAATGCCGCAGAGGTCACGCCTGAAATGTTCCTCAACGCCGCTGAAGCCTTGGCGGAATCTGTAGACTCCAAATTATTCGCCTCTGGCGCCGTGTACCCACCCGTCGACCGCATCGCCCGCTCCGCCGTCGATGTCGCCGCCGCCGTCGCCTTTGGCGTCGATCCTTCATCCTCGCGGGATAAATGGCGACAACGCGTCAGCGACTACATCAAATCGAATGATTTATACCGCACTTTGTGATTTATCGTACACTATTATGACTCGCCGCTTCGCGCGTTGTAAGCCGCGCGATTTTATCCTCCACAGGGTGGTGCCCAGACGCGTGCCCCCTATTTTCTCCCGCACATCCCGACGCACGCGCAGCGAACGCGCGCGATGGCGCACGTATGGGCGTCGCCGACATCCGCGTCGTCCACGCGGGTCGGTATAGGCGTATGCGGCGCCGCAGTCCGGCGCACAGGGCGCGGGAAACCTCAGGCGCCGCGCACTCAGAGGGCGCGCGTTCGCCCGGCCGCCGCGCGCGATGCGACGATCGAGGACGGCACCAGCGCGTTTGACCGGTCGACGCAGACACACGACGACGATGTCACGGGTGGCGATGGCGATGGCGCGCCCGTGGAGCGTGTGATTGACGGCGAGGAACGCGTCAAGGCGACGAGAACCATCAAGACGCGAGCGAAGACGGGCGAGGAGACGTCGACGTCGGTGAACGCGCGCGCGAGTCGGCGACGTAACGCGACAACAAGTACGACGACGCCAACACCAGTGACGAATGGTGGTCGGGTGAAAGGAGCCGTTGGGCGGCGGCGGGCGGTGAGCTCGGGCGAGCGTTGGGCCAAGGCGAAGAAGGATGCGCGAGGCACTGCGAGCGATACTTCTACCAGGCTAGACAGCGATGAAGAGGCGGAATTATGCGCTGCTATCAAGGAATTATTACGCCTTGAACGCCTCGAGGAGCTGATGAAGGATGAGGACGAGACGGTACGATTGGAGGAAGTCGCGACGAAGGGCGCTATAGAAGTATTGGCTGAGCGCGAACGTTTCGCCAAGGAGATAAAACGCGCGCGAGAGATCGCATGGGCTTCCCGTGCGGGGTATAATAGTATCATAGAGTTACGTGGCGCCATCCGCGCCGGAAAGATGGCGCGTAAGAAGCTTGTGCAACGCAACATGGGCTTGGCGGCGCGCGTCGGCATCAAGCTGTTTCATCAAGTTTCGTCATCAGATAAAGGCACGATGACTCAGCAAGATTTCGTGCACGAAGGCGCGGCTGGGCTCATTCGAGCCAGTGAAAAGTTTGACCCTAGCAAAGGGTATAAATTCAGCACATATGCGAACGCTTGGATTTGGCAAACTACCATGCGAGGCATGTACGCTAATGGACGCGTCATTCGCCTGCCTGACTACGTGCAAAACAAAAAACAGCAAGCCGTCAGGCAAATGAACCTGAACGATGGTACGATACCAATTGAAACCTCGTCGACGGTGTCGTCTTCATCAAAAGTAGAGTTCACAGTTCAAAAGCTTCAGGAATTAGATCAGCTGTGCGCGGTGCCGCTGAGTCTGGATGTCACTGGCCGCAGCGGGGACGTCGAGCTGTACGACGCAGACATCTCCATGTTCGAAAACGCCAATGGTGGTGTAGAAATGATGATGTGTGATGTCGAACGCGAATTCCTTCGCGACGACCTTCGCCGAGCATTTGAAACACTCGCCGCAAAGGAGCAGTATGTTTTGAAACACCGATTTGGACTCGTCGGCGAACCTCAGTCGCTCTCGACGGTCGCCAAGGCGATGAATATGTCAGGCGAAGGCGTGCGATACATTGAACAACAGGCTCTTAAAAAGCTCAAATTTGAAGAACAGCAAGGATTTGCCAATTTGCTTTCGCACTTAGATCGAACAAACGACAAGCCTTCAGACGAAGTCGAGGAGCCGCCGCTCGAGGCTCCAAAGAAGCGCGGTCGCAAAAAGGGTGGCAAGAACAAACTGAAACCGCAACAAGAAAACGTCGATACCACACCGACAGTATCGGCACTCGATCTCGTACGATCAATTAATTTTTAGCGCACCGTGCGCACGCATTTTAGACATCATAGCACACTAGCAGCACGCTCGTATTGAAATAGCAGCAGCAGTTATCCATTCGCAACGTCAGTCGCTCGCACGCGCGTCATGCACGCCACCGTCCCCGCTCGCGCCACTGCGCGCGCGCCGAGCGCGCAGACGCACTCGCGACGCACCGCCATGGCGCTTATCCTCGCTCCTACCGCGGCGTTCGTCGCGCCCGCGCGCTCGCGTGCCGCGACGCTGGCTGGCGACTATATCAAGGACACGACGACGATGCTCAACTACCAGCGCGCGTTGCTTCGCGACGGCACGGGAGACGTCGATGCATACCAAACGTTTGCGGCGGAATACTTTCCGAGATACAAGCGCGATCATAAAGGGCACACGAACTCGTTCGCACAGTTGATGAACAACGATGTCATCATCGCGTCGCAAAAAGAATACGTAGACGCAAAAGGATTGACTTGGTCGCAGTCGCCTATGCCGGCGAGCTCGACGCCCAAGGGAAAAATGCTTGACGCGTATATCGCGAACGGGGAACGGTGCGTGGTGAAAGAGCAGTATCCGGCGTTTAATGCGATGGATGCCGAGACGCGCGCCGAATGGAAAGCCATCGAGTGCACGCAAGGCCTGGTAAAGCCCGAATAATATCTATACGACGTTGCGCGTGTTGTACAATGAATTAAAAAACTTCAATTTGAGAGAGCCCCTCTCGGTGTCTATGTGGTCTACGACCACCGCTTGTCGCCCTTTTCAGCGGCTTTTTGACGCGCCGGCGTGCTCGCGTACACTGGCAATCGAATGTCATACGTATCCGCGGCGACTCGAATACCAATACCCGCGCCGACGCCCGATAGTATACGCAGCGCTGGTGGCATACCCACGGCGCGCGCCGCGATGTACGCCAACGCTCCGCCCGCGGCGGCGGTCGCGTAAATGTCAGCGTACGAATGCAAAATCCGCGTCGGCCGCCCGACGAAGACGTCCCGAACCGCCCCGCCAAACGTCGCCGTCATCACGCCGCACAGCACTTGCGCAATCACCGGCACGCCCGCACGAATACCATTTTGCGCACCAATCACACAAAACGCGCCGACGCCGAGCGCATCGAGAGCCTCGATCCAATAATCATCATCCTTGAACCCAAACGTCGTCTTGGCGCGTTCCCACCCGAAAAACGTCGCCAACGCCACCCCAGCGGCAATCCATAGATATTCTTGCTCCTCCATCCAAAACGCTCGGCGGCCCTGGCCAAGAAGTACGTCTCGAATGGTGCCCCCGCCCACGGCGGTAATTGTGCCGATCACTGTGCACCCAAACGCGTCCATGCCTGCGGACGCCGCGAGGAGGCTCCCCGTCATCGCGAACGCGCCCGTACCGACGTAATCTGCCGCTCGCAGCGCGCCCGGAACGGAGAGCTCAGGAAAGCGTGGCATACCATCAGGGTGTGGCTTCGGTGGGCCCTGCGACGCGTCGGCGGCGAAGCCGCGCGAGGGAGTTCGAAAGTTTGACGCGCGGTGGGCAACGACGCCGGGCGCGGAGCGTGGAGCGAGGGGTGTCGTTCGCGCTAAGGATGGGGCGACACCGCATGCGCTCGCGCGCGTACCGAGAGCTAATTTTGCGAGCTCGGAGACGCGGCGGCGGGACATCGCGTGCGAAGATGTGCGAGGCGGTGAGTGTCGCTCTGGCCGCGAGGCTGGCTCCAGAGACGTTGGCACCGGCGCGACGACCACGTCGTGAAAGGTTGCAAACCAAACGACTCGCGGACTCGTACTCGTAGTAAAATGAATGTAATAGTATGAATATGAACTACGAGCGCGCGCTATGTTGCGCAACAACCACCAGCACTGAGAACAAGCAATAAATAACTACGCCGAAGCCACATCCTCTTCGTCGTTGACGCCCAAAAGACGCACTTTAAACAAAACATCCGAACCCGCAAATGGGTGATTGGCGTCGAGCATGACCTTGGTGTCATCAATCGCACGAACTACCGCCGGCTCGCCGTTGGCTAACGTCACCGTGAGCCCTTCAACGAATCCTCCACGGTCGGCCCACTCGGCGCGCAGGCGTAAAATTTCCTCGTGTCCGCTCGGCACCGCGAATAACAAATTCGGATCGTACTCTCCCCCACTCGCCGCCACCGTCGCGCTCGCTCCAACGTCCAGCTTTCTCACCGCCTCATCGAACGCTTTAAATAACGGATTACCCATCACATCGCTCGCACCGACTTCGAACGTCACCGCTTCGGCGCCGTCGACGTCTTGAAGCACCTCGCCATCCGCCGTCTCCACGCCAAACGAAATGCGCACGATATCCCCGACCACGGGCTTGGCCGCCACTGACGCACTCACATTCTCCGTTCCCGCCACGCGCATCGTCGTTGCGAACCCACCTTGTCCTTTTCGCACGTCTTGTAAGATTGATCCTTCGAAAGCGTAGTCTTCTGCGGCGCCGTCGGCGGCATCATTCGTGCCCGCCGCGCGAACAACGCGCGCGCATCGCGGCGCGCATCGCGATGCACGAGACGACGCGTGGCTTCGCATCGATTGCGCGCACGGTGCGGCGAGAACGCGCGTCGTCGTCGACATTGTCGCCGGCGCGATGTGACGTCGTTGTGGATAAGAACAGCCAGCCTCAGTTGGCGACGGGCGAGGTCGCTCGCTCGCGCGACGCGTTTACGTGCGCTACGCGTTTACGATACGCGCGTCGAAGAAAAGGTTCACGCTCATGTCGCTCACGTTGTTGCATCCCATCATCGCCGCTCTCGACGCGCTCGACGTCGATGCGCTCGAAGCGCTCGCATTCTGTGACTGTTGCGCGTTGGTGCTCCCAGTGCTTGACAATCTCGGCGTGGCGTTCGCGCCGGCGAAATCCGACGTGAAAGGGAACATTGAGCGTCTTCGTGAAGCTGCGATGGCATCTGGGGGCGGCGTGATCGCGGTGTGGGATGTGATTCGAGCGGAGAAGGCGCGAGGCGAGGCGAGCGGTTCGAAGAGCGTGTCGCGCGGGACGCTTTGGTTGAAGCGATTCTTGGAATTTACGTGCGATTTGCTTCGTAGGCTCGGAAGTGATCGCGCGATGAAGGTGGGTGATGCGTCAAATGCGAGCTATAAGCAGACGTTGGCGCCGTTTCATGGATGGATGAGTAAGACGGCGTTTTCGGTGGTGCTGTCGTTTCCGCCGTCGACGTCGACGTTCATAGCATCTTTAGGCGGCGATGCGGCGTATGAGGCGATGTCGATGATGTCGTCGAAGTTCGAACCATTTTTGAATCGTATCGATTCGTTTTTAACCGACGAAGGGTTGAATGACCCGACGCCGGTGTAAGTCGGCGCCTGCGTCGGCGACAGTTGTAATGTATTTAAACGGAGCGTGTACACGTACTGTAGAATGGTCGTTTCGTTTCGGCGTATAGCGCGCGTGTATTGAAGAAACAATGCGATGATAGAGTTACATGTGGAGATTTGCAGCTGCGCGTTCCACAACTTATGCAAGTTTGCGAATCAACGTCACGTGCGCGCGCTTTTGTACTCAAGACATATCGTACATTGAAAAATCTGGCATTGAAGCAGACGCAACCAGCCCCTTCTTCATGCGTGTCAACCCAGGCGGGGCACGTAGACCCTTATCTAACCCGAGCTCTGCGATACGATCGCGCTCCTTTGCTTGATTTGCTCGCTCGTCGTCGTCATCGTCATCCGAAGCGTCGGCGGAGTCGCGCAACGCGTTCAAGTTCGGCACCGAGGACAGCTTGACAAACTTCCCCTTGATCCGCGGCCGGCTATCGGCACACGCTTTGCGTGATTGGTAACGAATCACCTTGGTAAAGTTTCGATTCTTACGTTTTTCTTTCCATCGCCTGAGACGTTCGAGGCGCGTTTGTGGCTGCGGCAATCCCGCATACGTCTCAGCGCCGGATGGCGGGCCGCATCCGCCGCCGTCGTGCGCGGGCGGCGGGACATCAGACGTCTCAATGCCGTTCGGTCGCGGTGGTTTGCTTTCACCTTGACTACACTCCGCATTCGCTCGCAATTTGTCGAATGCCGCGTTCGTTCCAACATCCATCGTCGCATCGCCATCATCCTCCGTCTTGACGCGCACGCGCGCTCGTTCGAGCTTGCCAGTCAAACCGTCAAACTCCGCCTCGAGAAAGCTCGAACTCGACGGCGACGGCGAATCAAACTTGCCATACGTTGGATTGTTCTCTAAAAATCTCACCGCGCTGTCATCTAAAATCGGACCGAGATACGAACTCGTCACCGCGAAATCGCCCACGCGCGCGAGCGCCTCGAGCTCGCCCGACGAAATCAACCCCGACGTGTTCGCGCTATCCTCCTTGACGACGACGCGACCGTTCAGCTTCACCACCTCGTCACCATCGACGTCATCAAGCCGCGGCTCATCGCGCAAAAAATGTGCCGTGGGATCATCGTCAAACTGCTCGTCATCCAAATCTCGTAAATTTTCATCCCAAAACGCGTCGTCCAACGCATCCGCGGGCAACGTCGTCCCGTCGCGCATCAACGAGCGCGTGAAATAATCATCCACCAACCCATTAAAATCGTCATCGTCGACATCATCACCGCCACCATCGAGTGTATGAGATATACCCGTCGACATCGGCATCGCCGCACTCGCGCTCGCGTCACCGCTCGCGTCGCCTCTTCCCGCGTCGTACGCGCCCACGCGCGCGCGTTCGTGCTTTTTCGCCACGGCGTTCGCCTCGTGCACGCGCGCGTCACACGCCCCGCACAAATACGCCTACAATCACGCACACGCGTCACAAACATAACAGTCAGTACATCACACCCATCGAACGCATCGAACGCGCGCCATCGTCGTCATCATCGCCCGCCAACCGCGCGCGTGACCGACATCGCGCGCATTATCCATAACCTCGTTATCCATGTCCCGCGCGCGCTTTCTCACCCACCTCATCCTGCGCACAAAACCACTCCGCGAGCGCGGGATCACCCCCAACGCACGCCTCACACAACCGACGCGCGCGCCATCGTTCGCCCTGCGCGCCACCACCGCGCACCGGCGGCGCCGCGCACGCCGCGCACGCCTTGACGCCATCGGCGTACCGGTACGTCACCGCGCGCGCCGCGCGACATCGCGCGCACGACGTCGCCGCCGCCGCGCGTCCTGTCGCGCGCGCCGCCGCCGCCGCCGCCGCACCGCCACCGTCGTCTGCCTCACCGCCGCGCGCGGTGACGTCGTCCTCATCGCCGTCGCGCCCCATCGCCCCGACGGCGCGTCGCGCGCTGACGAGGCGCGCCGAGGTGCCGACGCGAGACTCTCTACGCAGCGCCGCGCGATCGATGTCGATCGATATCGTCATCGATCGCGATCGATCGAGGTCGTCATCGATCGAGGTCGTCATCGATCGAGGTCGTCATCGATCGAGGTCGTCATCGAT
>Ga0255779_1005703_pt1 | contig 11533 bp, 10 predicted proteins | sample 011ome_21_FD_179977 | JGI IMG/M metagenome (GOLD analysis project Ga0255779, IMG submission 179977) | Coastal salt marsh microbial communities from the Groves Creek Marsh, Skidaway Island, Georgia - 011508AT metaG (version 2) | ecosystem: Environmental > Aquatic > Marine > Intertidal zone > Salt...
TGGCTTCATCATCATCTCCCTAATGGCCCTGAAGCGCTGCCACAACGGCATCACCCATCGCCCGCGTGCCGATAGGGGCGGCGTGGCTGCCATCAACAATCAAATCCGTCGTGCGAAGACCCTGCGCCAATACAGAGGCCACGGCGCCTTCTACGGCTGCAGCAGCCTCCGGCGCATTGAGCGAATAGCGCAGTAGCATGGCCGCCGACAGAATAGTTGCAAGCGGATTGGCGCTGTCAGTGCCTGCGATATCAGGCGCAGAGCCATGAACCGGCTCATACAGCCCCTTGGCGTCCGCGTTAAGCGACGCCGACGGCAACATCCCGATAGATCCGGTCAACATGGCAGCAATGTCAGAAAGAATGTCGCCAAAAAGATTACCGGTCACCAGCACGTCAAATTGCTTCGGCTCACGCACCAGCTGCATGGCTGCGTTATCGACATACATATGCGACAGCGCTACGTCGGGGTAGTCTGCGCTCAGGGACTCCATGGTCTCTCGCCACAGCATGGTCACTTCGAGCACATTAGCCTTATCGACCGAACACAAACGACCACTGCGCTTTTGTGCTGCCTCAAAGGCTAGGCGGCCGATGCGACGAATTTCCGTCTCGCTGTAGCGGTCGGTATTGTAGCCCTCGCGGACGCCATCGGCGTCTGTGGCGATACCACGTGGCTCGCCAAAGTAAATCCCACCGGTCAACTCGCGGACAATGAGCACATCCAGGCCCGCCACCAGCTCTGCTCGTAGACTCGAAGCCTCAGCCAAATCGGGGAACAACAACGCTGGCCGGTGGTTACAGAATAAATCCAGATCAGCTCGGATCGCCAACAGCCCTCGCTCTGGGCGATCCGCAGCAGGGAGCGCGTCCCATTGCGGGCCACCGACGGCGCCGAGTAAAATCGCGTCTGCATCTCTGGCCAAGGCGCGTGTGGCATCCGGATACGCCGCGCCCTCCTCATCAACAGCAATGCCGCCCAGTCGTCCTTCGCTGAAGCTGAGCTCTAGCGAGAACTGAGCGTCTGCGGCTTCCAGCACCCGTCGCGCCTCACGCACAACCTCCGGGCCAATCCCATCGCCAGGCAGCAGCAGAATTTGACTGCTCACAGAACAATATCCTCAAACAACCAAGGAAATCGCTCACTATGCCGTCCCTCAAAAGCCCGAATGGCGTCCGCTCGCTCCAGCGTGATGCCGATGTCATCCAAGCCTTTCAGCAAACACTCCCGACGAAAGGCATCCAATTCAAATGACCAGAGAGAACCGTCTGGCAGAAGAACCGTGCAAGCCTCGAGGTCAATCGTCAGGGCGTAGCCCTCTTCGGCGCGCAGGGCACTGAACAAGGTCTCCACCTGATCCGCGGGAAGCACAATCGGCAGGATGCCATTTTTGAGTGCGTTCGAGCGAAAGATATCGGCAAAACTCGGCGCGATGACGGCACGAAAACCGAAATTTTCCATCGCCCATGCCGCATGTTCACGGCTCGAGCCGCAGCCAAAATTCTCTCGGGCGAGCAAGATTGAGGCGCCCTGAAAGCGCGGCAGATTCAATGGAAAATCGGGATTCAACGGCCGCGAACTGTTATCCGCGTCGGGCTGTCCTTCATCCAGATATCGGAGCTCATCAAATAAATTCGGCCCAAATCCCGATCGCTTGATTGATTTCAGGAACTGCTTTGGAATCATGAGATCGGTATCGACGTTCGCGCGATCCATGGGTGCGACGAGCCCGCTATGGACGGTAAATGGTTTCATCAGCTGCCCTCCACCACAGAACCGGCTGCTTCCACCGGCACAAAATGGCCCGCCACCGCGGCAGCCGCCGCCATGGCAGGACTGACCAAGTGCGTTCGGCCACCACTGCCTTGTCGGCCCTCAAAGTTGCGATTAGAGGTGCTGGCACATCGCTCACCTGGAAGTAAACGGTCTGCGTTCATCGCCAAACACATCGAGCAACCGGGCTCACGCCACTCCATACCGGCCTCAATGAAAATGCTATCCAGCCCCTCGGCCTCTGCCTGAGCCTTCACCAATCCCGAGCCTGGCACCACCAGCGCCTTGCGGATAGAGGGCGCCACTTTACGCCCCTCTAGTACCCGAGCGGCAGCTCTCAGATCTTCAATGCGGGAATTGGTGCAGGAACCAATGAACACGGCATCGGGCTTGATCTCGGAGATCGCCATGCCCTCCTCAAGCCCCATATATTCGAGGGCCCTAGACAGTCCAAGCCGCGCCGTCTCATCGGGCATTTCCGCCATGGTCGGCACCCGTCCATGCACCGAAGTGACCATTTCGGGCGAGGTGCCCCAGGTCACCTGAGGCGCAATCGCGTCCCCATCGAGCGTGATGCTGCGATCAAAGACGGCACCCTCATCACTGTGAAGCGTCCGCCACCAGGACTCCGCCGCATCCCACTGCGCGCCTTTGGGTGCGAGTGGTTTGTCCCGGAAATAATCCAGGGTGACCTCATCGACGGCCACCAAGCCACAGCGGGCGCCCGCCTCTATCGCCATGTTGCACAGCGTCATTCGGCCTTCCATCGTTAGCTCACGAATCGCCGTGCCTGTGAACTCCAGCGCGAAACCGGTGCCGCCCGCAGTGCCGATCTCACCGATAACCGCCAAGGCGATATCTTTGGCGGTCGCGCACTCAGCCAGCCGACCCGTGACCTCTACTCGGAAGTTCTTCATTTTGCGCTGGATCAAACACTGCGTAGCCATCACGTGCTCAACTTCCGACGTGCCGATACCTTGCGCCAGCGCGCCGGCGGCTCCATGCGTTGAGGTATGTGAATCACCGCACACAACCGTCATACCCGGCAGCACCGCGCCCTGCTCGGGGCCCATGACATGGACAATACCCTGCCGCACATCGTTCAGCGGAATTTCCACCACGTCGAAGGACTCGCAGTTATCGTCGAGGGTCTGTAATTGAACGCGAGACACAGCGTCAGGCAATGCCTCCAAGCCCGCCTCTCGCTCACTCTTGAGGGTCGAAACATTATGATCAGGCACCGCGAGATTGGCGCTGCGCCGCCACAGGTCTCTGTTGGCAAGGGTGAGCCCTTCAAAGGCCTGGGGCGAAGTCACTTCGTGCAGTAGATGACGATCGATATAAATCAACGCCGTGCCGTCTTCGCGCTCCTCGACCAGATGAGCGTCCCAAAGTTTGTCGTATAGTGTTTTCGCCATGAAGTGTGATCCCGATCGACAACGAACGCAGAGGCCGCCAACCCAACAGACGGATTACGGCAGCTGCTGCGCCTAAAAAAGGCGCGGAGTATAGCATCGAAGTAAGGCCAATAAAGGCGCTGCGCGCCCTACGGCCACTCGCCTCGACGCTCCGGATTCACACTCTGAGGCGAACCTTTTCGCCGAGGTATTAGCTGTGGGTCAGGCGCCAGCAGGCATGAATGCGCTGATTGCGGGAGAAATCTTCAGGGATTGAACCCTGCGTGACGTCTTGCAACTGCCATGTCTCCTGCACCGCCGGGTCCAATACAAATTTGCGGTGGTTGGTTGAAAAGTACAGCACCCCTCCTTCACTGAGGCGAGCCATCGCCAGCTCCAGCAGAGAAAGGTGATCTCGCTGCACGTCGAAATCGGCTTGACCCTTGGAGTTGGAAAAAGACGGGGGGTCCACCATGATCAGGTCGAAGGTGCGCGTCTCCTCTGACAGCCAGTCCCTGACATCGGCACGGACACCGCGGTGCTGGCGGTCCGATAATCCATTGACCGCCAGATTGGCGTTGAACCAGTCGAGATAGGTGGCGGAGCTATCGATACTGGTACTGGTCGTCGCGCCCCCCAGAGCTGCATGCAGTGTGGCCACCCCGGTATAGCTGAACAAATTGAGAAAGTGCCCGCCACTGGCCTCTCTCCCCAGCCACGCGCGGAGCGGCCGATGGTCGAGAAACAGACCGGTATCCAGATAGTCATGCAAATTGACTAGCACCTTGACCCTGCCCTCCCGGACAACAATCCGCTCACGGGTCGTCTCCAGACGCTGATACTGTTCCCGCCCCTTCTGGCGCAGTCTCTGCTTGACCGCGACCTCTTCAGTGGTAGCGACCTCAAAGACTTCTCGCGCGCCCTCCACCAGCTGTGCAAAACGCTCTGCCGCTTTCTGCTCGGGTATCTCCTTCGGCGGCGCATACTCTGCAATATGTAATCGGCCTTCGTACACATCAATCGCCGCGGCATACTCAGGGATGTCCGCGTCATACACCCGATAACAGGTAACGTCCTCCCGTCTAAGCCAGGGCGTGAGGCGCTTCAGATTTTTTCGCAGACGGTTGGCGACCATCTGACCGCCCTGAGACAGCACTCGGGGCACAGTGGACTGAGCTTCAGAGCCACGCTCGGCCTCCTGTTGCAGTGTTCGAAATCGATTCTCGGCGCCGAGCTGAAATTGCAGGCAGTGCAAATCAAGTCGCCCATTATGAAAGCGATGACGTTTGTCGGCTCGCAGCCCTACGGCCTTGCCGAGCGACAAGTCAGAGGTCAGTACCACGGCCAGCCAGTTATCGAATTCCTCACTCATTCGTTCGCCCAAGGCGTTATAGAGGTGTGGTAGCGCATCCTTTTGCCCCATGCGCTCTCCCCAAGGCGGATTAGTGACCAGCAAACCCCTGGAGAGATCGCGGTGCGTAGGCCGGCTAACCATCGCGAGGTCTTTGCAACGAATACGCACGATATCCTCAAGACCAAGGCGCCCGATGTTATCTTGGCATCGCCGAACGGCCTGCATGTCACCGTCATATCCCCGGATCTCCAACGGATTCGCCGGCATCACCACTGCACGCTCTTCTGCATCAGAGCGAACGGCGCGCCATTGGTCCTCGTCATGACCTGCCCAGCCATGGAATCCGAAACGTTGCCGATTCAATCCCGGCGCCCGATCCAGAGCCATCAGTGCGCCTTCCAGCAGGAGCGTGGCTGAACCGCACATCGGATCTAACAAGGCCTCCCCCCGCTGGCTCCTTTCGGGCCAGCCCGCGGCCCAAAGTGCTGCTGCAGCAATATTTTCCCGCAGCGGCGCGATACCCCCGTCGAGTCTGTAACCGCGACGGTGGAGACTATCGCCACTAAGATCGATACCGAGGATAAGACGGCCCTTGCTCAATCGAGCAGAGACCCGAACATCTGGCTGCTTCAAATCGACCGAGGGACGCCCCAAACCTCTCTCCCGGAATTGATCGATAATAGCGTCCTTAATGCGTTGCGCGCCAAACTGGGCATTGCGAATATCTGCGCTGCGCCCGGCAAAGTCGACCAACAGAGAACCATTGGCTGCGAGGTGCGCTGTCCAGTCAATACTCCGCGTCGCCTCATAGAGCTCGTCACCAGAGTTTGCCGGCGCCGCACCCAAATGGAGGATGATGCGATTCGCCATGCGGCTCCATAGGCAGGCCCGATACCCCAGCCCTATACCGCCCTCGAAGGACACACCCACAGGCCGCTCGACGATCTGCTGAGCCCCCAAACCCTCAAGCTCCTGAGCCAGATAGACCCCGACACCCGCGGGACAGGTCGCGAGAAATGATTGGGTCACGGCGTCTGGCCTCCAGTCTCGATCAAGTAAATATCGCGCAGCAGATCGCGCCACGTGTCGTATTGTGACTCAAGGGTCCCCTCCAACCGAAAGACTTGATCCTGTGTTCGAATCACGGTGGGCCGCGCCTCGCCGTCAAAGGCCTCTGCCAGCTCAAACAGTGCCTGTTCCTGAATCCGAAATGACCGATAGGCCGCATACTCCGCCTGCATCCGCGTGAACTCACTGTCACCCGCACTGCCAGTGCGAGCCGCTGCCCGTCGCTGATAGCGCTCGAGCCACTCAGTCTGCTCCAGCGTGCCCGATCGCCAGAGCCGATAGGTGGGGCCCACCCGGTCCACCATGTCAACATACTGCTCATCAATGGTGTCGCAAAAAAGATACTCCTGATTTCGAATCCGCTCGATACGCGCAAGCATAGAATCATCTGCGGCCGGAAGCCGAACAACCTTCCAATCAGTCTCTGAGCGCTGGATCATTCCTGAAAACGCCTCGGGGGCCAGCGCCTCCGCGTAAGCGATCTCGGCGCCCTGGAGCAATGCGTCTTGCTCATCACGGTCTTTGCCCAGCCACACGGACAGCAGACGGTTAGCCAGAGCGTTGAAGATGCCGTCCAAGCCATCATCCGCCGCAGACTGCTGACGGTAAGCCATCGTGTATTCAAACCAGAGAGCGCCCAGCGCATCTTTGACGACGACATCGAGGACCAGATCGCGCCCGTCAGACATCGCAATGCCAGCCCGAATTGACACCGGCGTCAAAGAGGAGGCCGTGGGCACAAGCCTCACAACGCCCCATTGATTGCTGCGGACCAACGTCTCTCTTAACTCGCCCGCCAATAACTGCGACTCCAAGCGTCTCACCGCAGCCACCGGAGACCGATCCTCCGCAGATATCCCGGGGGCAAATAATTCAACGGAGATATCCAGAGCGGGCACCACCGGTGCCGCTGCGATCAGCAGCGGCTCAACGGTATCCCACACCCTAGTCGATTCTTCCTGCGACTCAGTAGATGTCATGTCACCGGGGGATCCGGCGCAACTGGCCATGGCATAAAAGGCAACCAGCACGAGCAGCCGGGGAAAAACTCGCCGATCATTCATAGGGTGCTACCTGCTCAGTGGTACAGACTCGTCCGCGGGTGAGCGTCTCTGTACAACGGTACCCCCTCTCCGTCGGATCGTAGCGAGAGAAGATCCTGACCACCTCCATATCCCTTGCAACACCGGGTGCGGTCAGCACGGTCCTCTGCGACAGCGACAAACCGTCTGCCGACCGTACGAACCGATGTTTGATCAGTAAGCCATCAGGCAACATGACCCGAAAATGCAGTTGGCGGCCATCCCACCAGCACTGCTCAGCGCCTAGCAGGCTGGGAACCGATTGCGCTCCTACCAGCTCGCAACTCAGGGCAAAACTATTCTCTCGCTCAATGCGGACGCGCCGAGCATCCTGATACACCTCCAGCAGCTCTGGCTCAGTGACCAACTCAGCCATTTTGGCCACCGCCACCAGCGTATCCAAATCCCCCATTGGCGGACCCTTATAGCTTGCACCACGCTCCGCCGCCTCGCTTCGGCGACGCAGTTCTCGCTGAACCTCTCGAAACGACGCATTAAGTTGGGTTTGCACGCTATCACTGCGGGCATAATCCACCTCCCAGTGACCCGACAGATCCGGGACCGGGCTGTCATCATGGGAAGTCGGCATTGGCATCGGGTCGCTTGCACAGCCGAACAAACAGAAAGCGACGGCACTGAGAGCAAACCTGAGTCTGGTGCCCCCTAATCGGTCTTTCAGTGCGGTCAGCACTCTCGCTGAGCGCTGCCCCAGACGTTAAACCCCGCGATGCGCGGCGTGCCCGGCAGGTACATCTGATCGAGTGACTGAATACCGAAACCCGCCTTACCAATCCAATTCACAATCGGCCGATTCAGGTTGCAGCCGCCCAACAATCTCCTCCACATGGGATTAATACGTGCCTGCCATCGGGCAACGGATTCATCGGGCGCTTCGCCGTGTTCGCAAAACACCAGTCTTCCTTCCGGCTTTAACACGCGACGTATTTCTCCGAGCGCCGCATGTCCATCGGGAATGGTGCAGAGACTGAACGTCATCAGCACCGTGTCGAATGACTCGCTCGGCAAGGGCATATCCTCCGCCGAGCCGTGCACAAATTCGAGCGGCACACCCAACTGCGAGGCCCTTTTTTGAGCCATTCGCCAACTGGTGGCACAGGGGTCAATACCGACCACCGTATCGACTCGCTTAGCATCGTAATAGGGCAGGTTATGCCCCGCCCCCATGCCAATCTCCAACACCTTGCCTTGAGCCAGTGGCACCACCTTCTCACGCTGTTTGAGGACCGGCTTGGTTCCGCAGGCGCAGGTGACGAGCCTCGGCACAATCGTATCGCTATAGAATCCCACCACTGACCTCCCCTGTCTCCTTGCAGTCTACACCGGCCCCGTATCGAATGACTTCTTTTCGCGGTTCATCGCTCGCTCGATTCATTTCACACACTGTCATCGTGCAGACCACCTTGAGCCGCTCGCGCGGCGGCCGCCTGCTCCTCGAGTGCGGCACTGAGGGTTGCCTCCTGCTGAAGCGGATCGAGCGGTCGCTCTGATTCGGGATAGGCGTCTGGATCAATACGGCGCATCTCATTCTCTATCCAGTCAGAGACCTTATCCATTAAGTCAGCGGCACTCTCGCCTGGGGACGGCGCGATCGGCGGGCCAAACGAGACGGCCACAGTGCCGGGTATAAAGGTAAAGCTCTTACGCGGCCAACATCTCGCTGACGCGACCGCAATCGGCACGATGCTCGCGCCGGTCGCGATGGCAAGTCTGGCGGCACCATTCTTGTAAACCCCCTGTCCTCCGCGCTCGGAGCGTGTCCCCTCAGGAAACATGATGACCCACTTGCCGCGGTCCATGAGCATTTCGCCCATCGAAGCGACCCTACTCCATGCGTCTCCTCTGGCGCTTCGATCAATATGAATCATATTAAGACATGCCATCGCCCAGCCGAAAAACGGGATGTAAAGTAATTCGCGCTTGAATACGTAAGCTAAAGGACGGGGCATGCGACTGGCGAAAAAAAACGTTTCCCAGGTCGACTGGTGTTTTGGGCAGAGAATGATGCGCTGGTTAACCTCCGCTACAGGCAGGCCACTCTCACCCTCAGTAGAGTACTGGATCCCGCCCACCAACCGCACTGCCTCCACCGCACCGCTCAGCCAGGGTCGGGCCAAATACCACCATCTGGCATCGGGCCCCACAAACGGGGCCATAAGGATAATCGCCAGCGCGAAAGGAATGACCGTCACCGCCATCCAGAGAAACACCAGCAATGAACGCAGGATTCCCATCAGTCGATCCTCTGGCGCCGCCTGTCCTCGGACATATCGGAGTCAAATCGGGGGGGTGTTTGCATGAAATCGGGGCACCTCGGACCCTGTGGGAAGGCATTAAACCAGAAACCGCAGGGCATGGTCAGCCCATAGATTGGTGCGGCGGGGCTCCGTCTTTATAATGCTTGCCTCGGAGATCATCGTATGAAAAAACCGCCTTCCAAGACCGATTTGCGCGAACGCCTACAACGGCAAACCGCGGATTTTCTGTCGTCTGGCGGCAAAGTGAAGGAATTTCAGGCTGGCGAAAGCGCTCACCTCTTACTGAGGTAGTCGCCGCTCTGGACGCACGACGGGAAGCAAAACGCGCCCGGACCAAAGTGGTACGTAGACGCACCCCAAAAAGACGCCGACAAGTTGTCTACGATGATTTTGGCGAGCCCCTAAGGGTCGTCTGGGTGGAGGAATAGCTCATCATTACCGACGGATCTGGTTAATTCGAGAAGACGCTAACGTGAACTGGCTATGGTCCACCGGCGTACTGTAACCACTTTTTCTTCTCGTGGGCACACATGATCACCCTAACCGAAACGATCGAGGTACCACGGTCGCTGGCAAGCTGTTTTAGCTATGTCGCCGACTTCAGAACCACCGTTGAATGGGATGCCACTGCGGTCGAAGCGAGCAAGCTCACCCCGGGGCCGATCGACGAGGGATCTCGGTTCTCCGTGCGCTGTAAGGCGGGTCGTGGACACCTCAATCTGGCTTACGAGATCACTGAGTTCACGCCCTGGCACTGCCTGACCCTAGAGGGTCGTGGACGCTGGTTCACCGTTAAAGACGTCATCACGTTTGAATCGCTTGGGGATGACCTGACTCGCATTCATTACGTCGCAGAGTTCACGTTTCGAGCGGGATTACAGCGCCTGGCAAAGCGGCTTGAACCCGGCTTCAAAAAAATGGGCCAGGTGAGTTTGAGAGGCCTTGCCAGAGCACTGACCGACAGCAACCCCCCACCCGAGGCTTCACCGGTCACGCAGAGAAAAGACGGCAAACTCGCGACGGCGCTGGCATGCTTCACCCGCCATGGGTATCGCACAGGGCGGAAAACTTGGCCGCCCATGACCGCCGACATGACCAGCAAGCATGTTGTCCTGACCGGGGCTAATGCCGGACTGGGATTCGCGACCGCAGTATCTCTGCTGGAAGCTGGCGCCACACTCACCGTGGTCATCCGCGACCCCGCCAAGGCAGCAGCCATGCAACACGCATTAAAAGCGGAGACTGGCAGGGAGGCAGATCACGTCGAGCTCGCTGATTTAAGTTTGCTCGCCGAGGTCTCAGCGCTGTGTGAAAGATTACACGCACGAGGCCAAGCGATTGACGTGCTGATTAACAACGCAGGCGCACTGTTCAACGACTACGCAGAAACGAAAGAGGGTATTGAACGCAGCGCCGCCCTATTGCTGCTGTCGCCCTGGAAACTCACCGAATCACTGCTCCCCCTTTTGCAGGACCACGCGCGAGCGGCTCGCGTCATCAACGTGGTCTCGGGCGGCATGTACACCCAAAAGCTGCGGTGCGACGATCTGATCATGACAACAGACAAATACAACGGCAGCGTCGCGTATGCGCGAGCCAAACGGGCCCTCACTGTCCTCACTGAACTCTGGGCCGAGGCATGGGCAGAGCACAAGATTGCGGTCAACAGCATGCACCCGGGCTGGGCCGATACGCCAGGCGTGCAAACCGCACTTCCCGGGTTCCGCCGCGTGACAAAACGTGTGCTTCGATCACCGGCCGAGGGCGCTGATACCATCGTTTGGCTGGCCAGAGCCACCGAGGCCGACAAGGTGAGTGGCAAACTCTTCCTAGACCGCGAGCCACGCACAACACATTTGCGAAAACGCACAAAAGAAAAGCACGAGGAGAGAGCTCGTTTGCTTGACTGGCTGACCGAGACCTACAACGGATTGAATTTCAACGACAAGGGTTGAGCGCGCACATGTGAGCCGTTAGTGTCGCAGGCGAATCTCCACACGGGACACATCATGAATAACGCAATTCAACACTTTGAGCCCAAATTTGAAGACGCAGCGATCGAAGATGCCATTCAGCGACTGACGCAGACGCGCTTCCCCAACGCGGAAACAGTGGAGGATTGGGAGCAAGGGGTACCACTGAGTTATTGTCAGGAGCTGGTGCGCTATTGGCGCGATGATTACGACTGGCAGCGCGTCCCATCCCTGCTGAATCAGTACGACAACTTCATTACTGAAATTGACGGGCTCGAGATCCATTTCCTTCACATCAGGAGCCCTCATACGCAGGCCCAACCCCTGCTCATCACCCATGGTTGGCCCGGATCGGTGCTGGAGTTTCTCGACATCATCGGCCCACTCTCTGACCCGACGCAGCACGGCGGTGATGCAACGGATGCTTTCCATCTGGTCATTCCCAGCCTGCCGGGCTTTGGCTTTTCCGGTCAACCAGCATCTGCAGGAGTAGGAGTAGAACGCATTGCCGCTCTCTGGGATCAATTGATGCTCCGACTGGGCTACGAGCGCTACGTTGCCCAAGGGGGTGACTGGGGCTCATTGGTAACCCATTCCGTGTTACTGCATC
>Ga0255779_1005713_pt1 | contig 11524 bp, 9 predicted proteins | sample 011ome_21_FD_179977 | JGI IMG/M metagenome (GOLD analysis project Ga0255779, IMG submission 179977) | Coastal salt marsh microbial communities from the Groves Creek Marsh, Skidaway Island, Georgia - 011508AT metaG (version 2) | ecosystem: Environmental > Aquatic > Marine > Intertidal zone > Salt...
AACGCCTGAGGATCGGCCATTCCAATATCCTCACTTGCAAAAATCACCATTCGACGAGCAACAAACCTGACATCTTCACCTGCCGACAGCATTCGAGCAAGCCAGTACACCGCCGCATTCGGGTCTGATCCGCGCATCGACTTGATGAATGCACTCACAACGTCGTAATGGTCGTCTCGACCGTATCGCAAGGCACTCGTCCCCAGCGCTGCTTCAACGTGACTGAGGGTGATATGTGAGGTCTGCGATGCAAGAGCACATCCGACCTCTAGAGCAGTCAACACCTGACGACCGTCTCCACCGGCACGTTCAATCAACAAATTGATCGCATCTTCATCAGATGTCATACCTTCGGCACGAAGACCTCGCTTCACCAACTCTGCAATGTCATCACGGTTCAACGGTTCGAGCCGGAACAGCGTTGAACGACTGCGAAGCGGTGCATTCACCTCAAAGAACGGATTTTCTGTTGTCGCACCAATGAGAGTGATCGTGCCGTCTTCAACCGCCGGAAGGAGTGCGTCTTGTTGAGATTTCGAGAAGCGATGAATCTCGTCGAGAAACAAAATCGTTCCCTGCTGGTGCTCTCCTAGTCGCTGACGTGCTTGCTGAATGACTCCTCTCACATCGGCAACACCAGCGGTAACCGCAGAGAGTTGCACAAAGGCGCGTTTCGTTGAACCTGCAACTGCAAGAGCAAGACTGGTTTTCCCAGTTCCTGGAGGCCCCCAAAACAATGCTGATGTCAGCCGGTCGCCTTCGACAAGCAACCGAAGTGGAGCGCCGGACCCGACGAGGTGCTGTTGACCGACGACCTCGTTGATTGAGCGAGGCCTCAGCCGCGCCGCCAACGGAGCACGACTCTTTAGATGCTCGTCTGCTGCTGCCGAGAAGAGGTCAGACATCTTGCCAAGCCTCGGCGCTCAGCAGCATCTCTTCGTAGCCGGGCTTCCTGAAGTCGACCACCACCTCAAGCAATTCTGATGATGTCATCCACGACCAACTGACAAATTCAACATTGTCGAGAACCGGCTCAATCGCTGAATCCCTCGCCATAAATCGGAACCAACGGTGCACCTGTCCGAGGTGACGGCGCAAACGCCTATGCCCGTCAGGGAATTCATAAACGGTCCAGCCCACTGACTTGGAGCGGAGTTCAACCTCGTCAGCGGTTAGTCCGGTCTCTTCTTCAAGTTCGCGCCATGCGGCGTCCACTGGTGATTCCCCATCGTCGATTCCACCCTGCGGGAACTGCCATGCTCCGGCGACATCGCTACGTTCACAGGCGAGCACACGACCGTCAGGGTGCTCTACGACAATGATCACTCCGGCACGAAACGTTGCTGCCACAACCCCGATCGTACCTAGCGAATGAAACCTATTTGTCAGCGGCCAAGTGCCCGTAGACGCTGACGAACGTCGAAATAATCTGAATCCGCCACTGCAATCTGTTCAAAGAAGCGAACCGCTCCAACGGTGTCACCGGCGCGATCAAGCAGATCGGCAAGCATGTACCACTGGCGGAGATGATGCTCACGAACGCGCTTTGGTTTTGAGCGAGCAGGCTGCATTTCCTTGATCGCCTCGGCGAATTCACCCTGGTCTGCAAATGACCCTGCCATGATGATCCGACCTTCGGCCATTGTTTCGTGTGCAGGAGATGCTTGACGAAGCTCTTTCCACACCGCAGCGACATCTTTGTGGCGACCAAGAGCACGAAGCGAGTCCATCAGAATTGGCATCGTGTCAGGATCTGGGTGCAATGTCTGAGCCCGCTCGAGCGCAGCAGCGGCTTTACGCCATTCCCCTAAGCGGTAGTTCGATAGCCCAATCAGTTCATGAACTGCTGCGACGCCACTCATCTCACGAGCAAGTTGATTGCCGATGCGCCGAGCTTCGGTATAGCGCTCCCGTTCTAAGGAAACGAAGGCCCCGAGCAGTCGTTCGCGCAACTTCGCCGCACGCTGCGGCGACGGAACTGCTGCATTGACCCGATCTCGAACCTCGCTGGAAAGCTCGAAGTTATTGTCGCGAACCGGTCGAGCTCGCTGCACGGCCTGCTCGACCTCCTCACGAACTGGACCCTCGTCGATCCACTGATCAATATGCTCTTCGCGCTCTGCTGGGTACTGACCGAGCCGCGCTGTACCGCCACCGCGTGAACGCACCTGCGCAGCGCGGCGCTCCGCCTCATTTCGCGGTTCCCGAGCCTCGCGCTCTTCCCAGCTCTCGCGTCGACCATCTCGTGAACGTTCCTGCCACTCCGGACGGTCTGGCCTTCTGCCACCGCGGCCACCGGAATCGCGAGAGTTTCGATAGCCACCGCCGCGCCCATCGGAATCACTCCGCCGGAAGTTGCGGGCACCCGGACGGCGATCATCCGACCGACGATCGCCACCTCGTGTTCCGCCGTCGTCATCACGACGGTATGTCCTACGGTCGTCATCGCTACGTTCACTTCTGCTGAACGGCCGATCCCCGCTGCGACCCTGACCTCGAGCCAGTCCACGCGATCCGCCTGATCTCGACGGACCAGAGCGACCCGAACTGTTACCAGCTGCACCGGGCCGACCAGGGCCACCCCGACGAACACCTGGGCCAGAAGGTCGACGCGTTGCCGATGAACCACTACCCGAGCGTTCTCCCGGCCTCCGATCGCCATCACTTCGTGAGTCTGAACGCCCACCAGAGTCCGACCAGCGTTTGCGGGGGTCACCGCCCCCACGAGAGCCACCACTTTGGCCACGTTGGCCACCGCGGGTACCACTTGACGGACGGTCGCCACGTCCCCCGCGGGACTCACCTCGGCTATCACCACTGCGACCATCACGACGGCTTGCCCCGCCGCTACTCGAGCGACCGCCATTAGCTCGAGGTGGCCCCTTGCGAGCACCACCAGACGATGAACGTCCAGACGAATTACGACGTGGTTGTGGTGCAGGCATTTGAACGAGGCTATGCCCGAATCGTGGCTGCACCACCTCATCGACGATGAAAACAACAAGAGGCGCCGGGCAATATGCCCAGCGCCTCTTGATTAAGAAATCCGGCGACGTCCTACTCTCCCAGGGGATCTCTCCCCAAGTACCATCGGCGCTGACAGGCTTAACTTCCGTGTTCGGGATGGGAACGGGTGTGACCCTGTCGCCATGGTCACCGAAACTTATTGTCAATGGGTTTGCACCCAAGGACTCCAGAGCAAGCACGAGCGTAAGAGATCCAAGCCCTCGGCCGATTAGTACCGGTCAGCTAAACACATTACTGTGCGTACACTTCCGGCCTATCAACGTGGTGGTCTTGCCACGGGCCTTACTGCGTTAACCGCATGGGAACACTCATCTTCGAACGGGTTTCCCACTTAGATGCTTTCAGCGGTTATCCCTTCCGGAGGTGGCTAATCTGCCGTGCCCTTGGCAGGACAACAGACACACCAGAGCTCCGTCCGTCCCGGTCCTCTCGTACTAGGGACAGCCTTCGTCAATGTTCCTTCGGTTGCGGAGGATAGAGACCGAACTGTCTCACGACGTTCTGAACCCAGCTCGCGTACCGCTTTAATGGGCGAACAGCCCAACCCTTGGGACCTGCTTCAGCCCCAGGATGCGATGAGCCGACATCGAGGTGCCAAACCTTCCCGTCGATATGGACTCTTGGGGAAGATTAGCCTGTTATCCCCGGGGTACCTTTTATCCGTTGAGCGACCACACTTCCACACGTGATGGCCGGGTCACTATGCCCTACTTTCGTACCTGCTTGACTTGTAGGTCTCGCAGTCAAGCTCCCTTGTGTCATTGCACTCGACGGCTGATTGCCAACCAGCCTGAGGGAACCTTTGGGCGCCTCCGTTACATTTTAGGAGGCGACCGCCCCAGTCAAACTACCCGCCTGGCGCTGTCCCTAATCCGGATAACGGATCGAGGTTAGAGGCCCAAATGACGCAGGGTGGTATTTCAACAATGACTCCACACTGGCTAGCGCCAATGCTTCCACGTCTCCCACCTATCCTACACAACGACATTCGAAACTCAACACCAAGTTATAGTAAAGGTCCACGGGGTCTTTTCGTCCTTCCGCAACTAACGAGCATCTTTACTCGTACTTCAATTTCGCCGGGTCTATGGTTGAGACAGTGGGGAAGTCGTTACGCCATTCGTGCAGGTCGGAACTTACCCGACAAGGAATTTCGCTACCTTAGGACCGTTATAGTTACGGCCGCCATTCACTGGGGCTTAGGTTCACAGCTTCGCTCCGAAGAGCTAACCGTTCCCCGTGACCTTCCAGCATTGGGCAGGCGTCACAGCGTATACAGCGCCTTGCGGCTTCGCACGCTGCTGTGTTTTTGGTAAACAGTCGCTACCCCCTGGTCTGTGCCACCCCCATCAGCTCGGATCGCGAAGATCGTCACCAACAGGGGTCCTCCTTCTCCCGAAGTTACGGAGGTAATTTGCCGAGTTCCTTAACCATAGTTCTCCCGATCGCCTTGGTATTCTCTACCCGCCCACCTGTGTCGGTTTGGGGTACGGGCACCGTGTCAACTCACTGCTGGGATTTTCTTGGCAGCATGGGATCAGTGACTTCGCCTTAACGGCTCGGCATCACGTCTCAGTGTTAAGGCTCCAACTCTCATCGGAACCCACCTACACGCTTACCCGGGGACTACCATCGCCCCGGTTCACCTACCCTCCTGCGTCCCCCTTCAGCTATCCGCCGGACACTCGGTCGGCTCGCTTCCCGAAGGAAACAGCCCCGACGTTGCGACCATTGGACCTGACGCGAACACGGTGGTACTGGAATATTCACCAGTTGTGCATCGACTACGCCTTTCGGCCTCGCCTTAGCTCCCGACTAACCCTGGGGGGAATAGCCTTCCCCAGGAACCCTTGGGCTTTCGGCGGAGGGGTTTCTCACCCCTCTCTCGCTACTCATGCCTGCATTCTCACTTGATGCCGCTCCACGACTGTTTACACACCCGCTTCACTGCTGCATCAACGCTCCTCTACCGCTCATACTTACGTATGAACCCATAGCTTCGGCTCTGAACTTGAGCCCCGTTACATTGTCCGCGCAGGATCACTCGACCAGTGAGCTATTACGCACTCTTTCAAGGGTGGCTGCTTCTAAGCCAACCTCCTGGCTGTCTAAGCAATCCCACATCGTTTTCCACTTAGTTCAGAATTTGGGGCCTTAGCTGATGGTCTGGGCTGTTTCCCTTTCGTCCAACGAAGCTCATCCCCCGTGGACTCACTGCCGTGCTCTGGAGTACCGGTATTCGGAGTTTGACTGGGGTCGGTAAGCTTGTAGGCCCCCTAACCCAATCAGTGCTCTACCTCCGGCACTGAACACACGACGCTGCACCTAGATGCATTTCGAGGAGAACCAGCTATCGCCAAGTTTGATTAGCCTTTCACCCCTATACACAGCTCATCCCCGCCATTTTCAACTGACGTGGGTTCGGTCCTCCACGGAGTCTTACCTCCGCTTCAACCTGGCCATGCATAGATCACTTGGCTTCGGGTCTACAGCATGCGACTCAACGCCCTATTCAGACTCGCTTTCGCTTCGGCTACCCATCACTGGTTAACCTTGCCACATACCGTAACTCGCAGGCTCATTCTTCAAAAGGCACGCTATCGAGGCCACCCGAAGGTGACGACTCTCTAACTGCTTGTAAACCAACGGTTTCAGGTACTATTTCACTCCCCTCCCGGGGTACTTTTCACCTTTCCCTCACGGTACTGGTTCACTATCGGTCGCCAAGGAATACTTAGACTTATGGAGTGGTCTCCACAGATTCACGCCGGTTTTCTCGGTCCCGGCGCTACTTGGGATCCCAGACAGAGGCTGCGTGTGTTTCAAATACGGGGCTATTACCCACTATGGCGCACCTTTCCAGGTGACTTCTTCTACACAGCAACTTGGTAACTCTGTGTGTGATCTGACGCTCACACTTCTGGTCCCACTACCCCACAACAGCAAGGCCGCCAGGCTTGGCACTGTTGTGGTTTGGTCTCTACCCTCTTCGCTCGCCGCTACTGAGGGTGTCGCGGTTGCTTTCCTTTCCTCGGGGTACTGAGATGTTTCAATTCCCCCGGTTCCCTCCTCTGGCCCTATGTATTCAGACCAGGGTAACACTCCATGACGAGTGCTGGGTTTCCCCATTCGGACATCTGCGGATCGAGGCCTAGTCGACGGCTCCCCGCAGCTTTTCGCAGTCACTCACGTCCTTCATCGGTTCTTGGCGCCAAGGCATCCACCGTTGGCTCTTTGTAGCTTGGAATACTCTTACGATCGTTTTAAAAATAAAACGAACAAGATGCTCGTGCTTGCTCTGCAGTTCTCAAGGTGCGAGTGCGATGCATGTGGAACCTATACGGGCTCAACACAGCGGCATCAGAGGGAACTCCCTCAAAACGGAAGAGAAGACGGTGGACGTCGATGCCACGTTCGAGCAGGAGGGACCGAATCCCTACGACCACTCTAAGTGGGAAGCGACGAACGACACCAGTGCACCAACTGGAAGTGTCTCGCACCGGGTAGTCGGATGACTACTCAACGGTGGAGAGGTACTCCTTAGAAAGGAGGTGATCCAGCCGCACCTTCCGGTACGGCTACCTTGTTACGACTTCACCCCAATCACCGATCCCACCTTCGACGGCTCCCTCCCTAAGGTTGGGCCACCGGCTTCGGGTGTTACCGACTTTCGTGGTGTGACGGGCGGTGTGTACAAGGCCCGGGAACGTATTCACCCCGGCGTGCTGATCCGGGATTACTAGCAACTCCAGCTTCATGGAGTCGAGTTGCAGACTCCAATCCGAACTGAGACTGGCTTTATGGGATTCGCTTGCCCTCGCGGGTTCGCAGCCCTCTGTACCAGCCATTGTAGCGTGTTTGCAGCCCTGGGCATAAGGGGCATGATGACTTGACGTCATCCCCACCTTCCTCCGAGTTGACCCCGGCAGTCTCCTACGAGTCCCCAACTAAATGCTGGCAACATAGGATAAGGGTTGCGCTCGTTGCGGGACTTAACCCAACATCTCACGACACGAGCTGACGACAGCCATGCACCACCTGTGTAAGGCCCCGAAGGACACCCTATCTCTAGAGCTTTTCCCTACATGTCAAACCCAGGTAAGGTTCTTCGCGTTGCATCGAATTAAGCAACACGCTCCGCTGCTTGTGCGGGCCCCCGTCAATTCCTTTGAGTTTTAGCCTTGCGGCCGTACTCCCCAGGCGGGGCACTTAATGCGTTAGCGACGGCGCGGATCTCGTTGGTTGAGACCCACACCTAGTGCCCAACGTTTACGGCGTGGACTACCAGGGTATCTAATCCTGTTTGCTACCCACGCTTTCGCTCCTCAGCGTCAGTTACGGCCCAGAGCGGCGCCTTCGCCACTGGTGTTCCTCCTAATATCTGCGCATTTCACCGCTACACTAGGAATTCCCCGCTCCCCTACCGCACTCTAGTCACAGCAGTATCGAGTGGCGTCTCTGGGTTAAGCCCAGAGTTTTCACACCCGACTAACTGAACCGCCTACGAGCTCTTTACGCCCAATAAATCCGGACAACGCTTGGTGCCTACGTGTCACCGCGGCTGCTGGCACGTAGTTGGCCGCACCTTCTTCTGCAGGTACCGTCATTTTCTTCCCTGCTGAAAGCGGTTTACAACCCTAGGGCCTTCTTCCCGCACGCGGCGTTGCTGCATCAGGCTTTCGCCCATTGTGCAATATTCCCTACTGCTGCCTCCCGTAGGAGTCTGGGCCGTGTCTCAGTCCCAGTGTGGCTGACCATCCTCTCAGACCAGCTACCCGTCGATGCCTTGGTGAGCCGTTACCTCACCAACAAGCTGATAGGCCGCGAGACCCTCCCGGTCCGGTAACCCTTTCGTCGGTCCACCATGCGATGGTCCGACGGCATCCGGTATTAGCAGTCGTTTCCAACTGTTATTCCAGAGACCGGGGCAGGTTTCTCACGTGTTACGCACCCGTTCGCCACTAGGTCTTCACCAATCCGAAGATCGGATGGACCTCGTTCGACTTGCATGTATTAAGCACGCCGCCAGCGTTCGTCCTGAGCCAGGATCAAACTCTCCAACAAAAACCTGTCGATATCGGAACGGTTGTTCCTTTACCGAGCGGCTGATGGTCGAGCGCAGTGTGAGTGGAATTTACTCAGGGACTGCAATCTTGACTTATTAATTATGTTTGTCACCGGGTGGGAACCCGGCAACTGAATTGACAGACAGTCGTGTCTCAGAAACCGAAGTTTCCCCTGACCGACTGCCCGCACTGGCGTTCTGTCTTCTCTTCCGTTTTCAAGGAGCTACTGCTCTGACACTTTCACTTTCGTGACTAGGTGTCACCCTCGAACCTTTCGGTTTTTGGGGCGAGTTGAAACACTACTGCTCGCGCGGTGCGTGCACAACCCTGCGTCAAGAAAAAATCTGCAGAAGATGATGTGACGTTCGTCCCTTCTGCATCAATCGGTATCCGCCCTCGAGTGGGGCAATTTGCAACACATCAGAATCAAGTTCGAGAACCTCACCATTACAACGGAATCCGCGCTGCTCTAACGTGCGACGGGCATCGCCCTTGGACTTCGCTAACCCACACCGAACCAGGAGTTCAGGAAGGTCTGCACAATCCCCTGCAGCAACCTCAGTTACTGACAACTCACCGGCGACGACCGCCATTGCATCGGCATCAGCCTCTCGGGGGTCAGACCCGAACAATACGCCAGCTGCTGCATCAGCCGCACGCGCCGCATGCTCGCCATGAACCATTGCAGTGATCTCGTGAGCCAATGCCCGTTGCGCACCGCGCTCATGAGGGGCTGCATCGTGCTTGGCAAGGATCGACTCGATCCCTTCAATTGGCTGCAAGCTAAATCGCAACAAACGATCACGAACGTCAGCGTCATCGGTCTGCAACCAGAACTGGCGGAACTGATACGGGCTTGTGCGTTCAGGGTCGAGCCACACAGCACCCGAGGCAGTCTTTCCAAACTTCGTCCCATCGCTCTTCGTAAGCAACGGCCAGGTCAACCCAAATGCTGATGCCCCCGATGTTCGACGAATGAGATCGATACCCGCAACGATGTTTCCCCATTGGTCACTGCCACCCATCTGCAATTCAACATTGTGGGCGGAATGCAGATGCCGGAAGTCATTGGCTTGCAGCAGCATGTAGCTGAACTCGGTGAACGACAGACCGGACTCGGCTGAAAGTCGCGACTTCACAGAGTCTTTGGCAAGCATCTGAGGAACTGACACGTGCTTGCCAATATCGCGCAAGAAATCAAGGAGCGGCATCTGCTCGGTCCAGTTCGCATTGTTGACCATCGTCGCCGGGTTTGGTCCGGAGAAATCCAAGATGCCCTCGAGCTGGCGAGAGATGCTGCTGACGTTGTGCTCGAGTTCGTCACGGGTGAGCAAGTTGCGCTCTTCAGAACGACCACTCGGATCGCCGACCATCCCGGTGGCACCACCGGCGAGCGGAAAAACCCGATGACCATTCATCTGGAATCGGCGAAGCCCGACCTGACCAAGCAAGTGGCCAACATGTAACGAATCTGCAGTTGGATCAAAGCCGACGTACACGCCAATTGGACCGGACGCTAAACGGGCAGAGAACTGCTCACGATCGGTGGTGTCGTGGATAAGCCCACGGGCATCGAGTTCGGCGATGAAATCCATACGCCAACATCGTGCCACGACTCAGCACCAGATCCGACATTGCCCGGCACCTACGCTACGAGAATGCCGCACGAGCCGTCGAGCGATCACGATCTCGCAGAGTTGTTCCGAGAGTTCGCAGCAACCACCGGCTCACGCGCTCCGCTCTACGCCGACATGTCGGAAGCGATTGCCAAGGACCCACGATCGCATATCCGCCAATTGCTCAACAACGCTCCCCTCCCACAACGACGACCGGTGCTCTTTCTGGCAGCAGTTCACCATCTCGTACTTCAACATCCAAACTCCCCGCTTGCTCAACGATTTCCATCGGTCACCGGACAAGCCCATCAACGGGGAGCACAAGTCGCAGATTTACTGCGCAACCTCGATGATTTCTGCGGAGAGTTCAGCCAGGACATCGCCGCTCTCATCAGCACTCGCCACACCCAAACAAATGACGTTTCACGTTCGGCAATTCTGCGGCTAGCTCTTGCCCATCACCCGGTCACACCCGATTCGACACTCATCGACATCGGATGTTCTGCCGGACTCAACCTGCACCTTGATGCATACCACTGCACCTACACCGCAGAGAACGGACAGTGGACAACAACAGCCGGCAACCTCAACGCCCCATCACTGCAGTGCAGCGTGCGAGCAGAACAGCAGCCAGGAGTTGAGATCGGCAGATTCACGCGGCGCATCGGATACGACCCTCTGCCAATTGATGTGCACGGTGACGACGCATCGTGGCTTCTCGCATGCGTATGGCCTGATCAGATGGATCGCATTAGCCGGCTCGCCTCAGCGATCGACTGGGCGAAGAGCCATCCCATCGACCTACGCACGGCAGATGCGCTCTCAGCACTCGATGAGGTTGCGTCATTCGACGATGAACACCTCACCATCATCAACTCGTGGGTGCTGTCGTACCTCAGCGAGAGCGACCAAGACGCATACCGCAAGCGACTTGAGAATCTTGGGCAGCATCGAAACCTCACCTGGGTGTACCTGGAACAACCGTCAACCACGAAAGCGCTTGTGCACGACAAGGCGTTGGTCGGTGACCCGAAACGTGCAGAACACACCGCAGTTACCCGAATCGACTGGATTGGCGGGTCATCGCACACCAGCCACCTAGGAATCATGCACCCGCACGGCTACTGGTTCCATCCGAGTTCGCCTACAGCAACGTGAGTCCAGGAACCGTCGAATCGCGGAGGTTTACTCAGCGCTATTGCGCCTACTCACGCTGCTGAGTTGATGAAACCGGTGACCGAATCGGCAATCATCTGCACCGCAATCGCAGCCAGCAGCAATCCAGCAATCCGGCTCAACAACAGAATTCCTGACTGGCCAATCAAACGATTGACCAACTCAGCAAAGCGCATCGCCAAGTAGACCAGCACGAGAACGACCGCAAGGGCTGCAGCAATCAACCATCGCTCACGAGCAGTTGACGAATTTTGCACGAAGACAATCGCCGCAACAATTGCCCCTGGGCCGGCGAGAAGCGGCGTACCAAGTGGAACCATCGCAACCGCCACATGATCAATCGCAGGCGACTCAGCATCGTCATCGTCAGCGCTCATCAGCAGTTGAAGAGCGACGAGCAGAAGAAGTAACCCTCCTGCACCCTGCAGCGCAGGGACAGACACATCAAGAAATCCCAGGACCTGTCGTCCACCAATTGCAAAACCAGCAATCACAACAGATGCAGTGAGCACCGCCAAGAGAGCGGACTTTGACCGCTCCCGTGGCGAGAGTCGGCGAGTCACCGACAGGAAGATCGGCACATTGCCAATCGGGTCCATAATGACCAGCATCGTCACAAAGACAGCACCAAACGTCACC
>Ga0255779_1005717_pt1 | contig 11520 bp, 24 predicted proteins | sample 011ome_21_FD_179977 | JGI IMG/M metagenome (GOLD analysis project Ga0255779, IMG submission 179977) | Coastal salt marsh microbial communities from the Groves Creek Marsh, Skidaway Island, Georgia - 011508AT metaG (version 2) | ecosystem: Environmental > Aquatic > Marine > Intertidal zone > Salt...
AATGATATTGCCAAGCTGGTCGTGGATTGGTTGTTGTTCAACGGGAAAGTTGAAGTCGTTCATTGAAAAATGTTTCATGCTATACCTCCTGTAGTTTTGCATTTATTTCTGCAAAGCAATTTGCAATTTGGTTCATTGCATGTGGTCGCTTGCAGTTAATAATTGCATTTGAATTATCCTCGAAAAACTCATGGATTGCTTCGATGTCACCTCTAACAAACATTACCGATACAGGTAGGTCTGCATAATCAATGTAGTTCAGTCTCATGTTAGTTTTCCTCACACGTCTATAGTTATAGTTGCACTGTTAATCTGCTCATTGATTAGATCAATAATGTCATATGAATGATCAGATATATTCCATTCTTGTGGGCTTTGCTGATGCAGTTCTTCGCGTACTACTTCACGAATGTATTGCACAATGAGTGTATTCAATTGAGTTGAGTTAAGTTCCATGTTAGTTCTCCTTGGTTTATGTCCTGCATTATTGCAGTGACAATAGTTAAAGTCATTAGTTACGTTGCGTCACTTTGATTTCTCTTTGCGTTTCAACCAATAGTTAAATGCTTGATATGATTGAAAGCCTAACAACTTAGCAGCGCGTGTCTGACATCCATGATCTTTGCCTACCTGACGAAGCGCTTCATCAATGTAATCATCTGTTAGATCTTTAATTGCTTGTTTTACATTCATATCCTTTCTGAATTGAGTATTTGGTTTTAGCTTGATAGTTATTTCATCATCGTCAACAAAGACGGTGTGATATTTTAAATCAATATTCATTTAGTTTTCCTTTTTTGGTTTTCGTTTTGGTTTTACTTGCGGTACTTCGTGCTGATGAATGACGCACTGCACTTCACCATGAGCAAGTGAAGGATTTGTTTTTAAAAACTGATCGCATTCTTCTGGCGAAGAGAATGCTACGAATGCAATCCAAACAGTTTTTAACATTTCGTTTTCCTTTTTTAAGTTTGATTTTGCTGGCGACTGCATACAGCTTGTTGCTGCACACACTCACCCCTCTTGGCGTGCCCCCAGAGGAACCTGTCCAAATAAAAAAGGGGCCGAAGCCCCTCTCTGTTACGCTACCTCCTGTGTCTCTACGCCATCAGTGTTTGCAACACTGGTTGGCTTGAGATCGATGCCTTTCTCTGCCAGCTTTGCTGCCAAGGCATCTTCTTTGTCGCTTGATGCGGCTGGTGCCTCATCAATCGCTGTTGTCCATGGTTGGTATGGCTTGTGTGCCATGCCTGTTGCTACCTCCATCATGTCAGCAAACATATGGTATTGCTCTTCATATATTGCGAGCTTGTCTTGTAGCCTGTCCTGCCAGTCGTTGGCTTGGTCAATGGCGTTGAGAGAAATCTCTGTGCCATCGTGCTTAGCAGTAACGTTCTTCAAGTGCTGTGTCGCACGATCTAGCTTGATAGCAACGCCTTTGACGTAGCCCTTCTTGTCCATGCGTGTATCGTACATCTTAGCCCATAGGTGGTTTGCAATGTTCTGCAAAAAGAACATCTGTTCCCACTTGTGGATATTCTCTTCTGTGTACGAGCCTTTGTCGTTATCAAATACCATGCGTGGGTCATAGAACTCTGCACATAGCCGCGCTATCGCTTGGCTTAGTGTTACGTTATCTTCACCTGTGTAAGCTGCTTTCAGGTCTGAGTTAATCATCTTAGCTAGTTTCTTATCCATGTCGTTCTCTCTTTCTCATTAAGTTGTGTTATTGTCTTTCGACACTAATCGGAAGCGCCGTCTAGTTGTCCGAGTCAAGATCGCGTAGCGCCAGCTTTGCTGGGAAGTCTTGACCCGGACAGCTAGATGACGCCCGAAGTTTCTCTAATGTTGTTATTATCTTATCTAACTCTTGTTCTAGCGCTGCATGTCCACGACAGCAGGCCCATTGACTTATGTTCTTAAGGTCATCTATTAGCATATCGTTTTGTGAGTCTTGAATCATTGTCTTCTCCATAAGTTATTAGGTTATTGTTCAAAAGAACGCCTGTGGTCACGGCTAATCTTAGGTGGCGGGTCAAGGCCCAAAGGCCAGCTTTGCTGGGCCAGCAATGATGCAACGTCAACTTGATTGACGTAGCGTCATTGTGCAGAGCCTTGAGGCGTCATGATCAATCACCTGTGCGGGGAATTACACCCGCTCAGCGATTGATCTATCCTTAGATTAGTCGAACCCACATAGAAAAACAGGGGGGGTAAACGGTCATCATTCCGATGATCGTTTAGTCGAAACACTTTGCGGGAGCGTGTAAGCGACCCCCTCAACTGAGTCGCAACTAAAAGACTATTCAGCCCACATCTTAGGGGCTGAATGTCTATCGGTACGCTGGGGTAGGCTAGCGGGTTGCAAGGGTGGCCTGTGAACCCTGCTTGGCGAATCATGGCTCAATGCCGTGATACGCCAATCGCGTTAGGTGCAGCAGCTTTGCCGAGTACCATGTACTCGTCGCGCTTGCGCGATGCAATGCCGACCCCGCTTGCGGGGGAACGCCCTGTCAAGTGAAGAAATGCAGTGTGACGTAGGGTAATTAGTATAGTTACGTAACGTAACTATTGACACGCACATAGGAAATAGTGTTAGCGTGGGGGGAGAGAGGGAGAGGGGGGCTAGTGAATGAGAAATAAGCCCCAATGTATAAACAATCCTTCTTTATGATAGCTTACTGAGTTTAGCTAAACACAGACGACAGCAGTTAGCTAAATGTTAGTCGTCAGCTTAGAAGAAAGGATTGTAGTGTGGTTCCCGCTAAGAAGCTAACTGATAAACAGGCTGCGCTGGTGGATATAATGGTAGCAAAAGGATTGCCACCAGCTAAAGCTGCCATCGAAGCTGGGTACGCTGAGGGCAAGGCTGGATACGTCTCAGCTTATAGAGCTTTAAAAACAGCCCATGTGCAGCAGTACATGATGCAGAGAATGAATGAAGAGTTTGGACTTAGTGCTACCGTAGCTGTAAACACAGTGCGTAGGCTGTCTCAGGGTGCTAAGTCTGAGTACGTTCAGCTTGAAGCGAGTAAGGATTTGCTGGATCGTGCTGGCTATAAACCTATAGATCGTTCACAGGTGCAAGTAGCGGGGGACATCAAGGTTTCAATTGATCTTGGCTAGGGGTGGGGGCCAAAAACTGCAAGCTCACGCTATGTTACTTCTCCCCCCCTCACATTATTAGCCCTATAAGTTTGTGCATTGAAACGCTAAAGCGTTCCACTGTTTTGTGCATTGTCAGTTTTATTTTTTTTATGCTAGGGGTTTGATTATGAGATTGAAGAGTATTGGATATGGTTGCAAAGAAGTATCAGAACCCTGAGGGTGGTTTAAACGCTGCTGGTCGCGCTTATTTTAAGCGTAAGGAGGGGTCTAATTTGCAGGCTCCTGTTAAGAAGACTCCACCTAAGAAGAGCAAGGACTTTGGCCGTAAGGTTTCGTTTGCTGCTCGGTTTGCTGGGATGAAGGGGCCGATGAAGGATGAGAAGGGGCGCCCTACGCGGAAGGCTTTAGCCTTGAGGGCTTGGGGTTTTGGCAGTGTTGAGGCGGCTAGGAATTTTGCAAGGAGGCATAAGAAAAGCTGATGTGTTTTGGTGGTGGTGGCGGCAAGAGCGCTGAGCAGATGTATCAAGAGAAGAAGCCTGAGTTTGGTGCTTTACCTTCTTTGAGTATGGATAAGAGTGAGATGAAGGCACCTAAGTTGGAGGATGTGGTTCGCAAGGGAGCGAAGCGCAGATCTTTGTTGGGAGGTTATAATGCCTAAAGGAAAAGGAACTTACGGAAGTAAGGTTGGACGTCCTTCTAAGCAGAAGCCAAGTGGAAAGAAGAAGTAGTGGCTGAGACTGTAGAGCAGCGTTATGACCGTCTTTCTAAGGAGATGGCTAAGTTCGAGGAGATGGTTCCTGACGTTGTTCGAGACGAGCCTGATGCTTCTAGGTCTGATAAGATGAAGCGTAGATATGTAAATAAGACGCGCAAGGCTGTAGAGTATTTCCGCGACAGGCATCCTAAGTACAAGAGTTTATTAAGGCAGCTTGAGTCTATTGAGGCTAAGTGGGATAAAGAAGGGAAGCATATGTAATGGCTGTTAATGCTGCTGGTAACTATACCAAGCCTAAGATGCGGAAGTCTTTGTTCAACAGAATAAAGGCGGCTAATGTTCAAGGCACTGCTGCTGGCAAGTGGTCAGCAAGAAAAGCGCAACTTTTAGCAAAGCGGTATAAGGCCGCTGGTGGAGGATATAAATAATGGCACGTAAGACAAAGGTTGTTCGTAATACTAATGCAAAGAATCGTGTGACTGTTTCTAGCTTAAAGAAAGAGCGCGATGAGTTAAATGTTGATATAGGACGTGAAATGATGTTTCAGGAGCTTAATCCTGAAGATCACCCTATTAGCTTTGAGCCTAGTGAAGCGGAAAAGGAAGCATCAGAAAAAAAAGAAAAAAAGATGCGAGTTAGGCTCAAGGCAATTAATCGTATGATTTCAAAAATGTCTGGTAAAAGCGGCGGCGCTGGCGGCAGAATGATGATGCCTCAAGAATATTCTAAGCGTACTTTGTATAAGCCTAAGACGAACTAATGAAAGCCCCGCAGAAGTCATTACTTAATTGGGGTAAGCAGAAGTGGCGCACCAAGTCTGGCAAGAAGTCTAGTGAGACAGGTGAGCGTTATCTTCCTAGTAAGGCTATCGCTGCTCTTAGTGATTCTGAATATGCAGCTACAACCGCAGCTAAACGAAAGGGTAAGGCAGCAGGTAAGCAGCATGTGGCTCAACCGAAAGCTATTGCCAAGAAAGTAAGGAAATATAGAACATGAATGAAGTAACTCAAGTGTGGCGTTTTAAGCAGATGGCGAGTGCAGTCTTAAAGTCTGACGTGCTTAAAGATCAATTAGAAATGATTGAGGCTATGTATGAGGAAGCAAAGCCTTGTATTGGTCAGCCGCTTCAAGAACTTCTAGAAAAAGACTTGGGTTAAAATGGCTTGGTATATTAAGAACACGGGAGAGCTTTGGACTGGGGAAATTCACCACTTTCAAGGCTTTACTTGGACTTACAAGACTCACATGAGTTATTCAGCAAAGCTGGAAGAAGGCCCAGAGCCAGTAAAGGCCAGAACAAAAAAGGGTACGTTTAAAGCTGACGATCCTTCTACGCCTTCAATTGATGAATCCAAAAAGAAACCAAGGCGCAAAGCTAAATGAGTTTTATTAGCACGATTAGGAAGCAAGACTTAGATCTTCTTCGCGGCATTGTTCGCAAGGTTCACTTTGCTTACATAGAAGAAAAGCATGGGAAATCTTTTGTTACCAATGCGGAATGCGATAAACTGATAGAAAGTATTGCGCCTGAGGTAGTAGAGGATATGATCCGATTTGGAGTCGATAAGGGTCTTAGATGATAGACTTTAAGTACAAGCCTGATGGTGATGTACTAAAAACCTTTATGAAGGATGACACCTTCTTTCGTGGCATAAGAGGCCCAGTTGGTTCTGGCAAATCTGTTGGTTGCTGTGTTGAGGTATTTCGCCGCGCTATTCAGCAGAATAAAGGCTCGGACGGAATACGAAAAAGTCGCTGGGCTATTATTCGTAATACAAATCCTCAACTTAGAACCACTACTATTAAGACTTGGTTAGACTGGTTTCCGGAAAAAGACTGGGGCAAGTTTACTTGGTCAGTGCCATACACCCACCGCATTCAAAAGGGAGACATAGATCTTGAGGTTCTTTTCTTGGCCCTTGATAGGCCCGAAGACGTTAAGAAACTTCTTTCTTTGGAACTCACGGGTATCTGGATTAACGAAGCAAGAGAGATTCCTAAAAGTATTATTGATGCCTGTACGATGCGTGTTGGTCGTTTTCCTTCTATGCGTGATGGCGGCCCTACTTGGACTGGCGTTATTGCCGATACCAACGCCCCTGAGGAAGATCATTGGTGGCCCATTATGTCTGGCGAAGTACCAATCCCAGATCATATACCGCGTGAGCAAGCTAAGATGCTGGTTAAACCAGACAACTGGTCTTTCTATACCCAGCCCGCTGGTATGGTTGAGAAGAAGAATCAAGATGGAGAAATAGAAGACTATGATCCAAACCCAAAGGCTGAGAACACAAAGAACATGCTTAAGAGTTATTACCCAAATCTTATTAGGGGTAAGACTAAATCATGGATAGATGTGTATGTGATGAATCAGTTGGGTCATATTCAAGATGGAAAGCCTGTATATCCAATGTTTGCATCAGAAGTTCACATAGCAGAAGAAGAAATACCCGTTGCTGCAAACATGCCAGTTTATGTTGGTGTGGATTTTGGACTAACTCCTGCTGCGGTCTTTGGTCAAAAGGTAAGGGGCAGATGGTTTTTGCAATCAGAGATAGTCGCAATAGACATGGGGATCGTGCGTTTTGCAGAGGTTCTAAGAAATGAATTATCCACGAGGTTTGCAGCAGCCTCAGAAGTAATTATCTATGGTGATCCTGCGGGTGACTTTAGAGCGCAGACTGATGAATCGACTCCTTTTCATATTCTGCGCGGTGCTGGCTTGAAGGCGTTTCCTGCGCCTTCCAACTCTGTTGACCTCCGGCTAGAGTCGGTATCCTCCCAGTTGACGAAGATGGTCGAAGGTAAGCCAGCACTACTAATAGACAGACGATGCCCTCAGTTAATTAAGGGTTTTGAAGGTGGCTATGCGTATAAGCGCATGGAGGTTAGCGGCGAGAGATACGCAGACAAACCAGATAAAAATATGTTTAGTCACGTTCATGATGCGGCTCAGTATTTATTCTTAGGTGCTGGAGAGGGCAGAGCTTTGATGAACTCTCAGAAACCAGCCAGACCTGTTATTGCCAAGCGTAACTTCGATGTATTTAATAGAGGCCCAAAGCAACGAAACAAACCTAGCTTCTGGTCTAGGATGTAGTTTGTGCATTGAACTTTATTCTCTTCTATGCTTACGAAGGGAAAACGAAGGAGATTGCTATGTGTTTTGGTGGTGGCCCAAGCAGAGCGGAAAAAGAGGCGGCAGCCGAGCAAAGGGTTGAAGCTGACATTGCTGAGCGTGAAGAAGTTGAAAGACGCGCGAGGCAAAAGCGCGAAGATATTTCTGAGGCTATAGAATCAAGAAGAGGTAGAGGCACAAGGCGTTCTTTGTTTAAAGCTTCTCGCCAATCATTCATGGGTAGGTTTAGATAATGGCCGAAGATGCAGTCGCAAAAAAATATATTAAGTCTTATCAAAAAGCCAAGGCTTTACGGGAAAACTGGGTTCCTTTATTTGAGGAATGCTATGAGTATGCTTTGCCGCAGCGTGAATCATTTTACTATGAGGAGCGAGGGCAGCGTAGAGATGAGAAGATATTTGATGAGACTGCTGTAGTTGGCGTTCAAGAATTTGCTAGTCGCTTACAGTCTGGAATTGTTCCAAACTTTGCAAGATGGGCTGATCTCATGGCTGGCAGTGAGGTGCCACCAGATCAACGGGAAGCTGTTGATAATGACTTAGATGAAGTTACAGAATACGTTTTTGAGGTTTTACAGAACTCTAACTTTAGCCAAGAGGTTCATGAATCCTTCATGGACTTGGCTGTCGGGACTGGTGTTTTGTGCGTGGAAGAGGGCGATTCAATCAACCCAGTAATCTTTTCTGCGATACCGCTTCCTCATCTTGTACTAGATACTGGCCCCGACGATAAGATTGACCACGTTTATCGTGAGCGTAAGAAGGTTAAATTTGACCATCTTTCTATCATGTATCCCAATGGAACCTTTGATCCGAAGGTTACTTCTATGATGGGTCAAGATAGAGAGACTACTGTTCTTGAGGTTGTATGCCGCGACTACTCTAAGAAAAACCAAGAAGCTTACTTGAGTTACGCAATATGTATGACAACTGATACTTTGATTAGCTCTAAAAAAATGACTGGACTTGGTTCAAATCCTTTTGTTTGCTTTCGTTGGTCTAAATGTGCTGGTGAAATCTATGGTCGTGGGCCTCTTCTTAATGCCCTTTCTGCTATTAAAACTACTAATCTTACGATTGAGCTTATTCTTGAGAATGCTCAAATGGCTATCTCTGGCATTTATCAAATGGAAGATGATGGCGTTATTAACCCTGATACTATTCAATTGGTTCCGGGATCTATTATTCCAAAGGCTATGGGTAGTCAGGGGCTTCAGCCTATACAAGCAGCTGGTCGTTTTGATGTAGCGCAGCTAGTATTAAGTGACATGCGCTTGAATATTAAACGTGCGCTGTACAATGATATGCTGGGTGATCCTAATAAAACGCCAGCAACAGCAACGGAAGTGGCTGAGCGTATGGCTGACCTATCCCGCAGGATGGGTTCTGCATTTGGAAGATTACAAGCTGAACTCGTGCAGCCCGTACTTCAGCGTGTAATATACATCCTAAAGAAGCAGGGCCGCATAGAAGTACCTACAGTAAACGGTAGGGAAGTTAAAGTACGTTCTGTATCTCCGCTTGCTCAAGCGCAAGCTAATCAGGATATTTCTAGTGTTGCTAGGTTCCTTGAATTGGTTGGTGGTTCTTTTGGGCCTGAGATGTTGCAGCTTCTAATTGACAGTGAACAAACAGCAATTCACCTTGCTAAAAAATTTGGTGTGCCAGAAAGCTTGATTCGTGATGAAGAACAGCGTAGACAAATAGCTGCATTAGCGCAGCAAATGGCGCAACAACAGCAAGGACAGATGGTTGCCGAACAAGGTTAATATTGGAATTGACGGAATACAGCGAGCATCGGACAGGGATGTCGAGGTAAGCCATAACATTGCAGAGATCTTTAAAACCCCTACGGGTAAAGAGGTCTTACGCTATTTGCGCTCTATTACTATAGAGATGGTAAATGGCCCTAATGTGACTACAGAAGAACTGCGACACCTAGAGGGCCAGCGTTATATTGTTGGCCTAATAGAGCAGCGCATTGCACATTCACATAGGAGTAAGAATAAATGAGTGAAGAAGCAGCAGTAGAAGCAGCACAGGCTGATGGTCGTGACTTTGTAACTGAGGCTGATGTTCAGCAAGCAGAAGCACCAGACCGCCCAGAGTGGCTACCTGAGAAGTACAATACGCCAGAAGATTTAGCCAAAGCATATAAAGAGCTTGAGTCAAAACTGGGTGGCAAAGAGGAAGATATACGCAATAAACTCTTAGAAGAAATACAATCAGAAGCTTTCAGTGACAGGCCCGAAACTGCTGGCGACTATCAATTGCCAGACATTGTTGACGATGAAATGGCTGTTGATAACGAACTTCTTAAGTGGTGGTCTGAGCATTCATTTGAAAATGGTTATAGCCAAGAAGAGTTTCAAAAGGGCATTGAAATGTATGCCGAAGCTATTAATGGATCGCAGCCAGACATAGAGGCTGAAGCCGCAAAGCTAGGCGATAATGCAAATGATCGCATTCAAGCTGCATCTATGTTTGCTAATAAGTTCTTTCCAAGCGATGCAATACCAGCAATTGAGCGTATGTGCGAAAGCCATGAGGGCATTATTGCAATAGAAGCTGTAATGGAGGCTATGAAAGATGGATCATTTGCTGGGGATGCACAGCCTACAAGTGGTGTAACAGAGCAATCACTTAGGGAGATGATGCAAGATGAGCGATACTTTAACCCCGCGAAGCGCGATCCGCACTTTGTCAAGCAGGTCGAAGATGGCTTCCAACAACTCTACAGAGGTTAAAATAATTCAAAGGGGCCAGTATTATCTGACCCCTTTTACCTTAGATCACATTGATGAAGTGGTTGAAGGTCTTACTCAAGAAAACAAACGAGAGCTAGTTTTACTTGGGCATAATGACTTTCATCAAGCTATGCGTGAGATGTATGAAACTTCTGAATGTTATCTTGCTAGAAAAGAAGGTGAGTCATTTCTAGCCATTGGTGGTCTTTGGTACAATGAAGATCAAGAAATCCCTCAGATGTTTGCTATGTTTTCTAATAAAGTAAAGGAACATACTGTTGCAGCGGTTCGAGGATCAAGATTTCTAATAGATTTCTTTGACAAAACACAGCACATGTTAACTATGACACTGCTATCTGATTATGAGTTTATGATAGACTGGGCAATCTGGCTAGGCTTTGAGCCTGTTGGTGTCATAGAAGACAACAATAATAAATATGTTGAATTTGTGCGTTGCAATCCAAACGGAAAAAGTGTTTACGATGGGCCATTACGGCCCGTAATACACTGAAAGGCCCGAGAGGATACCCTTGTTGACGTAGAAAAGCGGACACCCGTTGGCAACTGTAACTTCACAATAGGACTGAAAAATGGCTAATACTATTGACCAAGCCTTTATCAAGCAGTTCGAGACAGAAGTTCACATGGCTTATCAGCGTATGGGTTCCAAACTACGGAACACTGTTCGTTCAAGCAATGTGTCTGGCTCGGTTGCTCGATTCCAAGTAATTGGTAAAGGCGTAGCAAACACTAAATCACGCAACGGTAACGTAACTCCAATGGAGTTGGCGCACACAAACGTAGAAGCTACTATGGCTGACTACTATGCGCCTGAGTACATCGACAAGCTAGACGAGTTGAAAATCAACATTAACGAGCGTCAAGCTGTTGCTCAATCAGCCGCTGCTGCACTAGGTCGCAAAACTGACGAAATCCTAACAACTGCAATGGATGCTGGTGCAAACTCAACTCAAATTCACGACACATCATCTGCTGTTGAAAAAGCAGACTTGTTGGCGACATTTGAAACATTTGGCAATGCAGACATTCCAGAAGACGGACAGCGTTACATCGCTATGTCACCTGCTGGTTTTGCTGACTTGTTTGCAATCACTGAGTTCGCATCATCTGACTTTGTTGGACCACAGAACCTGCCATTCGCTGGCGGCATGACAATGAAAGAGTTCTTGGGCTTCAAGATTTTCTCAACGTCTGCTGTTGCTGGTGGTAAGAACTTTGCGTACCACACATCTGCTGTTGGCTTGGGCATTAATGCTGATGTTCAGACTGAGGTCAACTACATTGCAGAAAAAGTCTCACACCTAACAACATCTATGATGTCTATGGGTGCTGTCGTTATTGATGACGATGGTGTTTATGAACTTCTAGACAACAACTAAGGAGTATAGACATGGCTTATAATGCAGCAAATCTAACTCGTATTGGTGGCGGTTCTGGAGTCAACATGTGGCACTACACAACTGCTGACACCATTGCGACAGTAAACACTGCTGGTTACTTTAATGATGCGATTGGGATGATTCGTTCTCTTGATCCAATCATTGCAGTAACTTCAACAGGTGGCACACCAGTTATGTCAATCGTTTATGCGAAAGACGTATCTGCGTCTGCTATCGACGTAACCGATGGTTTGACAGTAACTGCGACTGACACTGACTAATAGGGATGGGGGCTTCGGCCCCCAACTTTACTTATGCCTGATGTAGCTAACACTTCTATTAAAGTATGTTCTCGTGCTTCTGTTCTTATGGGGGGCAACGAGATTCAATCATTTACGGATGGCACTGCTGA
>Ga0255779_1005722_pt1 | contig 11513 bp, 6 predicted proteins | sample 011ome_21_FD_179977 | JGI IMG/M metagenome (GOLD analysis project Ga0255779, IMG submission 179977) | Coastal salt marsh microbial communities from the Groves Creek Marsh, Skidaway Island, Georgia - 011508AT metaG (version 2) | ecosystem: Environmental > Aquatic > Marine > Intertidal zone > Salt...
ATGGTCGAACCCATTTGTTGTTTGTAAATCTGGCGAGAATACACGAGCTCTTCTAAAGTACCGGCGGAAATTAACCTGTACACTTCAACGTCGCGCTTGTTGCCCAATCTGTACACGCGATCCTGCGACTGTAAATCTTTTGCAGGATTCCACGCTGGATCAAAAATGATCACTTTATTCGCAGAAGCGATGTTAAGACCGACGCCGCCGGCTTCGGAGGACATGAGAAACAAGAAGCAACTACCACGTTTGTTAAAATCGTCGACAATCTTTTGGCGCTCTTTCACAGCCGTACCACCATCTAATCGCACGTGCACGTATCCCATGCGCTTGACGAACTCATTCATCACGTTTAATAATCGAACCGAATAAGAAAACAAGACAACTTTATCGTTCTTTTTGTGAAACCGTTCGAGTAAAATGCTCAGCGTTTTCATTTTGCCGCAATGCTCAAAGTTTGAAGCGGCGAGAAAATTTTGTAGCGGTCGCAATCCTCCGAGCGCGTCGAGCTCGTCGCCGAGGGCGACTTTGGCTATCGCTTGCGCGCGTTTGTGCTTCAAAATATCTTCCTCTTTCGGATTGGGATGTAAATCGAAAGGTTTTAAAAGTTCGAGATGGTTCGAGACGTTACGACAGGCAAAGATGCACGCGAATCCGACGCACATTGGACAGGATTTGTGCCTACCGTGCGGTCCGTAAGCACACCACATCTCGTCTCCGTCATCGTCGTCTAGACCATTAGCAGGATAGCAACATTTGTTTCTTTCCTCTCCACTTCCGCAATCGCACGGACTATCTTTATTCAATATTAACTGTACACTCGTCGATTCTCGGATGCGTTCGTACGCTCTTCTTTGCGCCGGAGCCAAGTCACAAAATACAACTTTCTCAGTCTTTTTCTTCATAGTTCCAGCTTTTAAGACGTCCGATTTCATTCTTTTCAGCATGTAAATCTTCAATAAAGCTTGTAACTGCTTCGCGCGTTGTCTACCGACACCTATTTCGAATTCACTCGCCCCTCGACCGCGGGCTTTTTTCATCGGATTCTCGTAATACGATTTGAAGTGACCTCTCGAACCGATACAGTTTGCGTTCAAGAGATCAAATATTGCGTACATCTCCTGGGGATTATTTTGATACGGCGTACCTGTCAAGCCAAACTTTAAACACTTCATTTGGCACATCGCCTTATATGATTGCGTTTTCGGGTTCTTCATGGAGATGTGCATTTCATCGATGATGCAAAAATCCCAGTTGGTATTCGTCCAAATGTTAAAATCTGGATTGGATTGGATGTCTCGGGAGAGGATGTTCGCGGTCGTAATTACGACGTCAACTCCGCGATGATTTTCAATGTCGTCGTATACCATTTCTCTGTTGTTCCCGTGCGCAACTGCGACCGTAACGTCCCATTTATCGTTCTCGCCGATAGCCTCGCCCCACTTTTCAAACTCGTTCTTCCAGTTATCGATCAACGTCGTCGGAACGATGATTAAAATCGGTCTTCGATTGTTCGCATTGACGCCTCTTTTCTTTGCCTCTTCTTCAGAGAGCAGCTCTCGCTTTCCCCATTTATCGAATATCGTTTCCTCGACATCGTCTTGTACTCTTACTGGATCCTCTTCGTCTTCGTTGTCGTTGTCGTTCTTGTCCTTTTTCAAATCCTCCTCTCCGTCGTCTGAATCGTCCTGCCACATGCTCTTCTTCTTACTTCTCATCAACACCCCGCCTTTCACCATCCTCCTCGCTTCGCCTCCACCTGCAAAACCGCCTCTGGGTTTATTCGCCAACAAGCACGCCGTCGCGAACGCCACGCACTGCACTGTCTTTCCTAAACCCATTTCGTCGGCCAACAAGCCGCCCAGATTTCGTGCGTACAAACCATGGAAAAATCTCACGCCGTCTCTCTGGTACTCTTGCAAACGCTCAGCGAGTTTTACCGGCACTTCCAACTGTCTCTGGTCCCACTTTGTGCTATCTCGAGCGTCTTTCGGAAGTTTTTGTTTTATCGATTCCGTCCAACCGCCGTCTTTTTCGTCGTTTTTTACTTTCAAAATCAATCTCCCACTGCTATTTTTCCCTTCGGTATCGAACGTCTCGAACGTTCGTCGAAACTGCTCGTCGACTTTCTCTTGCCTCTTCCGCGCGCGTTCGTCCTCCTCGTCGTCCTCCTCGTCGTCCCGTTCTTCGTCGTCTCCTTTTATTTCGCCGAAAATGCTCAGCAATTTATCCACGTCGTCGTCGTCGTCGTCGTCGTCCTCTCTCGTCTTCTTCTTTTTGAGTAAAAAGTCCCCGCTAAAGTCGAACAAATTTTCAATCTTTTCTTCTCGTTCGTTTTCTTTTATTTGGTCCAACAAGGATACGGTTTTGGTGCGAGTGAACTGCGTGCCGGCGATGAAATCGTTGCCACTATTGCGCCGATTCGGACAGTCCTGAGATGCATCCTCGAGACCGCTCATGTTTTGTCGCGCAGAAAAGAATGAAGAATCCTGCGGTAGAGGAAAATTCTGTATGCTTCTTTTTTCTTTTGAGGGTGCTTAGATTCGTTGAACGTGTTTTCTTTATCATCATGTACATGATTTTAACGTGTATCAAAACTTCCTTCTTTTCTCTATCTAAGAACTCTCTCCCGCCGTCTCTTTCCTCTCCTCGATAATGTTATACTGTTACTTCGCATGCAATTATTTAATCTACAATATAATACTCTCTACTATTAATATATATTCTGCTCTTCTTCCAAGTGCGGAACCGCTCACTCCCTTCGACGAGCGCTGGTGCCTCGATCTCTCGAGGAAGACTTCGCCTTGGCGTCTTCTTTCGCCATCAACTCCTTCTCACCCGACCTGGATTTCTCGATTCGCGACGTGTTGACCGCTTTGGAATCCGATCGCCAGTTCGGATCTTTTGATTTGTCCCCAATGGGTGCGCCACTCGATCGCCCCGTTGCTTCTCTCTGCGTCGTTTGTCCACCCCCGGTTTCGTTGTTCGTCGTGTTGTTCGCGTTGTTGCTAATGCCTCTCGATAACTGTTGCGTTTGTTGATACTTCAAAATCGTCCAATCAAACACGTAATCGTACTGATACCCTTCTCGAATGAACAAATCTCGGAATAATTTGCGTAAAAACGAGTAATCCGGCTTGTCTTCAAATCGCAACGATCGAACGACTTGGAAGTACGACACAAACTCCGGAGGGAAACCTTTACATAAAACTTCAATCGGGGTGGTCATCTTCTTATCGCTAATCTTTTCATACTTCATCTTCTTTGTGTGCGCTTTTAATCCTTGCCACGGCAACGATCCTCTCAAAAAATACATCAAAACGTACCCGAGCGATTCTAAATCGTCTCTTCGACTTTGCTCCACGCCGACGTGGGTATTGATGGAGGCGTACCTCGCCGTGCCGGTCAAGTTCTTATTCTCGCGGTACGGTATGTGCATGTGTGTTTTTGGATCGCGATACTTTTTTGCCAATCCAAAATCGATTATGTTTACCTGATTCGCGCGTTTGCCTAACCCCATCAAAAAGTTGTCCGGTTTGATATCTCGATGAATGAACGACTTTGAGTGCACGTACTCTATTCTCGAAACCAGTTGGTCCGCCAACATCAAAACCGTCTTCAGTGATAACTTCCGGTTACAAAAATTGAACAAATCTTCTAACGATGGACCCAAAAGATCCATGACCATGATGTTATATTCGCCTTCGACGCCGTACCATCGAACGTTCGGGATGCCGGTGCCGCCTTGCAAGATTTTGTACAGTTTTGATTCGTAGAGTAAAAGTTGCGGGTGTCGGCTCTTGCATGATTCCTGTTTTGGGTGTTCGTCGTGAATAATAAAACGACGGAGGAAGACGACGAGTCAGCGCGAAAGAAAATGTAATCAACGATCTCGCGACGAGCACCGCGACGAGATCGATTCAAAAATCACTCGCGAATGGGGTGAGAAAGTCGCGCGTAAAACGAGCGCTCTCCTACCCGCCAGAGAACGAAAAAATTTGTCGAAAAGGCCACCGGACAGAAGAGCGGAAAAGCGGAAAGCAAATTTAACGCTAAAACCGTACCAGCTTAATCCCAACTTCCTCGTCCGTTTGTATGTGCGTTCCTGCGCGATAGAAGTATTCGTCAGTATTTTATTCACCCTTTAAACGTTCCATGACGCGTAAAATCGATTCGCATCCGGCATCATTCATCGCGCGGAGAAGTACATTTTTCTAGTTGTAGACACGCGAGGAGAGAGGCAAAATTGCACTCGTGTTCTCAACCAGAGACACACAAACACACGAAAGAAAAAAAAAAATCTAACTCGCAGCGTTTCGAGAGCGCGTACCTAAATATATATCCCCGAAAGATCCACTTCCTATCTTTCGCCCGACCCGATACTTGTTTCCGATGCGGAGCTCGATGCCGCTGGAAGTCATTTTGCGTTTCTTTTTCGAACACAAAAGGTATAGGTTGAAAAAAATGAAGAGAGAGAGAGAGAGAGAGAGAGAAGAGAGAGAGGATCACACGACGCTCTTCTCTTCTTTCTTAAGTGGAGTGCGTTCGCAAATTTTTAGGGTTTTAATTATCGAGCGATGATCAAAAGCAAGAAAAGGGAAAAAGAACAAAAACTTCTTCACGCTTCAGAAGAACTACACGACAAAAGTTGAAGAGGATGGGATTCGAGAACGTGGTTGGCGGCAAGCTGAAACTGAAAGGCGCCGCGATCGAAAAACCGGACAAGAAGAAGAAGAAGAAGAAGAAAAAGAAGACGAAAGATAAAAAACGCGAGTACGTCGAGCTGAACGAAACGGACGAGGAAGAGGATGACGGTTTGGAGACCAAAACGAAATTGGACACGAGAACGGAGGCGGAAAAAGCGCACGAGGAACGAAGCCGACAGCAACGCAGGAAGAGAATAGTGGAGCAAGCGGAGTTGAGTCACAAGGATAAGGTGAAGTTGTTCAACGAGAAGTTGGCAAAGCTGAGCGAACACCACGACATTCCAAAAGTTGGCCCCGGGTGATTTTGATGATGCTCTTCTTACATTTTGGGTTAGTTAGTGATTTTAGAAGCCACGATTTTCGTTATTGGCGTGTTCATGTGTATATATCTATATGTGTGTGTGTATGCATACGAATTTAAGCGCAATAATACTAGACACAGACGATGACTTTATTTCGCGTGAGCAGCTTTTTTTCTTCTTCCGTGTGGGCACTGACATTGTTTTTGGTTCCTATACGTTTTGCTCCCGACACTCCGCCACGAGCGAATCCCCTAATAGCCGCGTTGGCCCATACAAACGACAACCAGCATCTCTTTAATTTATCCGACCAAAGCGTTCGCCAAAGACTGACACTTGACCGTGCCATACGACGGGGCTTCTTCGCCTTCTTCACCCTCCAACTCTACGCGCATGACCGCCCCGTCTTCCTTCCAACTCGCTTCCATCTCCCCGTTCGTGACCAACTCCGGCCCGAACGCTTCCCAATACTTCTTCTTTTGCACCTGGTTCGCGCTCGCCGGTTCGCCGTTGAACGCCGCGTCGCCGAAAACGACTCGGGATCCTAACTTGGCATTTTCCGGCGCAACCAATAACTCCACCTTATCGTGCGTCTCGTTCGAAGCCGCCAACAACATGCCGTGCGATTTAATCCCTTGCATGTTCCTCGCCTTCAAGTTCGCCACGACAATCACATTCTTCCCTAAGATATCTTCCTCTTTCATGTACGGCACCAACCCACTGCAAATCGTCCTCGTCCCTTCCGGTTCTTGCAAATCAATCTCCTCCACGTACAACTTATCCGCGTCTGGGTGCACCGTGCATTTCGTCACCTTGCCGACGCGCAAATCAATCATATCCCGGGCCGTTTGTTCTCCTCCGTCTGATGAAGAAGCAGCTTTGATGGAAAATTCGTGACGTCTGGTGTTGCTCATCTTCTTCTTCAAAAAAGAAACCGACGAGGAGGTGTTCGTAGTATTCCTCGAGGCGGTGGCGCTCCTTAAAATGGAGGTCGTCGCGTTCGTGCGCGCGCACAGAGCTTGTCTAAACATAGTTACTTGGTGTTGTTGTTGTTGTTCGCGGTATGGCGCGCGATGCGAAGATATGCCTTTTTTCTATCCACTTTTCATTCGTTTTAGGGTTTCAGAAAATTTTGAAAAACTCTTGAAGAAAAAAACATAAAAACACGACGCGCGCGCGCGCACTGATACGACGCAAAAACGATCAACCAATCGTAAAAAATACCATGGCGGCGAGGAAGCGAACGGCTCCCGCCGCTTCCAAGAAGAAGAACAAGAACAACAACGATGATGATTCACTGGGAGAACTGCCGGAAGGTTTGAGCGATTCCGAAGATTCGCTTCTGTTGCCGATGAAGAAGAACAACAAGAACGACAACGAAGAGAAGACGCCAAAGGCGAATGTGAAGAGGAAAACGGCATCTCGTTCCCCGACCTCGTCGCTAAAAAGCGGCGCGATTAGTAACAGCGAGGGCGAAGATTTGACGACGGATGGTAAGAAACGAGGAGGAGGAAGTTTTATCGCGAGACGGGGAGAAGATTCGAGCGACGACGAGGAAGCTGTCGCTTTGAAGTTGCTCTTCTCGAAGCACAAAGATATTTTAGAAAGAAAGGGACGGAACGATGGAAACACGCCCACGACGACGACATCGACGAGAAAACGAAAAACAAACGGCAGCGCGGCTTCTCCTCCCGGGGACGACGAAGTTGGAAAGGGCAAGCGACCGAGTAAGAAAAAGAACCCGCTGAGCTTTCTTGAGCGGCTGCAACGGAACAAGGAGGAACGAGAGAAAGAGGCGAAGCAAGACGAAATCGACGAGAAGATGTTCGCGAAGCACGAGGAAGAGAAGAAAAAAGCGGAAGAGGAAGATGAACTTGATGAGTTGGCGCAGCTAGAAGCGAAGAAAACGTACGAAAAAATACTGGAGAGAGAAAATGCGGATAAGTTGCACGACGAGATGGACGAGAGGACGGAGCCGGCTGGGAGAATGAAGACGATTGCGAGCAAAGCACTGATAAAGAAGGCTGCCGCGGATTCGGAATTTGGTGGTTACGCGGAAGAGAATTTCGAAGAGAAGACGTTTCAGTGCTTTCCAGACGGTCCGGTGTGCACGGCGTTCATGCAACGAGCGAAGGAAATGTCCGAACACATGAATTTATGCGAGGAATTTTTAGTGGGAAGGTGGTTGAGATACGTCGAGAAAAGCAAAGTGTGCAACGAACCGAACGCGATTTTTCCGTGGTTGTTGAACGTAATCACGCACACGTCGAAGAACAAAGAGGTTGTTTTCGCGGCGAGGGACGCGCTCATCTTTGCGTTGTACGAAAACGAGAGACAGGAAGCAAACGGCGAGAGTATCATTGGATCGTGGTGCGGCGATAACATGGATACGCTGGCGAATACCTCGTTTGAAACGTTGTTAGTCGTCGCAAAGTCAGAGCGAGCGTGGAAACAAAAGCGACGCAGTGGTGCGAGTGGAAATAGTTCCACGCCAATTAAGAAGCCGAACAAGACGGCTGATGACGACGTTATCGTCGTGGTGGACGTCGAAAATAACGAAACAACATCGCTAGTGCAAACCCCTAATACTAGAATTTCCGGAACGTGGTCGGCGCAAGACGCTTTGAAGGCGCTGAAAAAAGTCGGCATCGACGACTCGTTTCCAGCATCCAAGTACGATTTGGTCGTGAAACCACCGAAGTTGAAGGGGAAAAGGAAGAAGAAGAATAACTCTAAAGCGAAAGAGTTCAAAGCGAAGGTGTACGAAGAGCGTCCGGATGTTTCCGTCAACGTCTTAGGCGTCGTGAGCGCCATCCGAGCTTTGTGCGATTATAATTACCTTCAAGACGAAGCGCCCTTGACGCACGCGAAGAATGAGAACTTTGACGTAGATGGTTGCGCGGAAATTATTAAACTTTTCGCCAAAGTTCGACTCGATCCGCGATCAGATGCTTCGAGCGCCTGTTTTGATACGTGCGTAAAAAGTATTCTGCGATGCGTGTCTTCATGCAATACCATCGACGCGGCGAGTAAAAAGCAATTTTCCATGAAGTTATCGCAAAAGCTTGCGAATGCCGTCAATAACGACAGTTCTTCTCCCGCAGTCACGTTCATTTTGCGGTGGTTCCCTGTCCACGACGCGTTCTCCGCGTTTATTCGTGACGGTTTGGCCTTGTATGGCTTTCGCGGATGCATCAAACGCATAGAACGCGGTCCTCCGCGAATGGTGAAAAGACAAAGAGACGAAGATGATAGCGACGATGAAACCGACGAGGAAGTCGAGGAAGATGAACCTCCTCCAGTCGATGCCAGCTTAGATATCGAAGCTTTTCGAGTATCCTTTGAATGTTCGTACAACCTCGCCGCTCGTGCGCTCGTTGGCGACGGGTTGTTCTCCTTGCGCAATCCAGATTTCAACAACACCGACGACATCTGGCAATTCGTCCGTCTCTGGGACTTCGCCGACTGCGTCCTCAACGGCGGCGTCTCCGCGAACACGGCCGACGCCGCCAAAGAAGGCGACGCGGGTTTACAAAAAGCCTCCAAATGGATGTCCAAGATGAAATCTTTAATCCCGAAACAAAGCAGAGTAGAAGCGTTGGCGCTGTTTCGCTCCCGCATCGCGCAGGCGCAAAACTGGTACAACCAAGAGGCGCACGCGCGCGCCACGGATGAAAGCATCGGTGGAGCTCGGGTAAAGTTCAACGAAATCGAGATCGATTAGTTTATAGCATAGTTTATAGATTGATTAATTAAATTTTAGAATAGACGCGCGTACATATCCATCCGTACAGTGCATTTCTTGATTTTCTTCTCTCGTGTGTTTGAGGGTGGGAAAAGAAGAGCATTCGTCATTAAGACGCACGCGCGAAAGAAACACGCATGAAGTTCTCGCGTCACTCGCTCACCTACCGAGAGAAGCGCAAGCACACGAAGCGCGCGATCGCGTGCATCCTTCTCCTTTTCGCGTTCCTTTTCGTGCGAGTCGTCTTCTCCGGAGGAGGAGGAGGAGGAACGAGGAAGAGACAACTGAACGATGAGTACGGACGAGAACCTTTATACGCGTTCGGAACGCACCACCAGCACCACCAGTTTTTACAGAAGAAGAGCCCCGGCGAGTACGCGATGATGACGAGCAGCAGCGCGGCGGGAGGGAGAGACCACCAGCGCGGGAATGGAATCGTCGCTCGCGAGAGCGCGAGTGATGGTGATGGCGACGCTTCTTCGCACAATAATCGCTACCACGAAGACGAAGAGGAAAAGGAAGAACAGAAACAGTTTTCTTTGGCGAACACGAAAATGTACGTGTACTCGTCGCGAGAGATTCCCGAAATTGCAAAGTTAGCGCCGAAAGATTGCGAAAAGGTGGAATCGGAGCAGCTGTTACACCGGATGTTTTTGTACTCGACGCAGTTGCGGACGAGCGCGAAGAGCGAAGCGACGCACTTTTTCGTGCCGGCGTATCCGGAGTGTTTGAGGACGCAGAAGAAGTTGGACGAGAAAACGATTGAGGGATATTACGTGAACGTGTTGAAACGACTTGGTCGGTTTCAAATGAGCGGCGGGTTAGATCACGTCTTCGTCGCGCCGAGAGTAGGGATGGACGCGGTGTTCCCGAACTGGCGGGCGCACTGCGCGAACTGTTTGTTTCTGAGAGCGTCGAGAGACGTGAGAGGACAAACGACGGATGTTTTTCGAGAGGTGGTCATACCAGACGCTTTTTCTGAGTCCGAAGCGAGACGAAACGATGAGAAAGCGGAACAGTTGAAATCAAGGCGGCAATCTCACGCTTTGATTAGCGTATTAGGGGACGATGAAGAGGCGAAGCGATTACGGAGGATTCACAAGGTATCTGATGGAGAAGATATGCGATTTAAAGCGTCGTTTTGCGTAGTGATCGTTCCAAATGACGCGGAAGGTGACGAAGATATCGACGAGAGAAATCACTGGACTAAGAACATCGCGTTGGCGTTATGGTCGGATTGCATTCCAGTTTTGTTGCACAAGAAAAATGGGCACGACGACGACGATCACTTTGTTAACGCGCTCTTGGACGCACTCCCATTAGCGGACGTTCTAGATTACGAATCCTTTTCGATTTCCCAAGCGTACAAAGCGAACACTGACGACGACGAGTTACTCGATTATCTCCGCGCGATCAATGCGCGAGACCGACACGAATTCGCTCGCAACGGGAAACGTGTGCGCTGCGCGTTCGTCTACGATGCCGGCGACAGTGACTGCTCTGCCGCGTTAGCTTTAGGATTTGCGTTAGGTAAACGTGGTTTGCAGTTCCCAAAGAGTTCAAGAAGCTTTTGGGGCGCTCACGGTGTTCCACTTGATGGTAACGGGAATATTTTGAGCGCATCTTCGCTTGACGAAACGGGAAGTATCTTTGAGACGGAAAACGTATTCATTTACGCGCCGAAAGGAAACGATTTGAACCCCGCGAAATGTTGAGTTAGATTTCGACACGCTCAAGTTTTTTATGCCCGTTCACGGTTAAGAGTCACGAGTTAGTTTGTAGCAGTAGTTAAATAGTCAGATTGAATTATGATCGTGGCGAACTGGCGCTGCGTCTTCTCCCATTTTTCCTTTTCCGTTATCCTCACTTTTTTCCCCTTAAATGCTCGCGCACACTAGGTTTCCAACGACTCGCGGCGTCTCTCGCTCCACTTTCAGCTCCAAGAAAAGCTCTTCTTCTGTTCGCCGCTCTCCTCGTCGTTGTCGTCAATCTCTCGTCGCGATGTCTTCCGCCACCGAATCCGCGCTCGATGCGCTTCAGTTGAACGAATCTCGGTTTCTCTCTTTGCTCGAAAAACTCATCGGCGAGTCGCAGTTTGTCCAAAACACCGGCGTCGGCACCGCGTTCGTCCCGGAAGAAGACCGAGTGGTCGCGCACGTCATGGAGTGCTTAGAACCTTTCAAGGTTGAAAACGGCGGAAGATTAATCGTGGAGAGAAAGAGTTACGTTCCTGGACGCAGTAACGTAATTATTCGTCTCCCAGGGAAAGGAGAAGCTTCGGAACAGCTTTCGTTCGTCGGGTCGCACTTGGACGTCGTTCCGGCGGATCCGGAAGCGTGGAACGTCGATCCGTTTAAACTTACCGTGGATGGAGATAAATTATATGGGAGAGGTACGACGGATTGTTTAGGGCACGTGGCGTTGATGACGACGCTGTTTACGCAGTTGAGCGAAATCGAAGGATACGAGTTGAATACGAGTTTGTCGTGCGTGTTCATCGCGAGCGAGGAAGCGAACGGGCCAGGGATTGGTGTAGATGGACTCGTGGAGAATGGGGAGTTGGATCACTGTAAGAATGGACCGGTGGTATGGGTAGATTGCGCCGATTCGCAACCGTGCATTGGTACCGCCGGGGCGATTACGTGGGATTTGAAGTGTCAAGGGCACAGGTTCCACTCCGGTTTGCCGCATAAAGGTATCAACGCCATAGAGCTAGCGATGGAAGCGACAACAAAGTTGCAGCAAGAATTTTACAAAAAGTTT
>Ga0255779_1005724_pt1 | contig 11511 bp, 7 predicted proteins | sample 011ome_21_FD_179977 | JGI IMG/M metagenome (GOLD analysis project Ga0255779, IMG submission 179977) | Coastal salt marsh microbial communities from the Groves Creek Marsh, Skidaway Island, Georgia - 011508AT metaG (version 2) | ecosystem: Environmental > Aquatic > Marine > Intertidal zone > Salt...
GTTCCCGGGTACGGCATGGCTGTCTCGCGAGCGCAACACTCCGTGTGCGAGTTGACGAAATTGTTGAGATCGTTCGGAAAAGAAGTGCGTTTTGGCATCCATCCAGTCGCTGGACGTTTGCCTGGCCACATGAACGTCTTGTTGGCCGAAGCTTCTATTCCATACGATATCGTGTTGGCTATGGACGAAATCAATGATGATTTCCCGGACACGGACGTATCCATCGTCATCGGTGCAAACGACACGGTCAATCCAGCGGCACAAACCGACCCGACCTCTGCCATTGCCGGAATGCCCGTGCTTGAAGTCTGGAAAGCGAAGCAGTCGATTGTTTTGAAACGTTCTTTAGCTTCTGGCTACGCCGGAGTCGAAAATCCGCTCTTTGTGTACCCGAACAACGCGATGTTGTTAGGCGACGCGAAAGGTACCATCGACGGTTTAGTCGAAGAGATTCGCGCGAATTATGGAGGCGATTTACAAAAAGGTGACGTCGCCGTAAATATCACGACGCAAAAGAAGCAAGAGGCGGCGGATTACACCAAAGATCCGAAACCGTTCGCGGGCACTAAACCGTTGGTGACTTTGGGTGTCGTTTCTGAAACGAAACCTGGAGAGAAACGGTGCGCGATGACACCATCAGTCGCTCGAACGCTTCTCGAAAAACACAACGTCCACTGCGTTGTCGAGTCAAATTGCGGTTTGGCGTCTGGGTATTTAGACGCTGCATATAAAAAGTGTGGCGTTACTGTTGTCTCATCAAAAGCGGATGTCTACTCGAAAGTCGATGCGTTGTTGAAAATCGGCAAACCGACAGACGAGGAGTTATCTGCAATGAAAGGGAAAACAATCGTCGGTTGGGTATCGCCGAACTTCCCAGAATCCGAAGCTCTCGTCAAAAAAGCTGGGAGCTCAGGATGTAACCTAATTTCCATCGATTCCGTCCCGAGAATCACGACGGCGCAAAAGATGGACGTTTTGTCTTCGGTCGGTAAAATCGCTGGCTACAGAGCAGTCATCGAAGCGGTGCACAAGTTCCAATCGTTCTTGGCGCCCCAAATCACTGCTGCCGGGAAGTATCCTCCTGCAAAAGTTCTCGTAATCGGTGCTGGTGTTGCCGGTCTCGAAGCAGTTGGTGCGGCTCACTCGTTAGGGGCGGACGTTCGAGCGTTCGATACGAGGTTAGAAACGCGCGATCAAGTCGAGTCCATGGGCGGTAAGTTTCTCGAGATGCACTTCGAAGAGGACGGTACCGGCGAAGGCGGCTACGCCAAGACCATGTCTCCGGAATTCATCGAGAAAGAAATGGAATTGTTCCACGAGCAGTGCAAAGAGTGCGACATTGTCATCACAACCGCGGCAATTCCAGGTCGAAAAGCACCGATTCTGTTGAAGAAGTACCACGTCGACGCCATGAAGGCTGGATCCGTGATTGTCGATTTAGCGGCATTAACCGGTGGTAACTGCGAGTGCACGAAACCGAACCAAACGTACGTGTACGAAGACAAAGTAACCATGATTGGTAACACGGATCTGGTTTCTGGAGCCGCGCAGATCGCTTCGCAAATGTACGCCACAAACATGTTGCATTTAATATTGCACATGTGTGGGAACCCAAAGAAGCCGGAGGAGGGAAAATTTCAAGTAGACTTTGACGATATCATCGTGCGCGCGGTGACGGTTGCTAAAATCGGTCAAGGTTTGACCTGGCCGCCGCCAAAAGGTACTGGTCCACCACCGCCGAGAATGGATGCCAAGAAAACTGCCGGTGCTGCCGGTGATCTTTCCATTAAAAAGGAGAAGACGATGCTGTTTGGCGGTATCGTGAGCTTGAGCGAAGTCCTCGTGCTTTTACTCGTCACTGGTTTCCTTGTCGTCGTCGGTGTATTCTGTCCGCCGAGCTTCTTCACGTATCTTTTGTTGTTCATCTTGGCCGCCTGGGTTGGATTTTTGTTGATTAACAACGTCGCGAGCTCCTTGCATACTCCGTTGATGTCCGTTTCGAACGCTATTTCTGGCATCGTTGTCATCGGTGGTTTATTGGCGCTCGAAGACTACGCTACCAAAGACATCAAAGATGATATGGATACTTTGGGAAGTATGGCGGTTAAAAGAGGTGTTGCGGCGATCGCGTTGAACGCGGTGGCTATTTCCTTGGCCTTTGTAAACGTTGCAGGTGGTTTCGCCGTGACTCAAAGAATGCTCGGAATGTTCAAGAAATCCTAATCACTAATAATAAAAGGTTTCAAGAAATACCCGACTCGAACTGAAGTTTAACGCTCCTGATTTTAGAAGGACGTATTCAATTACATACACGGACTACAACGAACGTCGTAAATGTTTTTACATGCAGTATAAACAAGATCACTTGTTAAAATTCTTCTCTAAAAATTCTAATCTCTCTATTTTCTCACCGAGCAACTCGACCAACGTCGCGTGTTCTTTTTTCTGCTTTTCGAGCTCGCGTTCAATATCGATGGTTTTAAAGTGCATCTCACTTGCCGATTTTTCCGATTCTTTTCTTTTCATTTCCGCTCTGGCGAGTTTATTGCTCGCTTCTTTCAGTTTTTGCTTGAGCGTTTGAATGACAATGTTGGCGGTTTGATTGGTATCGGATTCTGAGCCGAATTCGAAACCAGAGTCATCCTCCACAACGTACTCTTCTTCTTCTTCTTCTTCTTCTTCTCGTTCTCGTCGCGTTCTTTCCTTATTATCATCACCACCGCCAAATTTCACGCTCGCTTCTAATTCATTCCTCGTCTCCACTAGCTGTGCTTTTAAAACTCTCTCCCTTTCTCTCAACTCCGACTCTTGTATCCTGGCACGTTGCAACTGCTTCTCCATCGATGCACACTGATTTCGTAAATCTTTCTCCCTCTCTCGCATCTCCAGCATTTCCTTTTGCGTCTCTTTGACAACCTCCAGCGCTTCTCTTCTTTTCGTATCTAACGCGTCTACCTCATCTACTTTGACTTTCAAAGAGTTAAAGAGCATCTCGTATTTTTTCTTCTCCTCGGTTAAACTTCTTCTCGTTTTTGTAACTTCCTCTTCCATCTCTTTCGCTCTCCTTTCTGCTCCCGCGTACGACTCTTTTAATCGATGCTCCTCTTCGTCTCTTCTCTCCGACTCTCTCGTCTTCTCCTCGTTGATGATTTCCATCTGCTTAATGAGGGGTGCGATTGCTTCGGCTCTCATCGCCTCTGCCGTCGTCAACTCTTCCTCGCACTGCCTCGCTCGACTCTCCGCGATCCGCGTTTCTCTTCTCAACTGGTCTTGTTCCTTCCCGTGTCGACTCGCCATCGCGTTCATGGATTCCTCCAACTCTCTTATCCTCGTCTCCAAATCTTTCCCTCTTTCTCTCTCTTGATTTAATTCTCTTTTCGTTTTCTCTAAATCTCCTCCTTCCGACGACGACGCGTTCTTAGAGCTACTGATAAAATTCTCCTTCTCCTCTTCGAAGTGCTTCTTCATCGCGTGTTCCTTCCTTTGAAACTCCACTCGCAGCTGCTCGCTAAACTGCCTCGCGCGTCTCAATTCTTCCTGTCGCTCCCGCGCCGAGACTTTCAAGTTCTCAATCTCTCCATCTTGTCGTTGTCTCACTCGTTCCAATCGTTCGCGTTCGTTCATCTCCTCCGCGAGCTTCAACTCGTTCGTTTGCAAATTCGACTGCAGTTGATGCATTCTCGACTTTAGCGCTTTCACGCGTTCCTCTTCGTCGTCGTCCTTCACCGAGCCAGGCGCGGATAACACCAGCTTCAAATTCTCCTCTCTCAACTTTTCCAGCTCTTCTTCCAACTCTCGTATGATTTGAGCTACCTGCTCGTCGTTAAACTCGCGCCCGAGAGCGTTGTTGTTGTTGTTGTTGTTGGTATTCGACGACGAAAGCTTTTCATTCTCTTGTTGCAACGCGGTGTTTATGACGGTTAACGTTTGCGTCTTTTTGGTCAGTTTGGTGATTTCTTTTTGAAGCGACTCCAGCGTTGGTGGTGGTGGTGGTGGTGTCATCGTATCGGACGATAGCGCGCTAGATGATAGATATCTCTGAAGAGAGAACTTTGAAGTGTGCGTTGTGGGTTGTGAGTAACTCGTTTGAGAAAAACCACGAAACGCATTTTTCGTTAGATGTGCAACCCCAATCGCGCATGCACGCGAGCGCGACCGCGCTGGAGAAAGATTTAAGCGAAGAAGAGAAGAGAGAGAAAGAAACATAAATAAAAAAACGAGCGATGCCCGCGACGACGAGGCACCAGCGCGACAAAAAAGCGCTCCATTTATTCGACCTTCCTCGGGAAACGTTACTTTTAATTCTCCAGCGCGAAGACGTAACGGCCACGGATTTAGCGCGGTTTTCGTGCGTCTCGAAAGGAGAGAAGGCGAGAGAAATAGCGATGGAAGCGGCGAAGAACAGAGTGAAAAGCGCGTGGCCGGAGAGCGAGTTGAATTATAAGACGGAGGAAGATCGCGAGCGTCCCCCCCGGCGTCGTTTCATATATGATGATTTTTATTGCCCTTTACCCGCATCGAGGTGGGAAGCGGCGTGGGAAGCGGCGAGTTGGGAAGTGGCGGGAGAGAAAGACGAAGGCGTCGACGACGAGAACGACGACAAGCACGGGAAAAAGAAGAAGAGGAAGAAAGAAAAAGAAGAGACGTGGTTGGACGCGATGCGGTTTTTGGACGGGAAAATCGCGGAGAAGCGAGAGCGAGAGATACGACTCGCGCATATGCGAAAGAAGGGGTGGTTATCGGCGGACGGCAACGGCGACTGGGACACGCCGCTGAGGCGGAGAAAAGAGGTAAACAGCGGAGCCATTCAGGGTAGAAAGTTCCGCATGAACTGGGATACGACGACGTGTACGTATCGAGACGGAAGAACCGAGATTTGGGGAACGGATTGGTTGTGCGATGAACATAAGATTGGGTCCACGAAAATGAAATCTCGAGCGAACGAGGTTTTTATCGGCGAGGATCGAGTTTTGTATTTCAAACGGTTCCGGTCGTCCGCGCTGCAATCGAAAAGAATTAAAATGTTCGAAGGGAAGCGCGGAAAATTGATCGCACCTGATTTTCATTGGTGCGCGAAACAGGCGAGAAAAGTTCTGTGGGTCGCGATTGGGACCTGTCACGCGGTGATGTTGATGGAAAGCGGAGAGGTGTACACGTTTGGGAAGAACAGGCACGGGGAGCTAGGTTTCGCGAATACAGTCGTGGAGGAAGAGGTTTTTGACGTTAATGACGAGATGAACAACGACGACATGATGGTGGATGGTAACGATACTAAACCGACGAGAACGATGAAAATTAGAAGAAGGACGACGTTTGAATATCGCACGCCAAGGTTGTTACCTTTCATCAGAGAGGAAGGCGAGCAAAACGATAGCAGTAAAGGTATTTCCGCGCATCCAGACGGTCCGGACTATATATCGAGACGATGTCGCTTCGTATCGGCGAAAAAACACACGTCCATGGTGACCACCATGGATGGCTTAGTCTTTGGTTTTGGGAAAAACGATCGTGGTCAATTAGGTATTGGAAATAACATCATGCAGTATCAACCGAGGAAAATTACCACGTTTCCGCGAGTTTGCGTGGGCACGGGGCAAATGGGTGTAGGCACGGTGCAAACAGAAGATATGAAGATAAAAAAAGCGGTGTGTTGTGGCGACCATTCCGTAGCTTTGTCAACGTGTGGGGTGGTTTATGCGTTCGGCTCGAACCAGAACTTCTGTTGTGGTGCGGATTTCCCGGCGCAGACTCTGTTGCAGTTAATGAAAGACCAATGGTACCCGCGGAGAATTGCTCTTACGTGGTGTGACAATCCACCTCGAAATTACCAAGGAGGAATCCATGTTTGTGAAAAACAATGGTTGCACGAGAATGGAAAAGGAACGGTGTTTAAAGATATCACGAGCGGTTGGAACGAACACGACCGTTTCGAAATAGATGAAAATGGCGACCATGACGAATTTGGAGTAGACAACTTGGAGTGGTCGCAAGGATTTGAAAGCCTAATCGAAGAGCGAGCGCGTGAGATTGAGCGCATAGAGAACACTCGGCGGCGTGAGATTGCGCGCATAAGGAACAGAACGATAGTAGATGCAGAGAACGAAGACGACAATATGGATTTGGAAATTCACGGCAACGACGACGACGAGAGAATTTACAGCGTGCATGCGAAAGATATCTCCGGTGGTGATACGCACACGGTAATTTTGGACAGTTCTGGTATCGTTTGGACTGTTGGAATGAACACGAACGGAGCGTGCGGTCGGATTATACCAATTCGAGTAAGTCAAAATAATACTGTCATGGATGCGCCCGCATTAGTTAATTTCGTCGCTAAGCCTGTGGTTATGCCCACGTACACGGACGAGGAAACGGGCGAGGAACGCGTCGTGAGGATGGCAGAAATTCACAGCGGGAGATTTCATCTCGGAGCAGTCGCGGAAAAAACGGGATTTTTCTACGGGTGGGGTTCCGTCCAACATCGTGCGTTAGGCGACGCACGATACGGGCAAAAAGCCATGTTCAAGCTAGAAAAGATTTCGGGTGCTTTGTAATTTTGTATTTCTCTTTCTGTCTCTCTCTTTTTGCAATCTTTATTACATTCTTATTATTATATTATCGTGTATCAAAATAGTACCAGTATATGGGTATCCCGAGAGTTGTTTTTCTCGTTTCATCGCTAATCTTCTTTCTTTTCCGCCCCAGAACCTTCAGCGAAGGAACACATCAACCCTCCGGATAAGAGCAAACCACCGCCAACATATCCCAACGGACCGAGCACTTCACCTAAAAATAACCCTCCCAATAATGCCGCGAACAACGGTTCGCCGGATAAAATCACTTGCGTCTCCGAAGCTGAAACCGATTCTTGTCCTTTCGCTTGCACGACATCGGCCAAGTATCCACCAATTACCGCCGAAAATGCAATCAACAACCAAATTATCGGGTCCCTCCATCCGGAAAACGGCGTCGTCGTCGTCATACCTACTTTGTGTAACGCAAAATCGGAGAAACCCCACGCGGAATACATAAACGCCAGAAAGAAGGATTTCCACGCCTGCAACTGAGACCCGTCCAATCCGAGTTTCGTGAACGCGCCGATGCGAAAGACGTACAGAGAGTACGTCAACGCCCCACCTAAGGCGATTAAATCACCAATATTGATCGACAAACCTTTTGGCATCACTGAACCAACCAACTCTACGGATTGTCCTCCCCCCGGGTCCATTCCTAATGTCACCACCCCGACTAACGCGACTAGGCACCCTGCCCACACCAACTTCTTCACCTTCTCCCCGAAGAACGTTTCAATAAACGGCGTGAACGCAATCGACGCTTGCGTTAAAAACGAAACTCTCGTGGCTTCCGTAAACAACAAAGCGACGTTGCAGCAACCCTGCGCGAGAAAATTCCACGTCGCCAATTCCAACGCCGCCGACCAAAAATCCTTGTTCAGTTTTTCCTCGCCGCTTCTGTTCTTCTTGAACGAATCTAACAACTGAGGCACGAAACACAACAAAACCATCAACCCTCTAATCATTCCTAACGTTCCAACCGACGGTGGACCAGCTCTCACGAAGACCATCTTCAACGACACGCACAAACCCCCGTACGACAACGCTACTAAACCGAGAAGGAAGCGACCGGCGTTGGTGGAGAGTTCGGCCGCTTGCATCCGCTCAAACCATCCTCCTTTCTTCTCCGATGACGACGACGAAGACGACATCACGACGCCGTTCTTACCAGAAGAAGAAGACGAAGACGCGACGACGACGGAGAGCATTCTCGATCTTCTCCCTCTCGTCGTCGTCGTCGTCGTCGTCACGAGAGTATTATTATTATTATTCTGCTTATTATGAGTGAACAAGGCACTTTTCCCACTCCAAGCCGCCGACAAAAAAGAAGAAGACGAAGATTTCATCGCCGCCGCGGCGGTCAGCGTCGTTCCTCGTCCTCTTCGCATCGAAAACTCTTTCTCGTCATCATTCCAACGACGACGACGACGAGTAGTAGTGGTAGAGGGAATCGCCCTCCCAGCGGCGGCGTTCAACGTTCTCAACGAAGTCATTTTTTTAGTTTCCCCAATACTAAACTCTCTATCTATCCGTTGCGTCGTGTCAGAACACGCAACGAAAAAATGTATGTGAATTTAAAAAGCTTTGCTCTCAGAGAGCTTTTAGTCGCGCGCGTTCAATAATAAGAAGAAGTATAAAACGCGAGGGTTCGCGCGCAAAGAGTTCTTTTTCTTCTCCCGCCTTCCTTGGAACGTTTTGCGTGTGCGTGTGCAGGCGCTTGCGCGTGTTGTGTCGCCTTTCTTTTGCTTTCTCTCGTGATGTTCTTTTTTCCCCAAAATCACTTTTTTCCGATGTTTGTTGTGCAAAAGAAAAAAATATGCATTTAGGTGAAAATAGGACGAACCATCGAAATTGGTGGGCACCCCCACCAGTAAAAAGCAAAGCGCTTTTCGACGACGTGCGATATTTTCGATACGATGAGTCATCATATCGTGGGGCATTGGAGGTTTGAAACTTTTCCTCCTCCTCATAATAATACTATCACACACACACTCAATAACACGCACACGCACGCACACTTTTAATAAACAACAGCCGATATAATAATGGGCAGAATTTCCTTGGACCTTTTCAGACGCAAATCTCACGACGAGAACAGCGAGAGAGAACTTCCCGGGTATCTGAAAGCGATGCACGATGTGCCGACGCGAGATTCGAAGAGAGATCTCGGGTTGCTCGTGAATCACAAGAAGGATCGCTTGAGCATGGACGAGGCGAGGGAGAAAGTGCCCGTGGCGGCAAAAAAGACGGAGACAGCATCGTCGGCGTCGTCGAGAGGAGAGGAGACTTTGGCGGCGGTGAGAAAGAGCGCGGAGTTGGAGAGGCAAGACAGCGCGGCGGTGAGAAAGGTGCAGGTTTTGTAAACAGTTTTTTTTTCCCCTGCGGGGCTAACTGTCTTGGACACGTCAGCTTTAAAGTAATATAAAAAGTGTCTCCGCGCGGACACGCTTCCTTTGTACATATATAAAACGTAAACATATTAATATGACTGATTGTAATCGAACGAAAAAAGAAGAGAGAGAAAGTACTATAACTCACTGCTATTTTTCGTTGTTTGTATTGTTTTGTGTTTTGTTATTATTATTATTATTATTAAAACGTCACTCGATTGCACCCAAACGCGAAGAAGACGAGAGACTGCGCGATGAGAAACAAAGAGTAGTGGACGAGTTGGTGCCGGAGTATGCCATACGCGCCAGAAAAGAGGAAAAAAGCACCCATGGAGAGTTCTTTGAAATAGATTTTTCTGCGCGTTTTAGTACTTGACGACGACGACGATGACGAGAACATGTTCCCCAATTTCTTAGTCACGACCCATTCGTGCGCGTCTGAGAGCTCGAATAAGCCCGATATCATGGCTGATAATTTTACGACGCACATCGCGTTCTCAAACAGAATGAAAGCGACTGATGTTTTCCAACCTTCTTTGGTGAACACGACAGTACTCATCGTGACAAGAACTGGAGCGTAAACTAACGCCCAAAACGGGATTGGTATTTCCGGGCTAATCGCGCACAAAGGTACGAGAAGACAGTAGAGGAAGAAACTGACGATGTGCGCCGCAAACATTCTCGCTCCAAAGAAGAACACGATCAAATAGACTTTCTTCGCCAACGAAATGCCATTGGACTCTATGATGGTTTTTGTCGCTTTCCTCCACAGCTGCATCGGGCCGCAGCTCCAGCGGTGTTGTTGCTTTCTGTAGGCGTCGTATTCAGCAGGAATCTCGTTATCACACGTGACATCGTTCAAGAAAATAAACTTCCATCCTCTTAAATATGCGCGCAAACTCAAATCCATATCCTCCACCGTCGTTCGAAAGTTCCAACCGCCGCTTTCGACGATACATTTTCTTCTCCAGACTCCCGCGGTGCCGTTAAAGTTGAAAAACAATCCTGCGGCGCATCGCGCGTATTGTTCGCAAAGCATGTGGTACGACAAGGAAATTTCTTGGACTCTCGTCAATACGCTTTCCTTTGCGTTCGTAAACGTCCAGCGCGTTTGCACGAAACCGACGTCCTCGTTTTCCATCAACCAAGGGACAGTATTGAACAGAAAATCGCTATCGGGATCAAAATCCGCATCAAACACGGCGACGTAGTCGTAGTTTTCAATCAAATCCATGGCTTCTAGCATTGAACCAGCTTTATAACCTTTCCTGTTCTCTCTGCACACGTATTGGATGTTCACGCCTCGACTCATCCATCGATGCACCGCGCTTTGCGCAATCTCTCGAGCTTCCAACTCTGTGGAGTCGTCTAAAACTTGTACCATAAAGTGTTCTCTGGGCCATTTCATGCGACACGCGGCGTTTATGATATCTTCGCAACACGTGGTTTCATTGAACATTGGAAGTTGGACCACGATGTTTGGGATGGTTGAGTAATACTCAGCGCTCGGCGGCAAATACGACGATCGCGAACTTTGTCGTATTTCCTCCATCGAATACGACGGCAAACATTTCCCACTCGGCCGTTTAAATCTGTCCAAATAGTCTCTTCTCGACAAATATTTCCAATAAAACGCGACGTATAAGTGAAACGCGCGATCTGCCGCGACTAAAGCGGATAAAAACGCCGTAAACCCAACGAAGACCTTCAACACGGGATTGAAAAATGCAACGCGTATATCGTCGGCAGTCACCAACGCCCAGTAAAAAGATTCCGAGGAAATTGACGGGTTCGACGATGACAACGGCATTGATACCTCGATTTCGTTATCGTCCTCATCACTTCTACCACGGCTGAGCAACGAAAACGTCATCGCTCCCGGATTGCCGCGACGGCTAAAAATCAACTCCATCCGATGCAAAACCACCACCAAACAAAACACAAACGCGAACAAAATGAAGCACGTCGTCGAGAGCGGCGATTTCTTCTTCTTCTGCGTCTTCGCGTGGTACAACGATCGCGGCGATTTGCAATCGTACCGAGGGGAAAGTAGCACCGAGGACGACGAGGATGTCGTCGTCGTCGTCAGCGGCGCGCTCTGGGTTCGAAACATTTTTTTCCTCTCTCTTTCTCTCTCGCGTATTTTTTAATCTCTCTCGTCTCTCTCTCTCTCTCTCTCTCTCGGTCACTCTCTCTCTCTCTCTCCCCCGCTCGCGCGCCCGCGAAAGCCGACAAAGAAGAAAGACGCGCGCACGTCGTTCTTCTTCTTCTTCTTTTTCTTGCTCGCGCGCGCGCGAATAAAGAGAAGAGAAGAGAAAGAAGAAGATTTTAGTGAAGAGAAAGAGCGACGAGGAAAATTTTACGAGGTTTGTTCTTGGAGAGAAGAAGAGAACTCTCTCTCGTCCGAATCTCGAGTTTTAAGTACGTATTTTGTATTGAATTATTTAGTTGCTAGTGATGACGCGGTGTTTCTTGAAAGAGCGCTTCTTCATGCATCTCTCTCTCTCTCTCTCTCTCTCTTATTTTTTTTCTTTTTTTTCTATTGG
>Ga0255779_1005731_pt1 | contig 11504 bp, 6 predicted proteins | sample 011ome_21_FD_179977 | JGI IMG/M metagenome (GOLD analysis project Ga0255779, IMG submission 179977) | Coastal salt marsh microbial communities from the Groves Creek Marsh, Skidaway Island, Georgia - 011508AT metaG (version 2) | ecosystem: Environmental > Aquatic > Marine > Intertidal zone > Salt...
TAACATGACGGACCAACAACAACAACAGATGACGCCAGAACAGCGCGAACAAGCGTTCGCGATGGCAAACCAAGAGATGGAGTACCGCGTGGATTTATTCAACAAGCTCGTGCACTCGTGCTACGAGAAGTGCATCGATAAGCGATTTAAGGATGGCGACTTGAACGTCGGGGAGACGGCGTGCGTGGACCGGTGCTCGAGCAAGTATTGGCAGAGCGTGGGGATCGTCGGGCAGTTGTTGGGGGCGAATCAGCAGCAGCAGCAGCAATAGCGAGGCGAGAGAGAACGTTTTATTTTAGAGAGTGTACGTGTAGCAGTAAAAGTTTTTGATAGTCACAAAAGTAGTGTTTTTTTAGTTATCCAATCCGAGTACTTGTCTCGCGGTTGTTTCTTTTCTCGTACATGACATCCGTTCGAATGAGGAACTTTGGTTCACCCGCCAAAACTTCGCGACCGTCGTGGAGTAAGTGCTCGTAATCCGCGTCGCACTCTTTGTTTCCGTGCGGGAAGAGAAGAACGTCGCCGGTTTCACCTTTTACGCTCGCGACGTATTCGACCAACGGGAAGTTGCCGTCGCCGCAGTTTTTGGTCAGACCAGAGTTGGATTTGCGGGAGTTCCGTTGAGAGTCTAGGAAGAACCCAGTTTCGCCGCCGAGGTGAGCGGTACCGTTCAAATAAACGATGAGCGAGTACGCGCTGCTCATCTCTTTCCCGTTCGCTTTTGCGGAGGTGGATTTGTCGTAATGCGGGATAGAGCACGTCTTTTCGCTGTACCTGTAGCATCGCAAGCGTTCATCCAGGAGAAGATTGTCGTCTTCCACGAGATATCTGCCGCTTTTTGAATCCTTCCCTGACCGCAGTGGTAAATATGGGCGAATCCGCTTCGCCATCTTCTCGAGAACGGTAATGCCGTTCTTCGCGGGCGACCACGAAACCGGTTCCACGGGAAGGCGCGACTGGCCATAAAACGTATCCGTAGAGGAAAGCGCTAATATCGGATCCACGGCGAGAATCTTGAAACCTTTTAGGACAGATTTCATTGATTCTTCATCCGCAACGAAGTCACCGTTGTTTAATATTTCCAAATTAGCGCGCATAATTTTCTCAGCCATGGATTCTCTTCTCGCGTTTGTTTGATTGTACTTGTTCGGTTGGATTTGATTGACATACTTCGCCAACATCTGTGACGTTGATTTCGCGAAGACGTTTCGTAAAAGAAAAGCGCCCGGAACGCCATCTATTGCTTCTTTTTGCACAGTCATGTTATCATCAAAAGTATGAAGCAGAGCAGAGACTGCCTCAGATTCTTCAATCATGTCATCTTCTTCCTCCGCATCGTAACGAGTGACGGGAATCTGTTTCTCCATCGAGAACGTTTTCTCGTCGCACATACATTTCTCTTCAATTGCGCGTGTGCGTTTGGTGTAATATAGGTGCCAAAAACTGTCGCGAGTATCTTCTACATTTTTTGTTGCTGCTTCTTTTGCGCGTTTTCTCAGCGCATGCCAATTCTTGACCCCACGTTTGTTGGTGTTGCAATCGCCTCGAGTATTACTCCTCGTCGGCGCTTCCTTCGTTTCGTTTTCCATCTGATTAATGAGCGTTTCAATTCGACGGGTAACTTCAACATCCGTGATCTCGCTCGCAAAATTGGTATTCAAATCTCTCCTCGCCAATTCGCGGGGCGTGAGTTTCAATATGTCATCTCTCGCGTCTGGGTCGGCGCCGAGAGCGAGCAAAGCGCGATACGTTTGCAATGCTCTTTGAGTTCCCAAAAGATGCGATGGTTTCTCAAACATCACTTCGATATCCTTTACGCGTTGCGAGTCACGTTTCCAAGTCGCTTTGTTTTGTTTTCTAATTTCATTCTTGTTTTCGTTCTTTTCACCATCAGCTTTTGGTCGAAACGCTTTAATATCGGCTAATTTTTTCACCAAACCGTCGTACTCTTCTTGTATTTCGGCGCCTACGACGTGTTTTTGTATAAGTGTCGCCGCTCGATGCAGAGGCGTCATTCCGAAGAGATCTCTTTGGTTTATGAAACCACCGTACTCGAGTAACTCAGGCATCATTTCCGGTGCGCCGTAAGAGGCGGCAAAGTGCAGCGGTGTACCAGCCCCGTTGTCTTGCGCAGCATAGTAAGGGTCGACAGCAATAATTTTGCGAAATAAATCCAGGCGACCGGTTGATATTGCCGCGTAAAAAGTCGTGGGTGGATATCGAACTCTGTGGCGTCGCTCAATAACTGCATCATTTTCTATCTTTCTTACTCCGTGCTCTACTCGTTCTTCTTCGTGTTGTTGTTTTTCCTCCTCCTCCTCTTCGAATTGTAACCGTCGTTGAAATCGTTCAATTTTAGCGCATAGAACCTCATTGTCTTCCATCTTTGCTAAATCCGATGGTCGAAAACCTTCTAAATCTTTTCTACAGTGCAACGAGTACGAAAGTCCAAGTCTTCTTGAATTCGCAATGATCCAATTTACAACGTTGTCGTTCCCTCGTTGTGCCGCTTTATGCAAAGCAGAATGTCCGTTGGCATTTACGAGTCGAAAGCTCACGTGCAACGAACGCAAGTATTCACAAACTTCGACGTTATCGCCGTCGCCTTGACAAGCCCACATGGACGCGTTACACCCGAACTGATTCGCCGACTCTCTTGGATTTGCACCAAAGCTAATCAATAATTTCATAATATCTATCTCACCTTTCCAGGTTGCCCAAGCAAACGCCGAGGTTCCGTCGTTTGTCTTGCAATTCACGTCAACTTTACACGTTTCGAGTAGATATTTACACACGCGCATATTACCGTTCCTCGCCGCCCAATGTAAAGGCGTTCGACCTTCGTAGCTCCTCTTGCCTTGTTGCGGCTGATTCGGGTCAAAATGAAGCTCTTCGATGAGATATTTAACAACACATAGACTATCCGAGCCGCAAGCCCAATGCAAACAAGAGGCGCCGTTTGAGTCCAAGCAATTCTTCACATCCTCGGTACAATTTCGCAGTGCATCTACATCACCTCGTCTGGAATATTCCAGCGACTGAAACGGTAATCGCGCGATCTTCTTTTCTATTATGCACTTCTCAAACTCTGCGCCCAAATCGCCTCCCTTCGCCGCTCGAATCGCTCTTTGTAAATCGCCGGGATCTTTCTTTTTCTTTTGCTGACGTTTACCCTCACTACTACCCGTACAAGTTTCATCATTCGTTGATCTCGCAATCATTCCAGCATTCAAAATTACACTCAACGCGTTTCTCTCCGCCTCTACTTCCTTGATCGCTTCCGAATGCGTTAAATTGTGCTTCATCTTTTGATGCCACCACAAAGCTCTCTCGTCGCTCGCAAACGCGCCGCACTCGTGACACCGCCACCACCCGTTCTGCTTACATGTTTCGTAGTACGCCACCGAACAAAACCAAATCGACCCGGTGGACTCGTTCACTTTCGCTTGCACGAACAATTCTTTCTGCGTATCGCTATCCATGAACTCTAATAAGGACGAGGCAAATGCCGATGGGGTTGCAAACAAGCGCTCGATACCCATGTCGGAAGTCAACCTCAGACGACAACTCTCTGTCTCGTCTTCAGCTTCCCTCAACTTTTTCTTCTTTTTCTTTTGCAGCTCCTTCAGCGCGTAGAACATCCGAATCGCGGCGTCCGAAACTTTATCGAACGGTTTCGGCTGTTGCATTCTGTGACGTTCTTCTTGGAGTACATCTTCGTTTTCATCTTTCGAGGAATGAAGGTTGTTCGATGGCGCTTTCCGGGTCTCTGCTCTGTGGTCGTTACGCGCCAAGGTTTCCAATTCAGAAATCTCTTCCCCTTTCGAGTGCAGGATAGCGAGAGACGCAAACAGCGCACGGAGGAAAGCATCGGCGTCGTCTCTATCCATGCTGATTTATTGCATGCGTATAAGGATTGTGCGCGTCATTATTCTTTTTCTCTACCGTGCGCGCGTAGAGTAATGAAGAATTTTTCTCTCTATCTAAGGTGTTTTTACAAGGCGCTAAAAAATGAACATCGAAAACAACGAACATCATCTCGGATGCTTCAAAATGCGATCTAAATCATCTAAAGGTCTTTGCTGCTGCTGCTGCTGCTGCTGCTCTCCTTCATCTCCACCTATGCCTAAATCTTCGGCGCTCATTCTTGCTATTCTTTCTCTCTCTTCGGCGACGGAGATGTACTGTTGGTACCGACTGCTGAAAATCTCGATGTAATACGTCGCGCCGTTCCAAACACAAAAGCTGAAACAAATTAAAATGATGAACGTGTGTACGTAGAAATTGACGTAACACGCCGTGGCGACGCAAAAGGTAACCATGGTGTAAAGAAATTGCATGGTGACGAATACAAATTTGGTTTTTATGCTGTCCGGGGAGTACTCTTCGTCCGGACCGAAGAAACCGATTCTTCGAAATTGTTTCAATGTCCACGAGTTCTTTCGATTTTTCGTGTGCATGGAAATCCATCTCAAAGAGGTGACGAGTTCAGGGTCGTCTCGGAATTTTTTTGCATCCATAATTTCTGTCTTGATGAGGTACGCCACTTGCCAGACGATGTATAGCGTCATTGGGTAAATCCAAAACTCTTTGGTGTAGTGTTTGTATGCGTCCGAGGTCAACTCAGCCACATCCAATCTTTTCTCGTCGTCGCCGTGGCCGTACCATCGTCCACACCAAGTCAACACCGCCGGCCATAAATGAAGAAAGACCGATTGGACTTTATCCCACGAATGAAACACTAACGAATTTCTCCAAATCGGAATCGCAATCAGAATCGGTCCATTCGAAAACGTAAAAATAGTGCGGTACAATTTCACGTTCCCATAATCGTACAAATGAAAATACATCGTCGCCGCGTGCGAAAAGTAGCAAAAATCTATCATAAAGTATTGCCACTTGAGATGCACGTAATACACCATCCTCGTTAAAAGTAAAATCGGCATCGCGATGCAATAAAACACCCAAAACAGTTCTGGATACTTCACCGCCACCGCCTCAGTGATTAACAACCCAAACACGCCCGAGAAAAATGCGACTTTATCAACCGTCTTGATCGTCTTTGGAACTTTTAGAAAATCACGGATCCGATAGTTTGGATCTCCGGTGATGCGTTTTCTTGCAACCGATTTCGTTCTCTCGATCGTTTTCCGGACGATTTTCTTCGGTCCTCGATTCCGTTTCGGCGAACCCTTCTCCCCTCCTCCAACGTTTTGCTGGTTTCCCAAATTTGATCTCGTCGAATCCTCCGCACTGATATCTTCTCGATCGTTGCCACCATCGCTCCCAAACGACGAAGAAGTGGTATTCACGTTCTCTTTACTGACCGCGGACGAGAACGCGCGTTGTAATCTATTCCTCATCGCAGAGAGATCTGAACAAAAAGAGCTCTCGAAAGCTTTCAAATTAGGGGATTTCGGAAGAGGTTTCTCTCTTCGTCGTTTGCAAAAAAGATCTGATATCACGCCCGATCTGAACGTTCCAAGAATAAACCTTTCGAGTTGAAGAGAAACGAAGCGCGAGAAAGAGAGAGGAAAGAATAGATGCGCTCGTGGTTGTTTTACGACCTTTTCGTCCGTATCTCGAGCAACGCACTTTTAACGGCCAAATTTGTTCTTTTCCAAAACAAAGGTACGATTTTAGGGTGTCAACCGATTCTACCGATTCAGATATTCTCAACAAACAACACAAACGCGGCGCGCGGCTCGCGCACAGAGAGAGAGAGAGAGAGAGAGAGAAAAGACAGATTAAGAGAGAGAGAGAGCAAAAGCTTGCGCATGAGCGCCGCTACATTAAACGTTGATGACAATACGGAGAATAAGAAGGAATTCTTATTGCGAAAAGAAGAAGACCGTGACGAATTAGAAGAAGAAGAGAACAACAGAAGACGAAGACAACTCTCGCGGCTCAAGCGCGAACGCTTGTGCAGGCTGCAAAAAAACATACTCGCGTGCGTCGTTCTGTGCGTCGTTCTTTTTGTGATTCTGAACGTGATTACCAAGATGAACGAGGTGAGGACAACGTGAGAGAGAGAACGAAGAAAACGCGATTGAAACATGGTGCTTCTTTCGGAGAGAGAAATTCTGTCTCTGGTGGAGCCTTTGTTGCCGAACGATGTGGGAATAAAGTTTTTAGTGTCGACGACCAATCCGAAACGGTTGTGTTTAGAAGAGAGACCCGATGCAGGGAGCATAAGAGGAAGTGTGAACGAGAGGAACGGCGACCAGGACGGTTGGAGCGAAACGAGCGACGACGGTGAAGACGACGCGCGTGGTACGAGAACTGCGAGGAAAACGAAGAAGGAAAATGGTGCGCTCGTCGACGTGGAGATCGTGGTAGGCGAAGAGCGCATTAGGGACGCGATGGATGCCGTCGGGAAGTTATGTGGCGCGGAGGACGACGACAACGTAACACTGAAAACTGCGACGCCGAGCGCTTTTGAGGAAGCGATGTGGCGGACAAAGCTGAATAGGAAAACCAACGAGATGTTTGTGAGAATGCCAGTAGCTTGTTTGGAGACGCGTTGTAAAAGCGCGCTCTTTTTAGTGTATCCACATCGAGCGCATACGTTGCGAACGTGCGCCCAGTTTTCGTCTTCGGTTTTCGGCGACTCGAAATCGAGGAGATGTCTGATTGCGAGGCAACTCGTGGAAGGGTTGCACTTTACGCACGAAAAAGGTTTACACTTGCGAGGGAGATTTGGTTTGGAGAAGTGCGTCATTAATGAGGACAAAGCGAAAGATTTAATCGAAAAGAATGTGGGATTGACAATGACCCCTTTGATTGAGATTGACGCGCTCTCTCGCGCGAGCAAGCACGAAGTTACGTCGACACCAGCACGCAGCGTCGAAAACAGAGATGAGCGAGATAAGGAAGACGCGATGGAGGAAGATCGACGAAATTTGCATGGGCTAACGGCGGCGTGGAGGCTAGGAGCGATTTCAAATCTCGAATACATTTCTCGTATCAATGCCATATCTGGACGGCGCGAAGGCGATTTTCAGTTTCACGCGTTCATGCCGTGGGTGATTGATTTCTCGAAGCATCCGTTCTCTTCGTCCGTGAACGATAAAACAACGGCGTCTGCTGCAGAAGATGATGAAGATAGTGCCGATGATAAACCTTTATTCGGCTACAGAGATCTCACTAAAACGAAAGCGCGACTCATGAAAGGAGACGAAATGCTCGATCGTTCGTTTGAAAATTTTGGATATCACCTACTCGACGACCCCTCAATGTCAGAGCTTGGAGCATGCGTTCAATCTGCGAGGAATTTATCGAAAATTGTACTACAAAAATTTGTTCGTCCAGACTGGGAACCGAACGAGTACCCGAAATCGATCCAGCGGGTCTTTGAAACGACGCCAGATGAGTGTTTACCTCGATTCTATTACGACCCGAGCATTTTCAAATCTTCTTTAATTGAAGATGGCTTGCATGATTTACAACTCCCGGAGTGGATATCGTCCTCTGGCAACTCCGAGGAATTCATACGAATCCACAGGAGCTGCTTAGAGTCTGATTTCGTCAGTAAAAGGTTACACACGTGGTTTGACGTGCATTTTGGGTACCAAGTTGGCACGGTCACAGATAATCCAAGTGCAGTAGCGGCGAAAAATACGTGTAAATTCGGTGAAGACAATGGAAAGTTACTCGCGTATGGACGTATGAAAGTGTTCAGGTACCCGCATCCGGTACGTAAAACGAAAAACAGCCCTTTACGCACTATGCCTTTGAACGGGGACGGAGAGGAAGCAGACGAAGATGATGGAGAGTACGAAGACGTATTGAAGAAATATAGAAATGTCGATTTGGACGAATCAAAGGATGACGTGTACGTTGACGCGCTCATGACGCCCGAGAAAACGAGCAAGAATAACAATGCATCGCGAGTTGGGGATTTACGAGCCTTAGGCGCGGCCTTATTTACTTTATTTACCAGTCGAGACATTCCCGAACATTTTCGCGAGATTCGCGAACAAGCTCTGGTGGATACAGTCGGCGTATTCGCTGACATCAATGATTCTTATCTCGAGAGCGACACGAGAGAAGAAATGCGCATATTATTAGACGCGATGGATGATTCGAACGAAATACCAGGCGATGTGAAAGATGTGATCGAGAAGCTCATATTCGATGAGACACCGCCGGGTGCAAAAGATATTCTGAAGATGGATGCATTCTTGAACGCGAAAGCGTTGGAGGATTTAAAAAATATTCGTAGTAATTCGAGACTTGGGTCTACGGGACGCATTGTCGCGTGCGACGATGCCATACGACGGGCACTACAAAACTTCTTAAATACTAGTGATGAAGAGAACGGTCAAACGTTCAAAACTACGGCTATTCACGCGTCTATTTTAATCGAAGAAAGCATGCACGCCATTGCGTGCGCTTCGAAAGCGCATCTCGAAAAATACTCGCGCAAGAGCATGGAGCGCGCAATGACGTCTGCTTCTCTCTTTCAAAGCTGTGCGGAATATTTGTGCGCATTAGAGCGCGTGTCTCGTGCCTTGTCTACGTCGATAACGGCAACGAACATAAGCATGGACATTCTCCGGGAACCAAAAATTATTGCCAAGCGCATATTGTTGGCACAATATGCAGAGTGTCTTGAATCGGGAGCCAATGAAGACGTTTCATCGCAGAAAGGTGGATCCACTGCCAAAGAAATCATTCAACAAATGAATGAAGAAGGCCCAAGTTTCCGAAGAGAATTGCTACACCCGGCTGTTTTGAACTCCGTTGCCTCCGCCGTGTGTTCTGATTTCGATTTCGAGGAGAAAATTCTTCCTTCGGTGCTTACAATCTTGACTTCTTTGAGAGCGGACGTCAACGAGGAAGAGTTCTCAGCTTCCATGCTTGTTCTGGAACAAATCATCTCCCGATTGTGTATGCCAGTGTTACTTCGGAATGTCGTCGCGCCGTTGATCTCGCTGATACAAAATGGCATTAATCGTGACGCGGATGCTGTAGACCGCGCAAAACAGGCGATTGAAATGATTCGCAATGCTCGTCGATTGCCTGAGCACCTTGACATCACCGAGTACATGTCACTCGCGACGACTGAGCTTAAAATGCAAAAGGAGAACGTCAAGAAAATCGAAAGAAAGAAATCTAGAGAAATCGCGCTCTTATCGTTGGAGAGGTACGTTGCGACGGGTGGAGATTCGGGCATAGCGGATATTGACGATGATGACGATTCAGAAGAAGACATTGACGAAGCGGTCGTAAACAGACGAAAACGTGGGCCTTGGAGATTTTTACCCGGTGATATCGTTGCTTCAAGCAATCTCAACGCATTACCGCCAACATTGAATGGATTTTTTCGCGATGAAAGTATGAAACCGTGGGTGGTCCGTTTGGAAACGCTCGCCAAGTGGAGGGCGCATTCAAGAGGCTTTGGGGTCGACGCTCGGAAATCAATTGAAATGCCAAACCGCGAACTGTCTAATGCAAAAATGTATTCTCGATCGGTAGCAGACGGTAATTCAAGAGCGCACGGAAACAGCAACGATTTCTTTGACGGAAACGGTGCTTTGCGAGTTTCAGAGTCAGAAACGAGAGTCTTGACGTGCGGTGCACATTATCGCGGCGGGTTACGCAGAGGAACGGCGTGTCGAATCTGGTTTTTAGGCAACAGTCCGAAGAACAAAGAGTCGACGATCGCGAACGCTACTTCGTTTACACAATTTCGAGCGCCTTTTGTGATTCACGAACCTGATGCAAATATCCGCGCAGGATGTTTTCTGGATCCACAAGGTGAGACAATTGCCACGGCAGATGACGCCGGCTATTTGAGTTTGTTTTTAGCAAACACAAACAAAAAGGCATATAATAACAATCTCGACGATACCACGTTCGACGATTTCGATGATGCCATGTTCAACGACGGCACGGAATGTTCAGTACTTTGGCGTTCGAGGGACAAGTCCCTCCTATCCAGACGTGATGGCTTTTCGTGCCTCGCACACGACTCGAACTTGAGCAACTTGGTCGCAGGTACTTTGCGAGGTTCCATAGCAATCGCGGACTGCGAGACTGGTTCGTTCACGAGAACGCATGTGCTATCGGAAGAAGCAAACGCGCGAGTACGTTCTATCGAGTGTAATGACAACAGCAACGTCTTCTGCTCGTACGGAATTGGATCCGTCGCAGCTGTCGATGCCAGAACATGTAAAGTGTTTGCAAATTTTAAAGCACACAACGATCATTGCACTCGAGTGCGTTGTTTAGAGAATCATCGTGGTACGAACAATTATCAATTCATCACGAGCTCAAACGACGGAATGGTGAATGTGTGGGATGCGAGGAAATTTTCGTCGCGGTCTGCTGCGAGAGTTCGTTCGTTTCACATTCCACCGAGTGATGCTCACACGCATCGAACGTCTTCGTCTGGCGATAGGTTCAAGCATCGCGGGAAAAGGAATTCCATATGTGATTTTGATATGCTCGATTCAAAAAGTTGTTTTGTTGCCACGATAGAAAATGGTATTGGAGTGTTTGATGTGGAGAACTCGAGCATAACAGATGATGATGTTTTCAGTAAAGTAGAAACAAGGATGTTACACGATGACGGCAACAGCGCTTTACGAGCGATTCAAATACTCCCGCGAAGTCGATTGTTCGTTGCATTGTCTTCAGATGGCATGGTTCGGGTATGTCGTTAATGTACAATACTTTAGAAATAGAGGAATGGCTGAATTCACTTTAGTTTTATTCACCAGGCACTTTTTGTAGTTCATGCACTAATCACACGTGCGCGTGCACTTGTAGAGGTCCCTTGCAAAAATACGACTCATCTCTCGCGTCTCGAATCGCCTCATTGGATCATATCTGTCTTTCATGCAAACAAATTTACAATATGCCTCCCCATATTTATCATACAGCGAGTAGGGGTATGTTTCTTCGCCCCAACCAAACTTTCCAAAATGCAATCTTCCATCACACTTTTTGCTCGACGTTAAGTATCGAATTGCATCGCCGAAAGCGGCTTTTCCCTCTTCGCTTCTCTTGTAATTTTCTATGTTAACGTACATGCTCGGTCGTTTATGAGTCGGGGACAGCAACGCGCTTTCCGCGTTCAAAAATCGTATTAATGCGGGACTTCTCCAGTACTTCCGTCTACTTTCGCTTATGCTATGAACAAAGCCACGCAAGCACTCGCCTGCATTGGTGAGAGGAACAGCGATTTCCGCTTGGTCGAACGGATAATTATCGTTTCGATCGAGTTGTTCTTCTGTCATGACGAGATACGTGCTTGCGTTTGAAGCAATGAAACTTCGTAATGAAGGTTCAAGAGCATCTTGCCATAAGTTGGTCCAGATCGAGACGAGATCATCGTTTTGCATGAGCCGATTCCTAATAGAATTTGGATTCACGATGTTCTTGAGTGCTTCGTTTTCTGCATCTGCTGCGGACGCTTTGAAATAAAACTCCTCCAATGCTCGCGCAGACGAAAACTCTCTTGCGAGTAAGAAATCTTCCTCGTTCGCATCAAAATA
>Ga0255779_1005745_pt1 | contig 11485 bp, 8 predicted proteins | sample 011ome_21_FD_179977 | JGI IMG/M metagenome (GOLD analysis project Ga0255779, IMG submission 179977) | Coastal salt marsh microbial communities from the Groves Creek Marsh, Skidaway Island, Georgia - 011508AT metaG (version 2) | ecosystem: Environmental > Aquatic > Marine > Intertidal zone > Salt...
GATCACATAGAAGCCAGGTCCCTTTCCCAAAGATTACGAGATCTTGGACAGAGCGAAGAAACCATTGCCCTCAAACTCGTGGACTTATTGCCGGATACCCTGGGTAAAACAAGTTCCTCCCTATCCGCCGAACATTCGATGACCGTGAAGGAACTCCATAAGGATCAACTGCTAGTCCGAGAGGGCTCAGTGGAAGTTCACCATGAGATCAGTCGATACTATGAAAGAACTGGTGTTCCCGAGTATCAAAAAGTGGACCTACTTATGAGTAGTTCCAACCTGCAGACAAATTTAAAACTGATCGCACAGAGAATCACAGAAAACATAAGCTTAAAGGCATTAAAGGCTCTTACTACCTGGCAGGTTAAGTTTAAAACTTGGGCGGAAATACTTGAAAACCAAATCACCCAAACACAACAGGGTGGAGGTGAGGGATCGTCTTCAGGAAAAGACATGGCTTCCGAAATCCTAGCCCTTTTAAAAATCAAAAAGAAGCAAAAACATATTATTCAAAAGACCCAATACATAAATCAGAGCGGTGTCTGGATAAACCATGGATTATGGAGCCTGAAATTAAGTAAATCCCAGAATGAACTAACCATCGATTTAACAGACACACAAATTGCATTGGCAAATGAAGCCTTGAATCCCCTGCTTGATGAAGCCCATACCGCCATGTCAAGAGCCTCTCAATTACTTCAACAAAAAAATACGGGGGAAAGTACCCAAGCTCAACAAATCCTGGCAAAAGACTTGGTGAGCGACATCATCAACCTACTGATCGAAGGCCAGCAAAATAATACGGAAACCGAGACCTCTGAGGAGGTAAGCATGATGGAATTTCTATTGATGCAAGCTAAGTCTGAAAAATCAAAGAAAGGAAAAGGTAAGAGTGAAGCAGCAGGAAAAACAGGCGGTGGAAATAACCAAGGAGGCAAGGCCAAGAATCACCAAAGTCAGATCGAAGGGAATAACATCAGGCAGCAACTCTCACCCCGTAAGCCTAAGACCGTTGGGGGATCCATTCCCCCCATTCCTCAAGAATTTAAAGATTCCATGGAACGTTACTTACAAAAAGTTAAGTGATGAAAATTGGTAATTTTGTTATAATCATTTTTCTTTGTGCTCTTTCCGGAATTCCTGCGGCTGAAGAAATTTTTGAAACAGAAAGCGACTCCCTGGTAAATGCGTTGGATTCCAGTTATCAGAAAGGACTAAAATATCTCGCTGCCACCCAAGGCCCCCAAGGCCTTTGGAGCCAAAGTTCCTATGGCGACCAGCCAGGGGTTTTAGGAATATGTATCCTTGCGTTTATCTCCCGGGGGGATGACCCAGAGTACGGCCCCTATGCCCTGCCCATTGCAAAATCCCTAAAATCTTTACTGGAAAAACAGGACCCTACTACCGGCTTCATTGGCAGCACTATGTACAATCATGGCTTTGCTACTCTTGCACTTGCAGAACTCTATGGTGCGGTGGATGATGATCGCATTGGTTTAGCCCTGCAAAGGGCTGTTTCCTTGATCGTGCGATCGGCTGAAACCAATCCCAAAGGTGCCTGGAGATACAAGCCAGACAGCAAAGATGCGGACACCACTGTTTCCGGGACTGTTTTGGTCTCCTTGTTTGCCGCAAGAAACGCCGGAATGAAAGTACCAGATCAAACCATCAACAAAGCGATTGAATTTATGATAAACTGCCAGGACTCGAAAGGGGGCTTTGGGTACACCTCGGGAACTGGGTCGAACTTACCGCGAACCTCGATTGCATCTCTTGTTTTATCCTTGGCCCGTAAGACCGATTCACCCGCATATAAAAAGTCTCTGGAGTATTTAAGAAATAATGCAAAATTTGGCGATCAGGGGCATAAATTTTACAGCCTTTATTACACGGCTCAGGCTTTGTTTAGAGCTGGCTCACCTTACTGGGAAGAGTGGAACATTCAAAATATTCAAAAATTGGTGGAAAGTCAGCAGAAAGATGGGTCATGGCGAGGTAATCATGGAATGACTTTTTCCACAGCGGCTGCCCTTTTATCTATGGCACTTAATTACCGCTACTTACCCATTTACGAAAGATGAAACTCCCTTATCTATCGCCAGTTCTTTTGCGCTCTGTTCTAGGAAGCTGGATAATTTTCACCACTTTGGCTCACCAAGCCCATGGAACCGAAAGGCTGACTTTTACGGACAACTCCTATTTACTTGGGAATTTACAAGGTCTGACCCAAAATAAAAAGATTCATTGGTTGCACCATTCAGCAGAAACTCCTCTTGAATTTGACTTCAGTGCAGTTCACTCGATTACCCTGAACCGACAACCCGAAAAGCAACTTTCTTCTTCTCCAAAATTACTCCTCGAGGTTTATCTTAAAAGTGGAGATTTTTTCAGAGGCACTCTCCTTAAACTTGATAAGAATGCTCTCAAGTTTTCCACAGATTTTTCCGATTCAATAACAGTAAATGTCAGGGAAGTCTCGCACCTTATTTTCCTGCCGGAATCTTACGAGGTTATATTTGATTCATCGACAGACTTTAAAAACTGGAAAAAAAGTAACTCCAAGTCTTGGCGGCAAGAACAGGGCGACTTAATTTCAGTCTTTTCAGGTAGCACCGGGTCCACATTACCCAAGGTAGATAGCTTAGCTATTAAATTTAAGGCTGTCTGGGAGAGATCCTTCTATTTGGCTCTGCGTTTGTTTTCGGATTCAGACGGCAGTAACTACGGAGACATCGGGTACCACCTGTCTTTTTCAAATCATCGGATCAATTTGCAATCGAACAAAATAGTCAATGGCCGCACCATACGTGAGTCCATCGGGTCTGTTCTTGTAGACGAACTTGCAGGAGCAAAGTCAGGAAACTTTCAAGTCTTTGCCAACCGGATTAAAAAAGAATTTATGGTTCAAATTAATGGCATTGAGTACGCCCGATGGCGAGATACCGATACCGAATACCTACCCCAAGAAAGTGGCTTACTCTTAATCAACCAAGGAGGTAACTCCTTCGTTCAATTGGAACATCTTTCCATCTCCGGCTGGCAAGGAGAATATTCCCCTCATTCTCTGAGCCAAGTGGAACAGAGCATGGGGGAGGCAGTGATTTATTTCAAAAATGGAGACGCCACCCCAGTTGAACAAATTTTTTCGACTGATGAGAAGCTCACCATCGATACAGAGCATGGATTATTAAAGGTACCGCTACCCAGAATCCAAAGGATTGATTTTCATGCTAATCAGGATTTACTCCCACATAACACCGAGGCAACCCCGGATTGGCAACCCATAGAAGACCAAATATTGCTTGAAAAAAACAAAGGTCTCTTCGGGCTCAATGTAGAAAAGATTCAGGATGGCCAACTTCTCGGTAGACATCCCATACTCGGTTCGATCTCAATTCCTTTGCATTTAGTTAAAAAAGTTAAAGCAAACCTAACTTTGCACTATACCAATGAACATCTTGGACTTCTTGATGCCGCCCACATTTTAATTCAAGAACAAAAAGCGCAGAAGGCACTTTCTATACTTGAACGGGCTCGGCCATCGTATCGAAACTGGTACTGGCACAGACTTTCATTCCTTGCCAATAATTTACTAATAAAAGAAAAGGGCCGTTTTCTAGTACAACCTGTCTCGGGTAAAACCAAGGGTCTCTGGCTTGACTCGAATCATTCTATTTTAACCCTTAATCCCAAACACCACTTTTCCATTTGGAAAAACGATCGAGAAGTACACCGTCAAAAGATTTCTTCAACCGGTAATCCTGAATTCAAAAGAAAGGAAAATGAATCCCTGAGCCTTTCTGAACTATCGAATGACTTTTGGCTTTCCAAGACTGAGATAACTCACCATCAATACCAAGCCATTACTGGCCAAGGGATAAACGATCATGAATCCGAAAAACTTCCCATTCAAGTAAACTGGCAGGATGCAAAAAAATTGGGGGATATACTTACTAAAAAACATCCTCTACCCAAAGGATTTAGCTGGAGACTGCCCACTGAGACGGAATGGGAATATGCCTGTCGGGCAGGAAGTAAAGGGCCATATCACCTGACCGGGAAAAGTACCCTTGAGCCAAATCCGCTCAATCACCAAAAATACTTGGGAAACTTTGCCTGGTTTAGGTCTAATTCAAATAACCAAATTCAAAAAGTAGGCCAAAAAAAACCAAACGCATGGGGGTTCCACGACATGCATGGCAATGTAGCCGAGTGGTGCCTGGATGCTAGTTCTCATAATAAAATGGATTGGGTAAGTAATCGAAAACCCAGGCAAATCAACCCTCTTGGGAAAATAGGTTCAAGTCGCATGATCCGCGGTGGAGGTTTTCATTCTTCGTTTGATGAGTGCAGAGCCGCTTACCGGGACGCTCGGGACACCCATTCAGAAAAAAATAAATTTGGCTTTAGGGTTGCCGTTGGCAGAAACCACGAAGCGGCAGTAAGCAATCAAAAAGCTGATATCATAGATCAGGTTGTCCAAGGATTGGGTTCTGAAATTACCATGATCAAAGTAAAAGCAGGAACTTTTTTGCAGGGAAGTCCGGATCATGAGTATCTACCAGATGCAACCCCTTCATCTGATGGCAAATTCATTCTCTTTGCTGATAAATCAAAAACTTTAAAGAAGTTTAAAATGTCTGATAGCTCCGTCTCTGCCTTATTTTCATTCGATGAAGATATCGTAGAGTTATCCATTTCCAATGATAATAAAACAGCGTTTGTAGGCTGCGAAAATGGGGCAATATACGCCTTTGATTTACTGAAAAATCAAGTGCTTTCAAAAAATCATCAGCACTCCGAGGCCATTCTTGCTATAGCTATTAACCCTACGGATTCACTCTTGGTCTCTGCCGCTCTGGACGGAAAGATTATTTTAAAAAATCTTCTGACCCAGGAAATTATTTGGACTCTTGATGGGGATGGTACCCATGAATGCACCGACTTCATGGAATTCAGTCAAGATTCTGCTCAAATCCTTACTTCAGGTAAATATTGCCCCGCACAGCTACTGGAAACCTCCTCGGGCACATCTCAAATCATAGACGAAACAAAAAATAACTTATGCCTCAAGGCAAAATGGCATCCTAGTGGAAGGTTTATTCTGCTACTTGAACCCGGAGGTGTAATTAAACAGATTGAAGCAAAAGAACAGATCTTGTACCGAATTATTAATTTTGAATTACCAAAGGTTCAGGACTTTGACCTTTCGCCCAATGCCAGCGATCTTTTACTCGTTACTGAGGAAGGCTTGTGTACAACTCAAAAATTCCCTGATGATAATGCCATTTTCATCATTCACCCGAACAAAAAACTTGAAATCGCCCCTGATTACTTCTTTAGGCTATCCAAGCAAACTGGCACACCAAGTGAAAAGAAACTGGCAGCACATATTTCTCGGTACAAAAATCTTGTAAACCTAGTATTGGATGATGCAGTTGCTGAATCTCCAGATGGTGCCTGGACGGTTACAACTTTGGACGGAAAACTGCGAATTTGGAACCAAAATACCGGCACCTTCTTCAAAACCCTTGGCGGAAACATGATCTCCCCTTTCTCTACATGTGCATTCTCTTCCTGTGGTCGATTCATCAAATCTGAACTCCAAAGTGGGCACTCTCTTATCTTTCCTGCTGTATTGACTAATCCAATGAAGTTCAATGAAGAATTTCTTCGTGAAAAATTTGATAAGTAAACTCTGTTACTAGAAAGTTAAACATTTGCAAAAAGTAAGCAAAATTTATCATTGATGAAACGCTGTGAATGAATACTTTCAGGAAAGTGTCTCTTGTTAAATTACATAACAACGAAAATAAGAAGAGTTTTTTAACTATCTGTTTCTTCCAAGTCCCACTACTCTTTTGCTCATGTGGTGGAGGGAGTGTCACCACATTACCTGAGGCTCCTCCTCCGTATCCAAATTTCCCTGTCCCATACCAGCCACCTGGCACTCAGCCAGTATCGACTGGTGCATCATTGGAGAACCAAAAGAATGTTTATCAGTCCAATCTCTATGCCCCTAATCAATATAAGAGACCAGAGACCGGACAATATAACTCCTGGGAGTCTTCTCCTAATGCCCTATCACCTGCCCCAAATTACGCACGATTTACGGTTCATGCTAAAGCTAACCTTTGGCTTTTAATACAAGATGCAAATGGCAACGAACTCGATTGGTTAAAACTCCAAGAAAATGAAAAGGTACCCATTTCTCATATTGGTGCACTCACCATAACATGCTCTTCCGGGCAGGATATTGAAATCTTCAACAAAGAAGGCAGAAAAATAAATACGCCAGGTAGCAACAAACCGGGAATATCGATTATTCGATTAGATTAGATGTATGAGGTGTCGGTTCCCCGAATCCCTTGTGTTGATCCTTAAGAAGCAATTCAGGAGGTAAGTCCTGCAACTGAAAAGTAATGTAAGAACATTTACCTTTCAAAAACTTAAAGGAAATCAAAGTCCAAGTGTAAACTTTATTTGTGGACTCATCGAATACGGGTCTTCGATAGTCCCACAGATAACCGTTACCACCATCAAGACTCTTTCCGTCAGGAACCCCCATAAGCTTTTCAATTTCATCCCTATTTCTTCCAATAGCTAAGGATTCTAGGTTGTTTTTCCGAATAACGGGATACTCAGGCAAAGAAGATTGATTCTGAACCAATCCATGATTGGAGGAGGTTGACCTGTTCAATAATCCTATATTTTGGGTCCGCTGGCATGACCCAAGAAAGGAAAGTCCAGAAACAAGAATAAGGTGCCAATATAATTTCTCGTGAAACATGTTTTCTAAAAGTGGCGGAGAGAACGGGATTCGAACCCGTGGAGGAACGATTAGCTCCTCACCGGTTTAGCAAACCAGCGCATTCGACCACTCTGCCATCTCTCCTGACCTTGTAGAAAATATTACTTTTATTTTTTAAGCAAGATTCGATTTTGTAAATCTATTTGGATTAAATTCTCCATAAACACTAATTATTGCATACAAAATAAAAAGTGAAATAACAGGTCCTTCATTTTTCCAAGATGACTTGTAACTTTTTTAGGTTTGATTTTGCCATGGCGTCGCCTCTCTGAGCGGCAAGGTCAAACCAATAAAGTGCCTGTTTGAAATCTTTCGTAACACCTTTTCCTTGCATGTACATCATACCGAGGTAACGAGCTGATTCTCCATCGCCGGCATTTGCGGACTGAGTAAATAAAGTAAAAGCCCTTTGCAGGTCAACATCTTGCCCCTTTCCCCAGTATGCATTTTTGGCTAAATTTCTTGTATCAGCCGCAGGAGATGTGCTTGTAACAGAATTGATTGAATGATCCTCGGCTTTGACCTCTACCACAGTTGTTAAATTTGGATCAGCAACCTCACTTTCAGCTAAAGTTTTTGTTTGGTATACAGAGGGTAATCTTTGTGCAACCGGAGCAGGAGGTGGTGGCGGCAGCTCTGGAGCAGGGACCGGAACAACGTTGCGACTACTTGGAGTTTCGATAGGCGGGCTGGGTATGGAATTCTCCACTTGATCAGGAGCTTTTCTTAATAATTCATACTCTTGGATCTTCTTTAGAGCTTTATCTTGCTGCTGTATAGCAGCCAGCCTTGCATAGCGAATAGCTAAGTCAATTTTAACTGGCCCAGCCACTCCGTAGGCATGAAAATCTGCGACCAGTAATTGAGATAGCGACTTTCCTTTATCGGCTGCAGCCTGAAAATGTACCAGCGCCATCTCCTTATCTTCCTCTATCCCCAATCCCTTAAAGTATGCACGTCCCAAATAATGATGAGCGGCAGGGAGCCCTTCGTTGGCAACCTTTTTCAACAATTGGATTCCCCCCTTCATATCCAAATTAATACCAAGGCCGGGATCTGCAATCGAATGAAGTTTAAACAATGCGAGTTGTACGGAGGCCGGACCATAACCCTTCTCTGAAGATAATTCATAATAACCAGCCGCTACTTTTAAATCAGGGATAATCGTGGGCCTTACTTCATCAGAGGTAAAAATTTCGGCGAGTGCATAGGCCGCAACTGGATCATGGCGAGATGCTTCTCGAATCAGGCTCCCATCTGGGTCCTGAAAAGCTTTTAGGTAGTGAACCTTTACTTTTTGAGAGTCGGGGCCGTAAGGAACAAAACGAGCCATGTAGCCCATAGCAAAATGGCCCAACCAGTGATCCTGAGCTGAAGAAGATTCTGCGTAACCCAGAGCATCTTCGATTGATATATCAAGCCCCTTATCCCCGTGGGCATAAGCCATGGCAAGAAACCCCTGAGCGTAGGGATCGTTTTGGTCTGCAGCTTCTTTTAATTCTTTATATTCTGATAATACCCAACGCTCGCCCTGATTTCCGAGAAGGCCGTGAATTAAGGCACAGAGAGCAAAAGTATAAAAAGGTTTTCTATGTACTTTAAGCATAATCTTCATTATCTTTTACCTTATGTGTTTGTACTGGCAAGTGTGGTTTCATTTTTCATGTTCCATATTTTCTGAATTAATATAAAAATAGTTGAACTTTTTATGAGCGAAGTAAACCCCCATTCATCAACATTACGAAACCCAGGAAAAGACTTAATCAGGCAATTTGTCATCTACGCTGAAAATAAAGTGGGTTGGCTCAATGATTTTATTTTAATGCTCAAATCTGATGATATTCATATTTTGGCTATCTCGGTACTAGACACCAGTGATTCATCTGTCATTCGAATTGTTCCGAATTTCCCTAAAAACTTAGCACGCCTGCTCAAGTCTCAATCAATTTCTTTCACCGAAAGAAATATCATTGCGGTTGAAATGAAAAATGATGAGTCCCTCCATCAAGTGACCCAATCTTTATTGCGTGCCGAAATTAATATCCATTATGTCTACCCGTTTTTACATCAACCTAATAATAGACCGGTTGTGGCGATCGCCACGGAAGATGAAGACATTGGAGAAGAAGCGCTGAAAGCTTACCAATTGAATGTTTTGTCCCTCGAGGACTTCAACCGCTAGTACAATAGAAACCTTCTGGTTTTATCCCTAAAATCTTGGCTCTGCCCATTCCATGTAACAATAAATTTTGCAGGCTCGATAGCTCCACCTTCACGGAGTAAGCTATCCCACCATAGGGTTGATCCCACATGCTTGTTAAAAAGTTTGCCTTCAGATTCACTGGCTTCACTAAATGGGCTTGGTTGCTCCCATAAGGCACTTAATTGCATCATATGAAACGCGAGATCTGTGGGATTCCAGGCATTCCAATCACTTAAAATAATATATACTCCTGAAATTTCTTTCCCTTTGGCGTCAACCAAAGTCTTCACCTGAAAAGACAAGCCCGGGATACCTAGGGCATCTAATGCCCGTTTGACTTCTTCTGGTTTTTTACCATCAAAAGTTAAAAAGCGAAAAGGATGCTTGGTTCCAATGCCATGCCGAAACTTACCCAACTGAGCTCCCAATCCAGTCATGGGATATCCGGCTACTGAATCAAGTGTAGGGATATTGGGCGAAGTGGGATACCAGACCAGTCCGGTTTGGGGCCATGTCATGTTTCGCCTCCATCCCTTCATGGGCACAATGGTTAGCATCCCTTTTTTTCTGTCAGCATCGTCGAGTTTTAAGACACCTGGGGTTTTCTTGGACCAAAGCGCGAGTTCCCCAATGGTCATACCGTGGACAAATGGCATGGGAAAGGCACCCACATAACTCATCCACTGCTCATCTATCATAGGACCCGCTACCTTTTCCCCACCAAGGGGATTGGGACGATCTAAAACAACAACCTCCACATCATTTTCAAAACAGGCCTCCATTGCATACCTCATGCAGCTCACATAAGTATAGCAGCGGACTCCGACATCCTGTAAATCAATGACCAAGGTATCAATTTTTGAAAGCATATTGACCGTAGGTTTTCGAAATTTCCCGTAGAGGGAAAAAACTGGCAAACCTGTACGGTGATCAATTTTATCCTCAACGGGAACAGATGCTTTCTCATCTCCGTAGATCCCGTGTTCCGGGCCAAACAAAGCAACGAGTTCAACATGAGGGCTGTCCCTGAAAACTTCAACTGTGGCTATTCCTTTATTATTTCTTCCAGCAGGGTGAGTCAAAAGTCCGACTTTTTTGCCTTTCAAAATCGAGAACTCAATCTGCTCCAGATAATCAACCCCAAGAGATATAGTTTTAGCGTTCAGTACCGAGGAAAGAGAAAAAATAATCAGTAACAAGCCAAGGAAACTCGCTTTTTTCCCAAAAAAACTGAGATGGAAATGGTTGAATTTAGGTAAAGCTCTGATCTTCATCTGTCGATTTGTACAAGTTGCAAGAAATCTTGTAAAGAAAGACCGCAACCACTCCAAGAAAAACACCAATGACCGAGCCACCTATCAGCATTGGAGGAAAAGTATCCAACAGGGCAAGCAGGTCCGAATAAGTAAAACTACTCCAATCATAATCTGGCTTTAAAAACTTATTTTGCTGATAGGAAATACCCAAGAGGCGAAAAACCTCCATACCTATCTTGTAATCCGCAAAATAAATGGGGCCCATTGTGAATGGATTGGATATCCATTGGAGAGCCACGATTAACGGTAAATTCGCCCGAACCAGTATAGCCAGAATGAAAACCACAAACATTTGGATCGAGACAATCGGAAGCATGGCAATCCACATACCTAAAAAAAGAGCTGGAATCATTTCTCTGCTCCTAAATGACCAAAGGTAAGATCGCTCATAAGCCGTTTTGGAAAACCATTTGAGGATTGGGTATCGGTGTACATTAGACCTACGCGGTAATGGACGCATAAATTTTTTTAATCTTCGAATCCGTTTAAATCTCTTTTCCTTGTGTGCACTCATGAATCAACAAACTTTAGCTTTAAGGAATGTACTGGTTTAACGCCCTGACCAAGTTTGATGAAGCATGGGCAAGGTTATCCGCAAGGCTTTTCGAACGATTCCCAAATTCGTAAATTTTCACCCCCGGATATTCAAGTTCACACCTTATTTTCATTTCATCATCAACGGAACCAGCGAATACAAAACTTTCTTTACCGAGTTCGTGAGCTTTCTTCATCAACTCAAAGGGAGCTTTTCCCTGACTAGAAGTTTGATCAAACCGGCCTTCTCCTGTGATTAAAATTTCACAATCCTCAAGCTTTTTCACTAAATTATACCAGGAACTGATGAGCTCAAAGCCAGGAACAAATTTGACTTCATATGCGAGCCCAAGCCCAAAACCTATCCCTCCCGCGGCCCCACTGCCCTCCGCATGGGAACCTGTAACTGCATCAGGGTATAGGGAGCTCATAAGAGCCAACATTTTCTCCATTTCCTGCTCCATAGCCTTACGGGCTTCTTTGGTAAGCCCCTTTTGCTTGCCGAATTGATGAGTGGCCCCTTGGGTTCCGAGCAATGGATTTCGCACATCACAGGCAATAATCAAAGGAGGTAAAGGTACCATTTTTCGGGACTCAATGGTGGAAACAGAAGACCATTTT
>Ga0255779_1005752_pt1 | contig 11477 bp, 15 predicted proteins | sample 011ome_21_FD_179977 | JGI IMG/M metagenome (GOLD analysis project Ga0255779, IMG submission 179977) | Coastal salt marsh microbial communities from the Groves Creek Marsh, Skidaway Island, Georgia - 011508AT metaG (version 2) | ecosystem: Environmental > Aquatic > Marine > Intertidal zone > Salt...
CAGTAGATTCTGGATCTCTTTTACCTGCATCGAGTACATTAATTTTTTCAAAATTATAAAACCCGTGTTTACCCTTTACACCGTTATACTTATTAAGAAGAATTTCATATTGACGAACGCGATCATTACCTGCTACAATTACAATTCTTTTAAATCCTTCATTATAAAATGACGTCATTGCATCGAAAATAGTTTTAAGTTTCTTATTCATCATGATCTGTCGACCATATTGAGGAAACCCTTTACGAGCAAACTTTACTTTATCTGTAAAAGGAATAGGGTTTTTAGAATTATCTTCAGATTGTGTGAGATAAATTCTGAATGGATTTCTTCCAGCTTTAGCCTTTAAAAAGTCAAGTAGCTTTTCATGACCAGCTGTCGGAGGATTCATTCTACCCCATACAAAATATAAAGTTTTTTCCTCTTCAACAAGGAAAGTGCTAAATGAATTAATCATCCTTTTTTACGCTCAACTTCTTTTTTACGAACATCTTTAAAAAGCTTTCTAGCAATTACTTTAATTTTTGCTTTCATTACAGGTTTGTCTAGTCGCTTTTCAATTTCTTGTCTACGAGCATAAGAAAGTTCATCTTTAGGAATACCTTTGGTGATTTTCTTAAGTAACGCGGTTCTAGCTTGCTTTTGTGCTCTTTTTTCAAGAGTACCTTTACTCGCCATTCTACGGCGCGCGCGCTTTCTTCCCATTTCAATTTTGGATTTATATCTTTTGATTTGACGTTTTCTAGCCATTCGTTGCTGCATATTAAGTGCTTCATCGAATTCTAGTTCAGTGGATTCCCCTATTGGTCCACCTTCACCTGTGCCTACACCAAATTTTCTACGGCGATATGCGCGGTAATTGGTAAGCTCATCTTCACCTGGCCTATATTCGGTCTGGTGCATATCATCAAATCTGAGAGGGTGAGATCCCTCTTTGTATATGTCTTTAAAACGAAGCAAATCTGCCATCGCTAGTTCCTTCCTGGTTTATCCCATCCCTTTAATATAGTCGGTGAAAAGTTTGCGAATGAAAATTCCATTCGGTCCACAATTTTCACTGCATCACCACCAAGTTTATCTATAGCCACATAACCTTCTTGGCCGGTTGTACGATATCCTCTTTTTGTTTTTAAGAATGTTTGTACACTATTCAGCTTATTAAGTATATTTATAAGTTTCATTTTCGCTAAAACTATATATTTTTGTAAATCAAACATGCTTTTAATAGATTTTTTATTTTGTGCCGAAAAGAATTTTAATACTTCATTGAGTTTTGCCTGCTGTGCAGATTTACCCTTTTCTGTAGATCTTTTGTCTATTTCTTTTTGGTATTTTTGTTGAATATAACGGATGAGACCAGCCACGTGACGAGTCGTATCTTGAATAACTTCACCTTTACGTACAAAGGTATTATTATAAGTTTCAATAGTTTGAGCAAGAGTTTTATTCCTTTCCAACTCGCGAAGAGTTGATCCACTGATTTGATTGAAAATAACACCGGCTTGGCTAAGTAATTTATTAACTTCTTCTGTGTCCTTCTTTGACATACTGTATTGCGTCATATCCCTTAACATTGCATCTTGAGACCAGACATTTTTAGATTTTTTAAACTTGGTGATATCAACACCAAAGTTTTGTTTCATTGTTTCGAATGATTTTCCTGAGTAACTCGTATGCCATACGATTCCAATTTTTTTTGTCGCAACTTCCCTGGCCATGTCCGTGCCAGCCGGTACTGCATATACAATTGTATTGGGGTGGAATGTAAGATATTCTTTCCCTTTGATCTTAGATTTTTTAACGTCGCCTGGACCAAACAAGAAATCACCTTGAATCACTCCCTTTATGCCAAGCTCCGGTAAATATCGTAGAGCGAGCTTAAGTTTTGTATTAAGATCACCGCTAGTGTCAGCGTCAATATCAGCATCACTCTTGTATACTTTGGGAGATTTGTTAAAGATCCCTTTTTTCGCCACGAAGAATCTGCCATCAGTAGGATCAATCCCAGCAAACACAGCAGGAGCTCCATCCCATTTAACACTAACGTTTCCATCATGTACTCCTCCTAAAGCATCTCTGAGGGAACGGAGAGCCATGATTGCATCTCGTGTTCCTTTTACTCCACCATAGAGAACCTTATCTTCTATGTGTGTCATATGAGTATTCTTTTGTTCAGTTATGTATGAACTAAAATTTTCCATTATATCTTAATCTTCGGCTTAAGTGTTCCTTGAGTAGCAACTTGCATTTTAATATCCTTTGCCGTTATTTTCTTAATAGCAATGACGTTACCAGCTTTGCTACTTAACTGTCTGGTTTTTTCTGCGGAATCTTCAGGGTCCACTTTATCACTTGAATTATTATTCACAAAAATAACAGGAATATTTCCAAAATATCTCCCGGCAATCCTTGCGTATTTTTGTTCTAATATCGCATACTCTTTTGGATAAGCTTTTTGAATTGCGGCCATTTGTGTGCCGTTAACTTCATTTTCGCCTTTACCTGTTGTTTTCAAATTTAATTCTTTTTTGTATCTAACTAACTCGCTTACTAGATCTCCGACTGGTGCAGTGCCTCCTAATTTGAATCCACTTAGTGTACCATCTCTTGACAATAGTGAAGCTTTAATTTCGTATTTTTGACCAGCACAGACAAGGTCAACTCCTGCTGATCCACCGCCACCGAGGTGTGCATCATCTAAAAGAAAGAAAAGAGTTGCTTCTGCTGGTCCTACACCTTTTAGATTGTAGAAATGAAGACGATTGTAGTTAATAAAACTTTGTTTCTTTAATTCATTAATCAAACTGTTTAATTTTGTTACAGATGGCTGACCTTTTAAAGTTTTATTTAAATTAAAATTAGGAAAGAAATGTCTTTGAAATAAATGTTGAATTTCTGCTTTATATCTCAAAGACTCAAAATCAGAAGATTTTAAGTTAAACGATGTGACGCGTTGAGCTCTATTTAAAAAATTAACATCTAAATTTGCTATATTCACGTCAGCCATCTCCCTCAAGTGTGTAGAAAATCTTTTCATATTTCTTACTCCTGATTATACTATACACTATTTATACAAAAATGTAAATAAAAAAAGAGCACCGAAGTGCCCTTTTTCTACTGGGTGTGTAGGTTATTTGAGAGGAATAAGTCCTACCGCTGCAAGAGGTGAGTCTGTATCTCTTGACATTTTTGTGTAGTACTCCTTAAACTCTGCAAGACCAGGGATAACACCCATATGATCGTTCTTAAAGTAAACGAACAATGGACGAGATACCTTGTATGATCCATCAGCAATAGTAGCAAACGTTGGCGCTACACCATTTACCTTTGAACCTTGTACTTTGTCTAGATTACTGTCAAGGAAAGAAAATCCAAATACACCAAACATATTTGGATCTGCGACTAGCTTTTCGACAATCAAATTATCGTTTTCGCCCATAATAATAACCGCGCCGTCTTCTCTCATTGTAGAACACTTTGCTTTAATTTCTTTTTTCGGAACACCCATTTCCTTACAAGCACCATGCATTACTAATTCAATGAATGCATCTCTTGTACCTGAGGTTGGAGGTGGTACCATGATTGAGATAGGAGTTGCAGGAAGTCGTGGATCAATATCAGCCCATAACTTAAATTTTGTATCACTTACAGCTTTAAAGATTTGTTCTTTTGTGAAAGAGACCTTTGGTCTATCAATTGAATTTGAAATTGTAATTCCATCAAATCCAATTTGAACTTCTTCAAATGTGACATTGTTTGCAGCACATTTTTCTGCTTCTTTTTTCTTCATGGCACGTGATGCGCCAGTCATATCTGGATGTTTAACTCCAATGCCATTGCAAAAGAGTTTTATTCCACCACCGGTACCGGTTGATTCGACGATAACACGAGATCCTGTATCTTGTGCAAATTTTTCGGCAGCGATTGTGGTGAATGGATAAACTGTTGATGAGCCAACAGAAACGATAGTATCTCGTGCATGCGCATTTGAGGCCGCTAACACGAGTGCGAGCGAAAAGATAATTTTTTTCATAAGTTTTTCCCTGTTAAAATTAATAATGAGGACACTCAACTATCCTCATTATTATTTAACACTTTTAACGGTCTCGATTTGTTAAAGTTTTGTTAAGTTTTTCACGATCACGATCGTTGTATTGTTTGATCGCCTGCTGTCTTTGCTTTTCACGATTCTCTGGATATAGGTGTTCGAACCCTTTCATATTCCAGCTTTTTGCCCAAGCAGCAGTTTGATCTACACTATGTGCCTTCATGACATTTCCTTATATCGTTTCACCAATTTTTTACATTCATCAGGATTCTCTACCATCTGAACTTTAACTGCATTCAATCTTTCAAGTCGTTTTCGTTCTGCTTTTCTCAATTTCACGTTAGTAGATAACATTTCAATTTGAGAATTAATCATATCAAGACCTATTGACATGGCTTTGACATCTCTTTCGATACTGCGTTCTACACCCATATTAGCCTCCAAAAGCTATTGTTATTCCGCCTATGATAAAATTGCCTACGATCATAAGACCGTAGGTTGTTGCGATGAATTCCATTATGCAGCCTCCGCATATTCAATTGCTTTAGAGAGTGCTTGACTCTTCCGAACTTGGTTACCGCCAAACCATGAAGAATAAAGACGGTTGTCTGCATTACGACCCTGTACGTGATCGGTAATGAACGTGACAGAGTTGAATGCCTGCCACCAGCTACCTTCGCCATACTCTGCGCCCGGTTGAGTTTCCAGTACATCGAAGGCAAGTTTAGCATTACGTGAAAGAGTATCAACTGCAAGTGCTTTACCTTGTACACGCTTGTCTGCCGTACGTGGGAAGACTGAATTTAGATACTCAATGTATGAGTCTTGAGTGAAACGCTTACCAGCCAAGAACTTTGCAACTTCACTGTACTGTTCCATTTTTGCAGTAGCAATACCAAGTTGTTCTTTGACTGCATGAGCATCAAACTCTACACGGTGACCGACTCTTACAGAACGCTCTGACTTAGACTCAAGTGAGAAGGTCAGAGTGTTGTTACATACTACACGAATTGGTGTAAAGCGAATGTCAATCGACTTGCCGTACTGGTGTGGATTTGAGAACAACAAGTATGAGTCAACACGATCTCCGCCAAGGATCTCGAATGAGTCCTTGACTTTTGCCAATGCCCATACCATTTGTCCATCTTTTAGAGAACCAGCAGTGTGCATTTCCATATCACCTGCCATTACATACTCTGAAAAGAATTCGAATGCCTGTTCGTTCTGAACTGGATTCCAGTTCTCACCGACATTAGTCAGAATACGACCGTCAGTTTCACGAACAAGCGACTTCAGACCTGTTGGCATTTTCTTACCATCGAATTCAATGAATGATTCGACTTCGCGAACTTTCCAATCAAGTCCTGCTTTTTCCTGCATTTGCGCTGGAGTGAGATCATTTGAGACTGGAACACCCAGTCCATGCCAAGGAACCTCACCTGCGTATGCCATTGTTTCTACCATATGTGCCATAATATAAACCTCTTTTTTCATTTGATAGATATATTATATACTATTTTCCCGTAAAAGTAAACAGTTAATTTGCATTTAATTGCATTTTTTTATAATTTTTTACAGCACCAATTACCATGTTTGGGTATTCTCCGAGATAAGTGCCAGCTTCAAGATCACTCTTTGTAACGAGATGTTTATGAGGATGATCGACATGATCGTAGTTTTCAAGTAGCCATTTTGCAAGCTCATCGAACTCTGCATCAGAAATTAATGGCTCATCCTCTTTATAATATGCGTATGCACACATCAAATACTTAGCAATTGGGTTCTTCACAGATTCTCTCCTCTACTGCTTTAATATGTTTACACTTACGAAAGGCAATACATGTACAATCAAAGCCTGAGTCATACATACCGACCAGATATTGATTGCCTTTACTGCCTTCGATCTCCCATTGGACACCCACGAATGGATGCCCTTTGGTGTTAATGATTTCTGATTGATGCGCCATTAGATAAACATCAACACTGGAAGTGAAGCCATTGCTAAAACAAATAAAACACCAGTAACATATTCACAAAAAGCCATTCTAAAATCTCCTAAAACCGGATTGCTGCTAATGCACAAGCAGTCTCGCTTGCTTCGATACCGAACTGTTCAGCTAACATGCGCTGAAGATCTACATTAGGCGTACCTTCAGGTTGTGACATGCAGAATGCAATGATAAATTTCCAGGTATCATTGTGATCTGGGTTTTGAAATTCAAATTTAATCATACTGGGCTCCTCTTCCTTTTTGATTATAGATATATTATACACTATTTTTTCGGCAATGTACACAAAAAAATGCATTTTGTTTTTAAATGAAAACAACTACTTATAAAATAAATGAAATTTTTTTTACAGGAAAAAGATGAAGACTATAGAACTTGATTACCCCACCCGAAAACTTTTGGATTTTACGGAAAAGTGTAAAGAAAAGGGATATGTAAACAATAGTTCATTATCTAAATTAAGATTTGATTGGTGTCTAGATAACGGCGGAATGTGGTATGTCACAATTGTAAATGATGATTATATTAGCATGAGTGGGATACATGAGTTTTTAGATGGATATAGATGTTTATATCGAAGTGTGCAACTAGAAGGTATAGCAAATGTTGGATTAAATATGCAGTCCACAAGTTATTGCTGGACGCAACAGCTTCCTTTACAGGTAAAATACTCTGGATCAAAGCCCATGTATATTACCACAAATATAGGTAAAAACACACCAGATCATATGTTAAAAATAGATAAAATTATGAAAATTATGAAAAAATATAGCATGGTACAATTTATAAAAACTGAATTGATTAATGGAGTTCAACAAAATTTATGGCTATTAAACAAAGACAAAATTTAATCATACGAACTACTGGTTCAACTGGCGCTGCGAAAGTTATAACACATAGTTGGGATTACATAGATTCTATTGTTAATAAATCTATTAATTTGTTTAATTTGAATAATAAAGATAGGATTTTAAATTTATATCCATCACATACTATTGCTAATTGGACACTTACTTCCTTACCTGCTTATAAAGTAGGATGTGAAATATATAATATCCCATGGAATGTATATGACTTTATAAAAATAGTAAATGAATATAAACCTACTTTTATTGGCATAGTGCCATCACATATAAAACTTTTGAGTAAAACAAAAGGGTGGAATGATTTAACATTTTCTGGATGTAGAATAAATATTGGCGCTGATAAGGTGACTCAAGAAGATATAGATTTACTTTTAGGTAAAGGAGCAGAAATTGTTTATCATACGTATGGAATGTCAGAAATCCCACCGCCATTAGCCTATTCAATTAATAGCGAATGGCTAGATTGTGATACGATTGAATATCCATATTATTTTAATGATAATGATGAACTTTTTATTAACGGTATAAATACACACGATTGTTTTAAACGCAAACAAAATAAAATGAGTTTTAGCGGCAGACAAATGCTTTCTAGAAAGACTTGGAAAAATGTATAAAAATTTTAATAAAATATATCCAAATGATTTTCAATTTAATCATAGTGATCAAACAGCTATTATTTTACCTGAATCTAAAGAACATATTTCATATAATACTCTAATTGATAGGGCGACAGCTGCATCAAATATACTAAAAGAAAAGGGTATTACCAGAAAAAATAGGGTATTAGTTAAATGGGATAGTAATTATATACCAGAACTAATGGGTATGATAAATGTTTGTAGCGTCACTATTATTGGTGATGTTAGTACTTTTGAATTACAATATTTAATTGAAAGAGGTAAATTTTCTGCAGAACTTTATGATTGGAAAAACCTTAATAAAATTGAAAATAATGGCATAGAAGGATGTGATGAAAATGAAGGCCTAGGTATTATATCATCCGGAACTAGCGGCCGTGATAGAACAATTGTAAGTGTTCCCAGAACTAGGTTTCATTATTGGGCATTTAATAGTATGAAAATGTTTGGTGCCGATACTAGATCATTGGTGGTTGTATCTCCCGTATTCTCTGCAGGTTCATCTCATCTTATTTCAACATTATTAAATGGCGGTACCGCAATTATAGCATGTGGATTTTTATATCATAGTAGTGATAATCTTAAAAATGCTATGGATTATAGACCAAATCATATTCATGGAGCACCGACAACTTATAGATTATTAATGGATTTAATGGGCGATTCATACAATTATACATTAAAACATTGTAGAATTACCGGATCAAAAAGTGATATTAATTTATTAAATAGAATATTTGATGAAATAAAGCCGGATTCAATAAATTCTGTTTATGGTACTAATGAAAATGGTCCAGCATTTATTAATATTATGAAATCTAAGAATGATATTGATGAAAGTATCGGTATACCCGATGAAGGATATGAATATAAAATAGATGAATCTAAACAAATGTGGATTAGAGGTGGATCTGGTGGGGAGGAATTTTATAATACAGAAGATTTAGCTGAAGAAAAAGATGGTAAAATTTATTTGATAGGTAGATCTGGTGATGTGATTATTAAAAATTCCTATTGTATTATTCCTAATGAAGTAGAAAATATATTAGAAAAATGCAATAATGTAACTGAAGTTGTAGTATTTGGAAAGCAAACTGAATCAACTTCTAGTAAAATCTGTTGTGTATATACTGTTGATAAAAATTATATTAAAGGATCAATAGAAATACACGCTAAAAATTCATTGTCTAAATATAAAATTCCGGAAGAATGGAATATGGTTGATGTAATACCAAAGACAAAAAATGATAAAATTTCCAGAGCAAAACTTTCAAAATTATTCTAAACTTCTTTTTATAAGTTGTAATCATGGAGCCGGAGGCCATCGTTTAGGTAGAATTGTAAGTTGTTCCGATAAGGTATATTGGTATGCGCATAAATCAAATGGGTATACTCCATTGGATTTACCAAAGCAAGATATATGTTTAGAAAGAAATATTGCAAGTCATCACTTTGATAGAAGATTAGCAGATAATTCTATGGTACCTGCTATAGGAGAAAGAATAAGTCTTTTTTGGGATGATGATGAGTGGCTTAATAACTGGAATAAAATTATGAACACGTTGGTTATACCAAATCAATATTTAGTATTTGTATTGCATGAAACTCCTAAACAATTAAGAAAATGGTTTCCTAAATCATATATTATTAATCTTATTGATACTGATGTTGAAAATAGTCTTAAACGACATTTAAGATCTAGTTCTAATTTTAGAATAGATGTAAAACACCATGGCCAAAAACCGGCATATAAAAATAAACATCAGTTGGATATTGATTATTGTTTATCAAAGTCTATCAGTACTATGAGAAAATTATGGGAATATCAAAACCCACATAAAGATTATGTAGATAATGAAAGACAAAAAATGATATCACTTAATCATGATAGAATTAAGCAAATGTCGTTTGCTAATCACAGCACTTCCTGGTCAAACTTTAAATTGCCAAATGAATTTGATGTAGATATTGATGCATTAAAAAAGCTTAGTCTTTAATATGCTTTTAAGACCTAAAGCCTCTATATTAAATTTAATTAAAGTCTGCAATGCATTCTTATTCACAAATGTCATAAGAGTATCTCTATGTCTATCTCCTTCAGCGCCTATTAGCCAATTATAATTGCCAACTTTTTTCTGAATTTCCTTCACAGCCTTAGGATCTTTGCTCATTTCTCTTAGTGCATCTTGCAATTTTTTTGCGTTAGGATTATCCTTGCGAACCCACAAAGCCTTTTGTAATCCATCTCTAAAACTCTTTACGAGTTTATAAGCATTGTAAAATTCACCTTCAGGTTTTTTACCATACCATTTTTCAAAAATTATTTCAAACTGATGGCCCGGATAATTCGGATCGTCCGCGTGACTACCATTGGGCTGCAATATTCCATGATGAAACCATACTTCAGCATTTTCATCTGGCACGACATGTTTCTTAAACGCAGCTGGATTTTCACGAGTCGCGTTAAGTTCACCACGTTTAAAGGCTAATCGTCTTTCTCCACCTTTCATACCTTTGACCCACACTACATTTTCTTTAAAGCATTTGATATACTCGTCAACTGTCAGATTAGGACCACACAATAGCATAGTCATTGCATAAGCTTCTGGTGTTTGTCCTGAGCCCGCAGAAAATTTAATTTTTTCTTTAGGATCATAGTCTTTACGAATAGCTGTAATAATATTGAGATTCATTAAACCAATGCTAGTATAATCGTTATAGTTATAATCTACATTTTCTTGCAAAAATGATACGCCATTACCACCATGTGATACCATTATAGTCTTATCATCGTACTGTAATTCATTATGAAATTTATTAAAGCCGGGAATATCTCTACCCCCCGGAATGTTTTTAATTATAATTTTTTCACCAAGGAATGGTTCCAATTCTTTTGCAACAATCTCAGCCCAAATACTTGTTCCACTACCCGGACGCTGTGGAACTACGAACGTATAATCAGCAAATGCTGGTGAAGAGAACAATAGCATTGCAGCTAAAAATAATTTACGCATAATTCAATTTCCTTTTAGATCTTATACCTATTATAAAAGCTATCAGTGCCCCAATAACTATAGTTAAAAATATTGGCCTTGTTAACAAAGATTCAAATGTATACAGTGCACTAATCTGTAACGTTAAACCTTCAATCCTATCTGCTAGTATGAATCCAATGATCATCCCTGGTCTACTAAATTTATATATCTTTGCTATCAAGCCTACTATTGTAAATATACCAAGCATAGCAAAGTCTTCCCAGCCACCCGTATATCTTGTGCATGCCCATACGATGAATAGAAATATGATAGGAAAATAGTACTTATACGGAACTCGAGTAATTGCGCTAATATATCTTGTAAACAATAAACAAAATAGTCCAACTAAAACAGTAGCCCACATAAATCCGTATGTTAAACTATCAAAAAACTTTTGATCACTAACTAATTCCATAGCACCCAATTCAAACCCTAGATAAGAAAAGAGTGCCATAATCACAGCAGCATATTTTGCACCCGGTATACCAAATAAAACTGTAGGTATCATCGATGTAGCTTTTTGAGCATTGTTTGCTCCTTCTGGTCCGATCACACCTTTTATATTTCCATTACCAAAGTCTTCTTTAGGATTTGCAGCAACAGTTGCGCTATATGATATCCAGTCTGCAGCTCCTCCACCTAGGCCAGGCAATAATCCAATAAACGCCCCTATAAATCCACCGCGTAATGAATCCCATTTATTTTGCCAAACAGCTTTTAATCCATCCATAGTTTGTGTTAATTCATTAATACTTTTAGTTGATGTTTGCATTCTTTTAAGACCTAAGATTAACTCAGGTAAAGCAAATAATCCTGCAGCCACTGCCATTATTTGTATACCATTACTTAGGTAATCCCATCCCATAGTATATCTGTCT
>Ga0255779_1005758_pt1 | contig 11467 bp, 10 predicted proteins | sample 011ome_21_FD_179977 | JGI IMG/M metagenome (GOLD analysis project Ga0255779, IMG submission 179977) | Coastal salt marsh microbial communities from the Groves Creek Marsh, Skidaway Island, Georgia - 011508AT metaG (version 2) | ecosystem: Environmental > Aquatic > Marine > Intertidal zone > Salt...
CTCCCGAGGATCTGCTGGAAACAGGTGCTATGGGTACGCCGCTCGAGCGTGCGGTTAGGTTGGCCGAGTTAACGCGAGCGTCGGGGCTCGATGGTGTCGTGTGTTCGGCGCAGGAAGCGCCAGCAATCAGAGAGCGCTTGGGGGAAGATTTTTCGCTGATTACTCCAGGTATTCGGTTGCAGGATGATGCCCTGGGCGATCAGCGTCGAGTATTAACGCCAAGGGAGGCGATTGCCGCGGGGGCAAACTACCTGGTTGTGGGTAGGCCAATTACCGCCGCAGAAGATCCTGCCCAGGCGTTAGCGCGTGTGTTGGCATCAATCGCGGGTAATTGATATCACAGCCCATCACCGATGAGTGAATGAAGTGGCTGTCTCTGTAGGGTGGCGATGAGTCAGCTAGGACTCGATGACCATTACAGGAGATTAGAAAATGATGAATAGAAGTGACGGCGAGGTAAGGCCTCATAAAAAACTATTGGCTGCGGCCGTGTTTAGCGGCCTGGATCGCTCGGTGAGAAGTGTGCTGTGCGGTTTGGTGATGGCGGTTTCTTTGTTGGGTGTTAACACGCCGCTGATGGCGCAGGATGCTGTCAACATAAATACGGATTCCCCTGAAGTACTGTCAGCGGGTCTGCAGGGAGTCGGTCTTGCCAAAGCGTATCGCATTGTTGAATATCGTCAGGCTTTTGGACCCTTTGAGTCCGTTGACGAGCTGGCAGAGGTCAAGGGAATTGGCGAGACTATCATCGAGCAAAACAGAGCCCAGATCACGTTGGACTAGCCCTTCTGTTCGGCTTTTGGAGCGCCGGTGATAGGGATTACCGGCGCTTCCGGCTATCTCGGAAGCGCGTTAGCCGCCAGCCTTGCGGGCCATACGCTGCCTGTGGTGACCTTGGGCAGGGGCGACGCGGATCGGGCGTTGGATCTTGGTCAACACACGGGCTTCCGATCAGCCTTAGAGGGGTTGTCCACGCTTGTTCATTGCGCGGGTCTTGCGCACAACCGATCTGCCCCACACCATTATGAGCGAATTAACCACCGCGCGACGATGGCCTTGGCTGACGCAGCGGCCACGGCGGGTGTCAAGCGCTTCATCTTCATCAGCACACTGAATGTTGTGCCGGCGGCGAGCGCCAGTGGGTCGCTATCTGCGGCGTCCTTGCCTCGACCCAGTACCGCTTATGCCGAATCAAAGTGGTTGGCCGAGCAGAGCCTTGAACAGCTTTTGGGCCATAGTGATTGCGATGTGGTTATCTGTCGGCCAGGGTTGATATATGACCATCAGCTTACGGGTAATTTAGCGACCCTGCGTCATTTTGCGGGGCGCCTTCCGATAGCGTTTCCTGAAAAGGGTGAGCGCGGCATGATTTCAAGACCAGACCTAGTCGCTTTATTACACAATTTGATTCAGCGAGAGACCTGGGGGCAATTGCCCAGTAGGAACTTGCCGGTTACTGACGGCGAATCTTATTCAGCGAGGCGGATAGCGCGAGCGCTCGGATGTGCAGCGGGACTTTCAATCCCTGCACCGCTCTGGAGGGTTGGTGGCTGGTGTCGAGATCGACTCACGGGTGCGGTGCCGGGTTCGACCTGGCGTGCCGTAAGCGGCGAGGGCTGGACCGGTGCCGCACCTGTCATCGATGGCTGGCAGCCACGTTGGACCCTCGAAACATTACTGACGGATAACATCGAAGGAGTTTCAGCATGACGCTGTTGTTCGCCTCCGTTGTTGTCGTGAGCTTTCTGGGTCTGTGGCTTTTTAGAAAGTTAGCGCCTCTAGCTGGTTTGTTAGATATTCCCGGGCAGCGTAGCCAGCACCAAGATGCTACGCCAGTGGGTGGGGGTATCGTGCTGGTAGCGGTGAGCGCCGCGTGCTTGGTGTTATTTGAAGAAAGGTTCATTGGCGCCTTTGCCAGCCTAGGAGCCGTTTCGGTAGTTGCTGTCACCTTATCTCTGGTGGGGCTTATGGATGATCGCTACGGCTTGGGCAGTGGCGTGAGGCTCATCATTTATTTTATCGCGGCGGGTGTATTTGTCAGCTTCGAGCTTGGTGGCATCGAGCTTTGGTTGCAGGCTCTCTGTTTGATTGCTTTGGTTTGGACGATAAATTTATTCAATTTTATGGACGGCGCCGATGGCTTTGCTATCACCCAGGCCTTATCCGTTTTGGTTGGGATGGTATTCATATTAGTAGCTGCCGGCGGGCCGCAATCCGATGGACTGGTGAGCACACTGCTGATATTAATAGCGGCCTGTTTTCCGCTTGTGATCTTTAACTGGCCGCCGGCGTCGTTGTTCATGGGGGACGCTGGCTCAATCGCTATAGGTTTCCTGTTAGGCGCTGTGGGGATCCGCGCCATCATGCTTAATCCGACTCTTGGGTGGGCTTGGGGCATTTTGATGATGCCGTTTTTGCTCGACGCCAGTCTCACCCTCTTGATTCGACTGTCAAAGCGACTCGCGCCGCATATTGCTCATCAGGATCATGCTTATCAGCGCCTCGTGAGGATGACAGGCAACGTCGCTGCCCTCAACCTCGGTTTGCTGGGGCTTCACCTTTGTTGGTGGTTTCCGCTGGCGATGTTGTCACTAAATGACATTTATTCCCGAGGCATTGCGGTACTTTTGGCCACAATTCCCCCTCTGGTGCTATTGGTCTATGCCAGACGCTGAGGGTAGACTGACGCTCCTCTTTGTAGGCGGTCTTTTAGACTTTGCCACCGACAGTGTTATTCAGGACATATAGATGGTTAATAAATTAGCATCCGGAATCACGCAGTCTGTAGCGCGCTTACAGGTAGCTTGGCTCGCGCTAACCGGCCAACCAACGAGTGGCCATGTGCGGTTCGGATTCTTGTTGCTGCTTGATTTGGCCATTGCACTGTTCGCCCTTTACGGTGCGTTATCTCTGTCTGCCTCTCGTCAGCCTGTCCCTGCGAATTTTGCAGAATTCGTTGCTCTCGGTGTGCTGATGCTGGCGATCGCGGGTTCCTTTGTTGCACTGGGCTTATATCGCTCACTGATTCGGCACATGGGACAGCAGGCAGTGTGGGATCTGGCTCGAGCAGTAACCCTGGCTACATTGAGTTTGGTTGCGCTTGTTTATTTCGCAGATATCGATATGTCTGTTTCCACCCCTATCGTTTTTTGGCTGATTTTGTTTGTTGGCACGGGTGCAATCCGCATGGTGATGCGGACCTGGCATCAGTCGACGTTAGGCAAAGATGCTAGACGAGTCATTATTTACGGCGCCGGAGAGTCGGGTCGTCAACTGCTCTATGCGCTCAATCACGGAGCGTCCTATCAGGTCGTCGCATTCGTAGACGATGATAAGGCTGTGGTTAACAGCGTGATTGCGGGGCGCCCGGTGTTAGCCGCTGATCAGCTAGAGGAGTTAATCGTGGGATTTGATGTGGCGCAAGTGCTTCTCGCTGTGCCCTCAGCCACTCCCGAGCGTCGACGAGAAATTATTAACTCCCTTGTAGGTATGCCGGTTCACGTTCGCACGGTACCAAAAATTTCCGAACTGGTTGCCGGCCGGGCTAGGGTTAATCAAATTCAGGATGTTGATCTTGATGATTTGCTTGGTAGAGACCCGGTACCTCCGCACCCCGAGCTAATCGATAGGTGCATTCACGGAAAGGTGGTGATGGTAACCGGAGCGGGGGGATCTATTGGCTCTGAGTTGTGCCGTCAAATCATTGAGTCAGAGCCAGCAGAATTAGTGTTATTAGATATTTCAGAGTTCTCACTGTACAACCTGGAACGTGAACTGCGAGGGATACAGATCAAGCGCGGCCTGCGCGTTCCGGTAGTGACATTGTTGGGATCCGTTCGGGATGAGGCGCGGCTTGAGTCGTTGTTTAGAACCTTTAAGGTCAATACGGTTTATCACGCGGCGGCATACAAGCACGTTCCGATGGTTGAACATAATATCGCCGAAGGTGTCTTAAACAATGTGCAGGGCACATTAAGTGCTGCCAAAGCGGCGCAGCGAGCGCAAGTAGACGCGTTTGTGCTTATTTCAACAGACAAAGCAGTCAGGCCGGCGAATGTCATGGGGGCTTCGAAGCGCTTTGCAGAACTCATTCTCCAGGGAATGTCTCAGTTGGAGACGCCAACCCGTTTTTGTATTGTGCGCTTTGGTAACGTTCTCGGATCATCTGGGTCTGTCGTGCCGCTTTTCAGAGAGCAAATCGAACAGGGGGGACCGGTAACGGTCACTCACCCAGAGGTCTCGCGCTACTTTATGAGTATTCGAGAGGCCGCTCAGCTGGTTCTCCAAGCCGGTGCGATGGGGACGGGCGGAGACGTCTTTGTGTTGGATATGGGCGAACCTGTTCGCATTGTTGAGCTTGCGCGCCGAATGATTCGCCTTAGCGGTTACGAGCTCGAGGGCGAAAGCCATGGAGCGGACCATATTGATATAGAGTTTATTGGATTGCGCCCGGGCGAAAAGCTGCACGAGGAGTTGCTCTTGGGAACGTTGGTTACGGGTACTGGACACCCCATGATTATGCGCGCCGAGGAGTCGGCGATCCCCCTCGAGGAGGTTGAGCTTGCAGCGGCGGAACTTTACGCTGCCTGCCAGCAAATCAACTGTGGCGAGATCACCAATATCCTGAAGCAGTATGTCGCTGGATTCGATGGTCATGAACCTTGGTATGACTTTGTTTGGGTCAAGCAGGGTCGTGTTGGTAAGCGCAGCCGACAGCAAACCGCTCCAGAAAACGTCGCGTCTTTTCCGCCTCAGGACAGACTCAAGCGCAACCCCTAATTGACGTTACGCTGGTGCGCTAGAGACTGGGAGCATTGTGGCACACATAGACGTTTTTAATGGTGACGCTGACGGTATCTGCTCCCTCATACAGCTGAGGCGCCATGACCCCGTCGCGAGCGAGCTTGTCACTGGGGTTAAACGGGACCTTTCCTTACTTAAACGCGTTAATGCTTCCGTTGGTGACACGGTAACCGTACTCGACATTGCGGTCGAAAAAAACCGGCCGGACTTGGATCGCTTGCTGGCTGCCGGAGCGACGGTCGACTATACCGATCATCACGCCCCTGGCGAATTACCAAAGGCAGATAATTTTTTTCACACCATAAACACCTCACCGGAAATCTGTACCTCGGCGCTTATCAACGGGCGATTGTCCGGTGCGTTTAACTCCTGGGCGATAGTTGGATGTTACGGTGATAATCTCGACACCACTGCCGAGCGGTTGCTCGCGACAGTTAATGAGTCGGTGGATGCCAGCGGCTGGCGTGAGCTGGGCATTCTCCTGAACTACAATGGCTACGGCGCCGACGTCACCGACCTCCATTTTGACCCAGCAGACCTTTTTCGTCGTCTCCTGCCCCATCAGACCCCCACCGACTTTTTGCGCGAAGACCCGGCCTTGTTCGCGACCCTGCGCGATGGTTACGAAAGTGATATGGCTAATGCGCAAGAGGCTGAACGAGTACTGGAGACACGGGAGGTGGCGGTGGTTCGGTTGCCGGCGTGTCCGTGGGCCCGTCGTGTTAGCGGGGTGTATGGCAATGCGTTGGCGAATGCGCATCCTTCAAGAGCCCATGCGGTACTAACCGATATCGATGACGGGTTTTTGGTGAGTGTGCGCGCCCCTCTGGCTAATCGTACCGGTGCTGATAGCTTGTGCTGCCAATTTGAGACCGGAGGCGGGCGCCCCGCTGCTGCGGGTATTAACTATTTGCCAGTACTGGAGCTTGATCGGTTTCTCGATGAATTTAGACGGGCCTATACGACGTCAGCTTAGTGGGTCTGGCGAGTATCGTGTAAGCCGCCGGCAGAGGTTTATGATAGCTTTTGCTCAATGGCGCTAAGGCGATTAAGGATTTCTTGCTCTAGATTAGAGGTATTGCTGGCGGCGTCTTTATCCGCCTTAGCGGCCTCTACTCCCTGTTTTGGCGGCGTCAAGATCAGCGTGACCAGGTTGTCGATCAACGATTGATCGAACCCCTCGCCCCGCAACATCAGGGTTCTAGCGGAAAATTCGAGCCATCCGTAAAACAGATCTCTCAGCTGCCAAAGAGGCAGCATGAGTTGGATTTCGCCCCGGTCTGTGCCCCGTTCAATGAGGCGGTCAAACACCCGCACGTACCCTCTAATAGGCCCGAGCTGTTGTTCTGGTTCGCCGTGACGGAGTCGTGCCCGGTAGGTAAGTCCCACGACGTCGAACTGATTGAGTAAGGCCATCAAGTGATAACTCGCGAGTTGATGTAGCTGTTCCCGCATCGGTAGCGCTGGGTCAACGGCTTGTTCAGCGCCATGGGTGAGATTTGCCCAGAACGCCTCAACCACTTGGTGCAATAGTGCCTGCTTGTTTTTGTAATACAGGTAAAGCGTGCCCTCAGCGATGTCCGCTTTTGCGGCAATGTCGGCCATTCTGGTGCCGTCTACCCCCATGTCGACAAAAACGGCTGTTGCGGCGGCAAGGATCGTACTTTCGCGGGCTTCGAGTCGTTCGCGCTGTGACTTTTTCTCTTTTTGGCTTGCGGTCACTGGGTCAGCTCTCCTATACTCGAAATGAGTAACGCTCATAAATGATGAGCATAAATCATTTAATTGGTAAAGTCATCGCCCCGGTACGCCGCCGTGGTGCGGGAGTTTATGGGTATCTGTTCCAGCACGGCCTCAAATCCATAGGTCAAGTGTTAATGGTTCGCACACCCAGCGGTGCGGAGTGGTAGCAACAGGCAGCAGCTAGCGTTACTAGTCGTCAATAACGGGGCGGAGCAGTCGGCATGACAGGACAAGCGATCAGAATAGGCGGGGCGACCGGCTTTTGGGGGGAAACCGATCTGGCGATGGCTCAGTTTCTCAAAGAGCCATCCCTCGATTACATCGTGTTCGATTACTTGGCGGAGATCACTATGTCGATCTTGGCTAGGGCGCGAGCCGCCGACGACAATCTGGGCTATGCCACGGACTTTGTGACCGCCATGATGAAGCCAAACTTAGCTTCCATTGCTCATGCCGGCATCAAAATCATCAGTAATGCAGGGGGCGTCAATCCTCGCCAGTGCGCCGCGGCGATTCGCGAGCTTATTGCAGAAGCGGGGCTTGACCTGAAAGTAGCGGTGGTTGTGGGAGACGATTTATTCTCACAACTCCCTGAGCTGGCGCAGGGTAATCCCCGGGAAATGTTTTCAGGCGAGTCCCTGCCACCCTTGGAAAAAGTCGCGAGCGCAAACGCGTATCTAGGCGCTTATCCGATTGCTGAGGCTCTCGCTAACGGCGCGGACATAGTTATTACCGGTCGTTGCGTTGACAGCGCTGTGACCCTAGGGGCCTGCATTCACGCCTTCGGCTGGCAGCCCACAGAGTATGACAAGTTGGCCGCGGGGTCTTTGGCGGGCCACATCATTGAGTGCGGCCCCCAGGCGACAGGGGGAAACTACACCGATTGGGAGGAGGTCGCTGATTCGCTACACAACGTGGGCTATCCGATTGCTGAAATTAGTGGTGACGGCACATTCAACATAACCAAGCCTGACTTCACGGGTGGGACGGTCACCTGCGGTACCGTGGGAGAGCAGTTGCTCTATGAAATCGGGGACCCCGCCGAGTACCTGCTACCCGATGTTATATGTGACTTTTCAGGTGTTACGCTCCGACAACTGATGCCCGACTGTGTTGAGGTGGTAGGGGCGCGTGGTCGCGGAGCTCCTTCAGACTACAAAGTCAGCCTGACCTGGTTTGATGGGTGGCGCGCAGGCACAACGGTTTGGTATCTGGGTCGTCGAGCAGCCGATAAAGCAAAGATCTTCGCGACTGAGGCTGTTGAGCGAACCCGACGCAAGTTAAGCCAATGGGGCGTTGGCGACTTTGATGATTTGGCGATAGACATTGTCGGCAATGAAAGTCACTGGGGTGAGCATGCCAAATATCATCGAAGTCGTGAGGTGGCGTTGAAGCTTGCTTGTCGACACCAGGACAAACGCGCTGTCGCCTTGCTGTTGAAAGAGATCTCGGGGGTGGCACTGGGTGCGCCACCCGGATTGGCCTTTTTTGCTGGCACGCGTGCCAAGCCCTCGCCGGTGGTGAGACTGTTTTCCATGACCGTTCCCAAAACACAAGTTGGTATCACCCTAGATGACGGTCTGACAGTGCAGGAAGTGATGGCTGCCGCTGTTATCGAATCTGTCGATTTGCCACCAACGAGAGCGGTTCCAGCCGATCCTAGTGCCGCAGATAATGACGAAAATATTGCCGAAAATGGTGGCGAGAGTGCGTTCATTGAGGTTCCGCTGGAATCACTTGCGTGGGCTCGATCGGGTGACAAAGGGGATAAAGCGAACATCGGGGTGATGGCGCGCAAAAAAGCTTATATGCCCTGGATTGCCAGCGTCCTTACCGAGACATACGTGCGCGGCCGCTTCTCGCACTTGATGACCTCCGAACGGCTAGAACGGTTTTACCTGCCGGGCTTACCCGCTCTAAATTTTGTTTTGCACAACGCGCTGGGAGGTGGCGGTATCGCGAGTTTACGAGATGATCCTCAGGCAAAAAGCTTTGCGCAAATTTTGCTCGATACGCCTATAAAAATCCCAGCGTCCCTTATGGAGAAGTGATATGACGGTAGTAGCCTCTACAATTGCGACCGACTCAGACGCGTTTCGAGAAAACCGGGCCAGCATGCTTTCTTTTGTCGATAGACTTCGCGACCTTGAGCAGCGAACAGTAACGGCATCGAGCAAGCGCAACCCGACCTTTGATAAGCGTGGGCAGATTCCTCCGCATCAGCGGGTGGTCCGTCTTCTCGATCCGGGCATGCCTTTTTTACGGCTTCACAGCATGGCCAATTACTGTTTAGAAGACGAGAACCCCGAGACGAGTATCCCCGGTGCTTCTATGGTCGTAGGAATCGGTTTCGTCAGCGGTGTTCGCTGCATGATTTGGGCGGATGATTCCGGTATAGCGGCCGGTGCAGCCACCGAGGCGACCGTCGACGTGGCGCTTTCTATTCAAGATATCTGTCTCCGCCAGAAACTGCCGCTCATTCACTTGGTGGAGAGCGCCGGCGCCAACCTGCTGAAGTACAAGGTCGAGTTGTGGTCAAATTTTGGTGCGGTGTTTCGAAATCTCGCGCGAATGTCTGCGGCAGGACTCCCCACGATGGTGGTCTTACACGGAGGATCTACCGCGGGTGGCGCTTACATGCCAGGTATGTCTGACTATGTGATCGGGGTGAAAGAAAATGGTATGGCAGCGCTGGGTGGCGCGGCATTGGTGAAGGCGGCGACCGGTGAAGAGGCTGACGAAAGAGAGCTTGGGGGCTCTGAAATGCATGCCAGTGTCTCGGGGGTTGTTGAATATCTGGTCGAGAATGACGCGCACGGGTTGTTAAAGGCACGCGATATCATCGCCAGCCTCGATTGGAATAAACGCGCTAAGGCGGTTGAGCGACGTGTTTACGAAGATCCCTTGTATCCCGCAGAGCAATTAGCGGGTGTCGTCCCCACGGATCCAAAAGTTCCTTACGATGTAAGGGAACTGCTGGCAAGGGTGGTGGATGGATCATCGCTGGAAGAATTTAAATCCCGCTACGGTGCCTCCACAGTATGCGGGTTTTCTAGCATTACCGGGATAGCGTGTGCCTTTATCGGCAATAACGGCCCGATTGATACCCAAGGTGCAACGAAAGCCGCGCAATTTATTCAGCTGTGCGATCAGGCGGACCTGCCACTCATCTTTTTAAACAATACGACGGGCTATATGGTGGGTACGGCTTACGAGCAGGCCGGGATGATCAAGCATGGTTCCAAGATGATACAAGCCGTAGCGACTGCCCGAGTTCCCAAGATTTCCCTTTATGTTGGCGCAAGCTTTGGCGCCGGCAACTACGGTATGTGTGGCTGGTCCTATGATCCCGATTTTTTGTTTGCATGGCCGAGCGCGCGCACAGGGGTCATGGCCGGTCAAAGCGCGGCGACCACGATGTCAGAGGTCGCAAAAGCGGGCGCTGCGCGGAAAGGGCAGGTCATCGAGCAAGACGTGCTCGATCGGCAAGCAAACGTCATCAAAGAACACTTTGATGCGCAAGAAAGTGCCTTCTATACCTCTGGTCGGGTGCTCGATCACGGCATCATCGATCCGCGAGATACCCGCAAGGTACTCACTTTTTGTTTAGAGACGGTGCTTGAGGGACGACACAGAGAGCTCCGGGCGAATAGTTTCGGCGTGGCGAGGCTTTAATTGATGAAAATATTTCCTACTACCCGGTCTGTGGAACTTCAGGTTGAGGGCTCTTGGCTGACAGTTTGGTTTAATCAGCCCGAGCGGCGAAATCCACTGACTGATGATGTCATAGACGATCTCGCTAAGGTCTTTCATGCGTTGAAGGAGCGGAAGGACATTCGCGGAGTGACGCTTCGCGGTCGAGGCGGGTATTTTTGCGCCGGTGGCGACTTGAAGGGATTTAGTCGCCTCGCTGAGGGCCCTCGCGAGGATGCCATGCGCGTGAGTACTCTCATTGGCGAGGTGCTCTCGGCGTGTAATGAATTGCCTCAAGTTACCGTTGCAATGATCGAGGGTGCTGCTATGGCAGGCGGACTTGGCTTGGCGTGCTGTTGCGACGTGGCTGTGGGTATGAACGATGCCAAGTTTGGTTTTTCTGAAACCCGTATCGGTATAACTCCCGCTCAAATAGCCCGCTATGTGATACAGAAGTGTGGCTACGCGGTGGGACGACGTCTCATGCTGACTGCCGCCCGATTTGACGGAGCGCAAGCGGCCGAGGTCGGTGTGCTCGATCGGGTAGCCACGGACATTGATGCACTCAATGCGCTAGAGCGGTCAGTTCGAGCGGACGTTCTTAGCTGTGCACCCGGTGCGGTCGCGGCCTGTAAGTCGCTCATTATCGGTTTGGAGCGAACCCCGGATCATGAAAAAGTGCATTTTGCCGCTGAGAACTTTACCCGCTGTCTTCGAGGACCCGAGGGCAAGGAAGGGGTGGCCTCGTTTATTGAAAAACGCCGTCCCATCTGGTTTGAGGAGACCTCTTGATGAAGCCAATAGAGACTTTGCTTATCGCCAATCGTGGCGAAATTGCCGTACGCATTATGGAAACGGCCAATGCAATGGGTATCAAGACGGTGGCGGTGTACTCCGATGCGGATGCGGATGCGCTCCATGTCAGGGTGGCTGATCAAGCGATGCATATAGGTGGAGCGTTGGTCTCAGAATCGTATCTGGATATCGAGTCGGTTCTCGATGCAGCCAAAAAAGCAGGTGCCGACGCGGTCCATCCAGGCTATGGGTTCTTGTCTGAAAATCAGGCTTTTGCGTCCGCCTGTGAACAGGCGGGAATTATATTTGTCGGCCCCTCCAATAGCGCGATCGATATCATGGGGGATAAAGCAAAAGCCAAGCGAGCCATGATTGACGCCGGGGTTCCCTGCATTCCCGGGTATCAGGGGGAGGATCAAACCACCCCGGTACT
>Ga0255779_1005763_pt1 | contig 11462 bp, 8 predicted proteins | sample 011ome_21_FD_179977 | JGI IMG/M metagenome (GOLD analysis project Ga0255779, IMG submission 179977) | Coastal salt marsh microbial communities from the Groves Creek Marsh, Skidaway Island, Georgia - 011508AT metaG (version 2) | ecosystem: Environmental > Aquatic > Marine > Intertidal zone > Salt...
TCATAGGTATCTACTCTACAGTGACAAACCAAGAGCTGAGAAAGCAGTTATTGCCAATCCTGGCTGGTATACATTTCTTGCTGGAGCAAGATTTCCATATGGCATTACTGATTCGCCTATTGAAATCAATGGAGATGCAGTTAAAGATTTTTTAAGCATGAGAAATACTTTGCTTCTAGGGTCAGATGATCTGGGATCTAAAAGCCTAAATATGTCACCAGGTGCAATGAAGCAGGGCGAGAATAGGTTTGTTAGAGGAAACAATTACTTTAATTCTCTTATAGATATATCTTCAAATAACTCTATTCCTTTTCGATGGAATTATGAAGTAGTTCCTAATACCGGTCATGATTATAGAAAAATGTCTGATGCTGCATTGGAGATATTGCTTTAACTTAGGATATTTCTTTAAGAAATATTTTGCTTTTCAGTTTTACTTTTTCTTTAAAAGCATCATCAAACTTACCTAGAGTGTTATAAACAAGTTTCATTCTTGGATTTAAAGATAGCGAATTTGAATTTTCTATTAAAAAATTCCAATACAAATAATTAAAAGGACAAGAATCATCTTCAATAGTATTTTTAGGGTTATGTATACAAGAGCTACAATAATTAGACATTCTATTGATGTATTTACCGCTTGCAGCATAAGGTTTGGATCCAACAACACCCCCATCTGAAAAAGTTGCCATACCAAGTGTATTGGGAAGCTCTACCCACTCATAGGCATCTATGTAAACTGCCAAGTACCAATCACATATTTGTGATGGACTTATCCCAGCTAACATTGCAAAATTTCCTGTAACCATCAGCCTTTGGATATGGTGGGCATAAGCATATTTTCTAGTTGAATCAACCGACTGTTGTATGCAATGCATGTCAGTATTCCCTGACCAAAAAAACTCAGGAAGCTTTCTTGAGTTTTCAAAATAATTCAGTTCTTTATAATGAGGCATATTTGACCAATAAATACCCCTGATAAATTCTCTCCATCCAATAATCTGTCTTATAAAGCCTTCTACAGAATTTAGTGGAATATTTTCAGTAGAGTAGAGCTTTTCGGCCTCAATCACGCATTCCATAGGGTCAAGTAATCCTGCGTTTAGGTATGCAGATAAAAGAGAGTGAAACATAAACGGTTCATCAGATTTCATTGCATCTTGATAAGATCCAAAATTTTTAAAATAAACTTTATAAAACCAGTTCATCTGCTCCCAAGCTTCATCGTGAGTAGTAGCCCAGTTAAAATTATCAATATCACCAAATGAGTCTTTAAAGATCTCATTTACTTCCACCATTACATCAACTATTACTTCATCAGTTTTTATATTATTTCTATCAGGTATTTCTTCTTTTATTGCAGATGCTCCCTTTCTATTATCTTTATCTAGATTCCATTTCCCCCCAATGGGTTTGTCACCATCCATTAAGATCGAATATTTCTTCCTTATCCATCTATAAAAAAATTCCTGAATTAATGATTTTTTTCCCGTACTCCATGACTGAAAATCCTCATTGCTGCATATAAATTTAGTATCTTTGAGAACAATTAGCTCAATGGAGTTAATTTGACAAAAAAACATTAAATCCTTCAAAGTTTGAAAGTCTGAGGGTTTAGTGACGTATAGCTTATTAAATTCATTTTCTTGCAATAATTCTTTAAGGGTATCTTTTAGCTTTGAGGGTCGATTAGATATTTTCTTATGAATAATATTTTTTCTATTTATATTACTAATGAGCTTTCTAAAAGATGAAATCAAAAAAATGATTTTTTGTTTATGATGAGGAATATCATAAAAAGTTTGAACTGGTTCAAAATACAATAGGGTATCGTCTTTGTTTAAATTTTCGTACACAAGATTATTTTTAGATAGCTGGTCTGGAAATATTAAGCCCAGAGATCTCATATGTTTAGAGCTATTGCAGCTTTTTTACCTGATTCGTATGCAGATTCAACTCTAGGAGCAATTGCCCAATCCCCTATTGCATATATATTGTTAGTAATTTTCATATAACCATCAGCAGTATAGTTAGAATCACAAAGCGCATACCTCCATCTAAAAACTTTTAATATGTTTCCAAATTGAGATCTTTTAACTTGTAACGCTTTAAGAATATCATCTTTTACGATATTTACTATTTTATCCTCATCCTCATCAAACAACTCATCACTATATTCACTTATAAAATGAGAATTAATTGTTAGCGCTGAAGATTCACAAAAAGATGAAGAAAGGGCAGACCAGCCAATTTTTTCTGAGATATTTTTAAATCCAGAGGTGCTTATTGGAAGTTTATTTTTTAAATTAATACCGACTGCTATACATTTTGAATATTTAAGATTATCCATAAGATTGATTGGCAGAATTTGAATAAGTTGAGGTAATGGTAATGACGAAATAATCAAATCATATTTTTCTGCGTATCCGTTACTAAGGTAAATTTTGCTCTCAATTTTATCAATTTTTGTTATTTTGCAATTTTGATTAATAGTAAATTCCTTGAGAGCACTTTCAACAATTGATTGAAGGCCATTTTTGTGTATATAGAAATTAGATGAATCTACTAATTTATTTTCTTTGAAATCAAAAATAGACCCATTAAATTTTGTACATCCGGTGCTTTCCAATATTTCCTTGAAACTTAATGTCTTTGCATGAACATATTGAGCTCCTAGATTAAACTTATATACGTTATTATTTATATTTAGATGATGAAGCGTTAACCTTCCGCCTGGTTTTTTGGCCTTGTCATATATATCAATTTCATGCTTGCCATGAAGGTTATTTATCAAACCAACTGTACTTATTCCTGTGCCGATTATAGCTATTTTCATAGTTTAGTTGACATTAATGTCACATATTTGTAACATTCTATTAACAAATGTTACATAAATGTAACAAAGGAGTGAAAATATGAAAAAATATAATAAATCTACTATTTTCTTAGCTATTTTAGCAATTTCTACCATTGGCATTGCTGATGATAAAATTTTTGAATCTGCCAAAAGCTCTCTAGACATGGATGCTGAAATCATTAAGGTATTATATGATAATAACCAGGTTGATACAGTTTGTCCTAAGCAATCAGTCGGTTGCTATATATCTAAAGATGGTGGAATGATATTGCTTTCAGACTCTATTCCTTCAGATCATAAAGACGTTGTTTTATTGGGGTTGTATAGTGATTATTTACAACATAATAACACTGGTTTAATTGATAATTCTTTGACTTGTGATCTTAAGGTTAAGTACCTTGCTGATTCTAATAAATCAAAGCTTTCTAAACTCTATAGTTCACAATGTGATGCTATATATAGGAATAAAGTTATAGTAATGAATTAAGTTTTAAGCATCTCTTCTTAATATTGCTTAAAAAGAGATGCTTTAAATTTCCTCAAGATAACTCTGAATAGGTTTGCCTGATATATCCTTTATCTCTATAAGAACAGTTCTATTTTTTGAATCAATAGTCATAAGTCCATAATTAACTTCTGATATTAATTCATCAATCTGAAATTCATCTTGCTCCTTTGGATCTATTAATTTTTTTCGAATAGATTTTGGCATAATATTTAAAAAGGCTTTTTCATACCATTTATCAGCTATTGGCTTGTTTAGAGAGGAAGAGGTTATCTCTATCAAGCCATTACCCTTATAGATACCAGCCCTATGTCTATCGCCTGAAAGAATAATTTTTTGAGTTTTTATATTTGATAATAATGACAGTAGTTTAGATCTTTCTTCGGGGAATAAATTCCACTTTTCAAATTGATGTGACCGAGGTAATACCTGAACTGATGAGAGGATAATCAAAAGATCTACATCATCTTTGATCTCAGATTCAAACCAACTCCATTGCTCTTGTCCAAGCATTGTAGGGCTAATACTTTGATCTACAACTTCGTAATTATTGGCTCTATCCAAAGTCGTGCTTCTAAAAAATCTTGTATCTAAACCTATGATTTTGATTTTGATATTATCGCTATCAATTATGGAGCTAAAATAAACTCCATCTCTTTTATGTCTATCATCATTTTCTGGTGTTTCCCAGAAATTTAGATACAAACTTTGCGCCTCTCTTTTTAATGGGTATTCTTGACCTCCATCATTGACACCAAAATCATGATCATCCCAGATATACAAAAGCTGAGTATCATTTAGCCAATTTGGTAACATTTCTTTTTGAGCTTCATAGGCTCCTTTCATTTTATTAAGCAAACCGTCTGCACTATCTCCATATACGTTATCACCGAGAAAAATGAATGAATCAACATTATCTCTTGAGACGGTTTCCCATATTGGCTGAGGCAGATCTTGATCAAGACAAGAGCCAAATCCAATTTTATAATTTTCAGTAAAAGCTACATTGGAGAAAATAATTAAATTAAATGCGATACAGTAGGTATATAATTTATTCATCATTTAAGTATAACAACTGATAGATTTATTTAATGCATAAGATTTTAGCTTTAATAATATCCTTTGCTCTCATTTCTTGTTCTGGGAATCGGGAGGAAGTATCTGAAGTCAGTAAATTGATAAAACCATCATTTAATAAAAATGTAAGTATTTATTCTTGCAAACTTAATCCGACAAGCTCTTTAATTGATTTAGAGGCTTTCTTATCAAGCAATTTAATAATAGAGCCAATTAATACCCAGTTTAAAACATCAACATCATTATTATTTCCAGATAACTTAGATGTTGTAGAGGAGTTTCTTATTCAACTATCTGCTGAATCGAGCGAGAACATTCTAAATTCATATGCAGTTCTTGAAGAACAAGGAATTGAAGGTATAGCAGCATGTAAAATTAATAACGGACCATCATATAGCAGTGTTTTGTTTGATGGCTTTAAAGAAGTAAATTTAACAGAGTATCTTGTTACTGAGATTCTTTCTTGTACATATAACGGAGGTTCTAATTTTGGAACATTTGCTATAGCCATAGATAGATTGATTCAAAAAATGGGTTTAGCTGCTGCTGATTATAAAATATCTTATATAGAGCCAATTGAATCAACTGGTATAGAATTTCTTTGGGTTAATAGGTTTAGTAATAATTTTTATTTGAATACATTACCTGATATTTGGTTTGGTGATATAGAGCAATCCATAGAAATACAAGATGAGTTTAAAGAAAATGCAACATGCACAATCGCAAAAACTTATAAAGAATTTATAATTAATTAGTTAAAAACTCTTTATTTTTTAGTTTAATTTATCAATTAGAATTCTTCTTAAAGTTCAAACTAATAACTACACTTAATAATCTAAATAGATTAGAATAGCTTTCACTAAAAGCGGGTGTGGTGTTAATGGCTAGCACAATAGCCTTCCAAGCTATTGGTACGAGTTCGAATCTCGTCACCCGCTCCAATTCATTTCATATTTATATATTCCGAGTTTAAAAAAAACATTTTTATGTTAAATTATTTCTATGAGACGTGTTTATCTACCAGTTGTCTTATTAATCCTGGCTTCATGTGGAGGGGGGGGTAGTGGAGGCGGAGGAGAAGCTCCAACACCACCAACACCAGCTCCAGGAATAAGTTTTTCAGCAACCCCAACTTCTGTTATTGTAAATCAAGCATCTACATTCTCATGGTCTAGTACAAATGCATCATCATGCTCAGCATCAGGATCAAATGAATGGGTTGGTTCAAAGCCCGTCTCTGGAACTGAGAATATTATTATAAGTAGCAGTGGAAATAATTCATATATCTTGAGTTGCTCAGGAGCAGGTGGTGTTAGAAGCTCATCTTTGTCTGTAGAGGGTTACAACATTCCTGTTTTCATTTCACAGGCAATTTTTAATGTGAATGAAAACCAATTAGATATAGGAAGAGTGTTAGCAGATGATGCTGATGGTGATGAAGTTACATATAAAATTTCTGGAGATGAGATATCAATTTCCTCTGATGGATTTTTAAGTTTTATCGACCTGCCTGACTTTGAAACTAAAGCAATGTATAGCGAAACAGTAACTGCTAGTGATGGTGTAAATGAGTCAACCCAAGATATAACTGTAAACATACTAGATGAAGATGAACTATCCACTGAAAATGATTGTAATTATATTGTCAATGATGCCTCAAGCGGCGAGTTTAGATATTGTTGGGAAGAATCTCAATCATTATCTGGATCAGAGCATGTAGCTAATATTATTGAACCACTCGCTATTACATTTGCTGATGAATTTATAGAAATACCAAATATATCTTATGCAGAAAAACTGTACATTGAATACGGCATTATTTTAAAGTCTGATTCATTAGATTGGACAAATGATAAAGCATATGCAATCTATCAAACTCTTAAGAAAATCCCTCAAGATGTTAGAAATGAGAATATTGATAATAGAATATATAGCGCATGGACTTTAACCGATCTAGAAATTCAAGATGACATTAGCTTTGATAAAGAATCTTCAAATATTAGAGTCACACTCGAATCAAGTGTTTTTGAAAATGCTAATCCAAGGATAGCAAGTGTTGACGGAAAGAAAGGTATATATTTTTCAAATAAATTACACAATGCATTAGTTAGATATGTCACAAACGGAGGGAATGATAAATCTGCAGTAGATAAAATATTAGTTGAGCGATATGGAATGAAAACCAATATTGATGACTATGTCGCATTAACAGGCGAGCAAGCAACAAGATTTCAAGATTTCCAAGCGGAAGAATTAGTGGCTATTATCTCAATGTTTGAGGAAATGCCATCTGGTTATCATAAGATTGAAGGTCTTGATTATCTAGTTAGAAGAATTAATGGGGCAGATAATCCATATTATCCTGAAGCTCCAGCAATTGCTTGGGACGGTTCGGGATATATTGAGTTTATGGAGAAAGCATTTAATACAGTAAGTATTGATTACCTTCATAGATTAATACTCCATGAAAAAGCTCATTTCTTATGGGCTAAAATATTTGATGATGGATTAAAAAATGCCTGGATTGAATTGGGTGGATGGTACGAATGCACTGAAAAAGAATCTGGTTGGTGTACCACCAAACAAACTGAATTTGTAAGTGCTTATGCTCATTTAAAAAATCCAAATGAAGATATGGCAGAATCCTTATCTTATTTTATAGTTAATCCAGATGCCTTGAAATCAAGATCTTTAGCAAAATATGAATTTGTTAGAGACAGAATAATGCAAGGTAATATATACATATCACAAATCCAAGAGAACTTAACATTCAAAGTTTACAACCTTTATCCTGATTATGTTTTTCCGGGTAAAGTAAAAAAATTATTTGTGTCAGTTAAAGGTGCTCCAACTGAAGACAAGACTGTAACAGTTGAAATTAAATTACATGCGCTTGATAAAATATTGGAAGGTGCATCATGGGCTAGAATGAGAATATTTAGTACGGTAGATACCTATTTTGACCTATATTTAAATCCTAAAAACGGACAAAATCTTGACACCACATTAAGAGGTACCTATACATTATCCAAGTACGCAAAATCAGGATTTTGGAAAACTAGCCAATTAGTGCTATCTGATGAGGTGGGAAATTTACGAATGGAGGGTGCTAATGATTTTGGATGGAGAATGTACGTTAATAGTCCTAACGAAGATATAGATAAGCCTCAATACATAGCTGACTCTATGTCTTTAACAAAGTCATTGACAACTATAGAGAATCAAGAGGTTGATATAATTACTGCTTTATGGGAGATAGACGAAGCTTACCCAAGAGAAAATCAAGGTTGTTATGGGGCATTAAATGATGAAAACCCTTCAACCTATTCCATACAAAAGTTTTCTCCAGAAAACTATAATAATGAATACGTTCCTGGAAAATGTTTACTTGAGTATATGATGCCCTCATATATGCCTTCTGGTATATATAGATTGAATTACATAAAAATGTTTGATGAGGCAGGTAATGAGTCTAGGAATTATTTTGCTACACCTTCAGGTATTGATACTGGTGATTTTAATGATGGTGATAAAATAGACGAGTTAGCAAAAGAAGTTTATTTAGAAACAACAAACCCTGACATAACACCACCTGAACTTGACCTAAACAGTTTAAGTATTACTGCTGCGCCAACGAATCCAGACAGCCCAAATGGTGAAACCATTGTTAAATTTACCTTTAAAGTTAAAGATGATATCTCGGGCTATAAGCTTGGATACTACACTTTTAGAGACCCTCAAGGCTTAACTTCAGCTTACTATCATTATCCAGAAAGAAGGAGTGAAATATTTCCATCTGCTGAAGATTTAGACTGGTATGAATATACATCAACTGTTACATTGCCTGCTGGCTCAGCGCCAGGAACCTGGGGCGTTGTAGAGCTTACTTTAAGAGATAGAGCTCTTAATTTTAAAACCTATAATTTCACTGAGATCATCAGCTTCGTTACAGAATAAAAAAAGCAGGCTTTCGCCTGCTTTTTAGACCCTGGGGATTAGAATGTAGAGGATATTCATAGGTCTTTAATTATATGACCGAATAAATATTAAGAAGTTCAAAATAATTCAACAATATAAATATTAAGAATCCAAGCACCAATCCGGAGCCTAATGGTATCTGATTTGATAGAGCTTTTATTTTAAAAAAATATATTAATATCGAGGCAAGAGAGCCAAATAAAATTATAAAAGGTAATGAAAATGGTCCAGCAATTGAGCCAAGCGAGGCAAGTAAAATAAAATCACCACCACCAATACCGTCATAGCCTTTGATTAGATTAAAAAAGAAGTTCACCAACCACAAAAACGCAAAACCAATAAAAGCTCCTGCTACTGACATTGATAGATTGTTGTAATCTAAAAAGCTTATTTTAAATATTTCAGCATAACCAATACCAATTAACCCTATTAATAATAGAGCAATATTTATATTAAATGGCAACAAGAAAAACTTGTAATCCAGTATGAATAAAATTATTAAAATTACGGCAATTAAAAAGGCAATTAGCAACTGTATAGATAAACCAAAAATTGAATATAAAACCAAACCAATTATTAAGTGCACAATCTCATTTATTGGGTAATAGAATGAAATTTTTACATTGCAATTAGAACATCTACCTCTTTGTTTAATAAACCCAATTAATGGAATTAAATTAATGTTGGCGATATTTTTTTTGCAGCTTGGGCAGTGAGATCTTGGAAAAAATAAGTTAATGTCTTTGTTTTTATTTCCAGGTGACAACCTATAAACAATCAAAGACGAGAGGCTGCCAAAACATAAAAAAGTTATGCAAATTAAGGTATGTATCACTTACGTTTTGCTAACCAAAAACAAAAAAAGAGTAGGCTTAATGCAAAAAAGGCATAAATGCCGATAATGGTTAATTTTTCAATCATTTTGATACTCCAAGTGCAAATGAATCTGGTCTTCTAAAATCACCATATCCATAGTAAGTGTTATTTTTCTTCATGATTAGTTGAAGGTTTGTAGCAGGTTCTATTATTTCAATATTATAACCCGCATCTAGAAGCCAGTTTTTCTTGTCTACAGATAGGTCAAATTCAATTTGAATCTTATCAGGCTGCCATTGATGATGAATTCTTTTAGCATTATTTGCCTCAGCTACATCCATTTCAAAATCAACTATATTCAAGATTGATTGCAAAACAGCAGTGATAATCTTGGCTCCACCAGGGGATCCTGTTGTAAAAAATAAATCGTTGTTTTTAAAGGCAATAGTTGGCGTCATAGAGCTTAGTGGTCTTTTTTGAGGAGTAATTTCATTCGCTTTTGCACCTAGTAAGCCATATTGGTTAGGAATACCTGGGGATATTGAAAAATCATCCATTTCATTATTCATTAATATGCCAGTATCTTTGATAACTACACCAGAACCAAAACTTGAATTTAAAGTGTATGTAGATGAAACAACATTACCTTTTTCATCAACAACAGAAAAATGTGTTGTCTCAATACTTTCTTTATCATCAAAAGAGCCAGGATTTATTTCTATTGATGGGGTGACGCTACCAATTTTAATCTTTTTTGAAATTTCATTCGCATATTCATGACTTGATAATTTTTTGATAGGCACATCATAGAAATCAGGATCACCAAGATGCTTTGATCTATCAGCATATGCATATTTCATAACCTCAGAAAGGACATTAATATACTCTTTTGAATTGTGACCCAGTTTTCTTAAATTAAAGTTTTCAAGAATATTAAGCATCTGTATCACATGAATTCCTCCAGAGGAGGGCGGAGGCATAGTAACAATTTTTATATCTTTATAAGAAGAGATTAAAGGATTGCGCCAAACAGGTTGGTATTGCTCTAAATCCTTTTCTGAAATTATGCCACCATTATTCTGCATATCGAGAGCTATTTTTTTTGCAATCTCTCCTTTATAAAAACCATCTCTGCCATCCAGAGCGATTATTTTTAGTGTATTAGCTAAATCAGATTGTTTTAAGATTTTCTTATCAAAGTCTGGGTAGTGGGCTTGAAAGACTTTATTTGTTTCATCAAACGCAGATAATTTTTCATTATATTTAATAAGCATATCAGCCATGTATGGAGTTATTTCAAATCCATCCTCTGCTAGTTTTATAGCAGGCTCAATTAACTCACTCCATTTCATTGAACCAAACCTTTGGTGCACTGACCATAGCCCAGCAACAGTTCCTGGCACACCGCTTGCTAGGTATCCAAGAGTCGATTGGTTATCTATAACAGTTCCATTTTCATCTAAATACATATTAGTAGTTGATAAAAGAGGAGCTTTTTCTCGATAATCAATGGAGTAATTATTGTTATCACTAGAGTCATAAATAACCATAAAACCACCGCCACCAATATTTCCAGCTCTAGGCAGGACTACTGCTAATGCAAAACCAATCGCGATGGATGCATCGTATGCATTACCGCCTTTTTCAAGAATATCAACTCCAACTTGAGTGGCTAAAAAATGCTGAGTAGAAACCATTGATTGGTTTCCTTCTGAAATTAGCTTTTGCCTGGGCTCATAATCATTAGGGTTAACTGTCCCAATTGGTGTGTAGCTCTGGGCATAGGCATGAGATCCAATAAAAATTATGATAAAAAATAGTTTTAATTTGTTATGCATTTATAAATTCCTTAGCAAGTTCTTTAGCCCATTTATAATCTGCTTTACCGTTTGGTGCCCGACTTACTTTTTCTACAAATTTTATATTTTTTGGAACTTTGTAACTTGATAAATGCGCCTTAGTATTTGCTTTTAGATCATCTTCAGTAATACTCATGTCTTTATTAAAAGAAGCAATGGCGACAACTTTTTGGCCATATTTTTCATCTTCAACACCTACAACTAATACATCATCAATAGAAGGATCAAGCTTTAAAGCTTCTTCAACTTCTTCTGGATAAATTTTCTCACCAGCAGAGTTGATACAATTACTTCCTCTACCAAGCAAAGTTACACTTCCATCAGATTCAACCAATGCATAATCACCAGGAAAGCTATATCTTTTCCCATT
>Ga0255779_1005772_pt1 | contig 11441 bp, 7 predicted proteins | sample 011ome_21_FD_179977 | JGI IMG/M metagenome (GOLD analysis project Ga0255779, IMG submission 179977) | Coastal salt marsh microbial communities from the Groves Creek Marsh, Skidaway Island, Georgia - 011508AT metaG (version 2) | ecosystem: Environmental > Aquatic > Marine > Intertidal zone > Salt...
TCTGCCCATGCCGGTTACTATCGCGTGTTCTTGGACGACCAAAAAGTAGACGTTGAATTGACGGCTACTGAACGTGTTGGAATCCATCGTTATCGACTGGCAGAACCGGATACGTTTACGCTCGTAGTTGACATGCAGCATCGGGACAAATTGGTCCATTACAGCATCTACCCAATGAACGACTCCACGTTGGTGGGACATCGTGTGTCAGACAATTGGGCCCGTGAGCAACACGTTTACTTTGTCGCCAGATTTGATCAGCCTTTTGAGTGGCGCGATCAGTTAACCGAAATTCATGACCCCATCCAAAATGAAGAAGGCGAATGGGAACAGGATGTGGAGTATGTCCCCGTTTTTGCTTGCGACTTTGGGGTCATTTCCGAATTGAATGCAGAGGTGGCATTGAGTTTTGTGAGCATCGAAGGTGCCTTGGCAAATTTGAATGAAGAAGCAGTGTTGCCTGATTTCGAAGCCTATCAAAGCCAGGCTGAACGAACATGGAATTCCCAACTCAATCGCATTGCGGTAGATGGCGGGAGCGCAGCGGAACGAGAGACTTTTATTACCGCTTTGTATCATTGCTTTACAACGCCGAATATCGCCAATGATGTAACCGGTGAATACCGTGGAACCGATCTCCAAGTGCACCAACTTGAAGCGGATGAAGGGGCGCATTACACGGTTTTCTCGCTGTGGGATACGTTTCGGGCGCTCCACCCCTTGTTGAATTGGCTTGAACCTGAACGCTCACGAGATTTTGTTCGGACCATGCTCCGAATGTACCAGCAAGGTGGACAATTGCCTGTGTGGGAATTGGCGGCAAACTATACCGGTTGTATGATTGGCTATCACAGTGTTCCGGTCATCACCGATGCGTTATCGTGGGGAATAGACGCTTTCGATCATGACTTGGCACTTGAAGCTATGGTGCAGGCAGCTGATAGTGCACATTTGGGCTTACCTGCATATGCAGCGCTCGGCTACATCCCTTTGGACGAGGAACACGAATCGGTTTCGAAAACACTGGAATACGCATTTGACGATGCGTGCATTGCCCGTTTTGCTCGCCATGTCCCCAACTCAGATCCTTCCATCGTTCAAAGGTTCGAGCATCGAGCCTTGCATTATCGAAATCTTTTTAATGAAAATTCCGGATTTTTCCAGCCTAAACGTGCTGCTGCATGGCTGGAAAATTTCGAACCCCGTGAGGTCAACTTTAATTACACCGAGGCAAACGGTTGGCAGTATAACTTCTTTGTTCCACACGATATTGGAGGTCACATCAAATTGCTTGGCGGTCCCGAAGCATATGAAGCCAAGCTGAATGAAATGTTCTCAACTACGAGCGAGACTACAGGGCGTGATCAAGCGGATATTACAGGTTTGATTGGTCAATACGCGCACGGCAACGAACCCAGCCATCACATGGCATATCTATATCCCTACGTTGGAAAACACAATCGTACGGCCGAATTGGTTTCCCAAATCCGTTCTGAATTGTACAGCAATCTACCAGATGGGCTGTCGGGAAATGAAGATTGTGGTCAGATGAGCGCTTGGTATGTCTGGAGTGCATTGGGATTGTATCCTGTGTGTCCCGGAAGCGACGATCTCATTGTAGGTACTCCGAAGTTCAAATCTGTGACCATCCAACCTTGTAAAACGGACGTAAATGATTGGATTCCCCTGACGATTAAACGATCTGGATCGGGTGTATACGTCTCAAGTCTCAACTACGGCACTTCTCAGAATACGGAACCTAGTCCAGCGTTCGTCAGAAAAACAGACCTCCTATCTTCCGGGTCCTTGACCTTTGAAATGGCATCGACACCAAGCGCGTTTGGTGTTGATGAGGCAAATTGGCCTCGCGAAGTTTGGAATGATAAAGGTTTTATTCCTGTGCCGGTGATTCATGCGCCGCGGACGTTTAAGGATTCGTGTGAAGTATCCCTGTCCGTAGCTTGGGATGATGAATTGATTATCGAGTACAGAGTCCTACAAAAGGCCGGTGGCGATGATGAGGATTGGAAAGAATACAATGGGCCCATGCAACTCCATTCAGGAGCGGTCGTCGAAGCCAGATGTGCCAATGCTATGGGAGGCAGATCTAGTGAAGTAGCTTATCGCGTGGTTCAGGTGAATCACGGATATTCGCTTCAGCTCTCCACGCCGTTTGCCCCGCAATATGCGGCTGGAGGCGAACAGGCCCTTATCGATGGAATCGTAGTGTATCCTGACGAAGAAACGGGTTGGGTGCCTACCATGCAAGGAGACTGGCAGGGATTCTGGGGGCAAGATGTCAGCGGTACGGTGGATTTGGGAAGTGTCAAATCGGTGACGGGTTTTGCAATCGGTGCCCTCCGCGATATCCGGCCTTGGATTTTTCTTCCTCGATCATTAGAGGTGTATGGCAGCGAGGATGGGGAAAGTTGGAGGCTTTACGGCAAGGTGAATCATGACCAGTCCAATAAAGACGAATCGCCTTTACGGCATGAATTCTCCCTCGAAAATGAAATGAATGCGCGGTATTTACGGTTTGAAGTCGAGAATTTTGGCGAATTGCCCCCGGATCATTTGGGTGCAGGAAACCCGAGCTGGATATTTTTGGATGAAATTCGCATCGACACTGCAAATCGATGAATCCGTCATTTATAGATCTGGGACTGGCGCAGACTACGCTGCATCCGTTGGGATTGGAGGTGTTGCGCGCGCAGGGCTCGTACCTCTATCATCCAGGTGGAAAACGGACGCTGGATTTTATTTCTGGCATAGGTGTGAGTTCATTTGGTCACAGCCATCCGGAAATTATTGCGGCTATTCATGATCAAGTAGATCGGCATTTGCATGTTATGGTTTACGGAGAATTCCGGCAATCTGCCCAGCAGCAGGCGGCAGAACATTTGTTGGCTCTACTTCCCTCCCATTTGGATTCCGTGTATTTTGTGAATTCAGGAGCGGAGGCCATCGATGCGGCCATGAAGTTGACCCGTCGTTCAACCCAGCGACAAAAGATTTACTCGTTCCATGGCGGATACCATGGCAATACATTTGGCGCACTCAGCGTCAGTGCCAATGCCGAACGGAAAGAACCTTTTGCGCCACTTGTAGGTGATGTGGAGCAACTGCCCTGGAACGACTTCGAAGGGTTGGAGCGAATCGATGATCGAACTGCAGGTGTTGTTTTGGAGACTATTCAAGGTGATGCGGGCATTCGAATTCCGGATGAAACTTGGATGTTGGCATTGCGCCGGCGGTGTTCTGAGGTGGGAGCCAAATTGGTCCTTGACGAAATCCAATGTGGTATGGGACGAACAGGTAAACCCTTTGCTTTTGAGCATTTTGGTTTGGTTCCGGATTATTTGTGCCTTGGAAAAGCTTTGGGCGGTGGCATGCCCATGGGCGCATTGGTGGCCCCATCCCATGAGATGCTGCTGTTTGCAGACAATCCATCCTTGGGTCATATCACGACCTTCGGTGGACATCCGGTTTCGTGCGCGGCGTCTGCGGTTGCCACGAGGCTCTTGGCTCACACGAATTGGGAACACATCGAAAAAATTGGCAAAACCATTGAAGACCGGATGTGGGCTACCGGGAAGGTTAGGAAGATTCGCAGAAAGGGGCTGTATATCGCAGTAGAACTTGCGGATGCGGATGAAGTCCAACGGGTAGTAAATGGAGCGCTGGAGCTTGGGGTTCTCATTTTCTATTTCTTGAGCACGCCGCAAGCATTCCGAATTGCCCCAGCCCTTACCATCACAGAAGAAGAGTTGAACTTTGCCCTTGACGTACTAGCCAATGTGTTGGATGATGAAGTCTGATATCGCAGCCACGCTCCGCTTTGCTTCAGGCAATAAGTCTGGAAACAATTGCCAGCCGTGCAGTGCGCGCTCTTCTGTGCGCACGGTTATGTTCGTTTCAGTGTTCGCATAAGCATTGCGAAACGCAGTGAGTTCTGGCCACAGGTATTCCGCTTTCGATGCTTCTAAATACACGGGAGGCATTTGATCCGAAACCCGGGCCAACGGATTTGCTCTCGGATGCTCAGGTGATGTTCCTTGTAGATAATATGTCGCGTATTCCAACATGTCCAGCCGATCGAATGGACTTTGATCTGTCAATCCAACTTGGTTGCTGGATGAGTTTTGATTGAGATCAAGCCATGGGGAAAGAAGGATCATCCCGGCCAGAGGCTTAGTCTTCAATTCGAGAGCATCTAAGACAGCCGACATGGCCAAATTTCCACCGGCCGAGTCACCGGCAACAAAAACAGGACGGTGGCTTAATTGCTGCAATTCCAGCAAAGCGGCTAAGACATCGTCAAGTGGAGCCGGAAACGGATGTTCGGGCGCCAATCGATAATCGGGAATCCACACATCGACAGCAGCTTGGCGCACCAGCGCCGAAGCCAATGCCCGATGCGTACGCGACGATCCAAACGAAAACCCGCCTCCATGAATCAGCAGCACATGACCATTTTGAGGCTCCAATGCATGCCCAGAAGCGAAGCGCTTGTTGTATAGATGTGCTGTCGGCACACCACCGAGCTCCTTCGATTCAAAACCCACAGAATAATGCCCAGGATACAAGCCTGCAAGGCGATCGAGTGTAACACGAATTTGCTCCGGTGTCATCCCTATAACATCTCGTCGAATTACGCGGCCAAGTTGATGTGTCGCACTTGAAAAGCGGCCAGGGAATTGCCAGACGAGTTCATTGAATGGCGTGTTGAATTTCGCCATCACTCAAATGTTTGGTAAACCGGGTATCGATTGACCGTTCCTTCAAAATGTTTCGATGCTTTGTACAGCCAATTCAATTCTGCCAAGTTTGGATTGGCGTTGCGCGCTGCTTCGAATGCTCGCTTCAATTCCGCATCATTTCGTAACAACTCTGCCGCAGTTTCTTCAAATACATAAGCGCTGTAATGTTCCTTTTGCTGCATGGCGCTATCAAAGAAATTCCAGGTGAAAAACGCGTCGTGCGCATGCGGATCAAGTGTTTCCATTAAGTACCTGCGGCGGCTTTGAGCGGTTTTGATGACATAGTCTCCTGCGTAAAGACGGATGGGTTCAATTGCCCACCGCAACGAATCGAATGTATTCAAATGATGTCCTTCATAAGGTCTTGGCGATGAACTGAACCCTTCGATATAAGCCACGCGCAAATCAAGCGTGGTGTCTTGAGGAATCCTTTGCATTTCCACCTCATTCCATTGAAGTCGCTCGATCACTTCCTTCCAAGCTTGGGATATGATGAAGGCTTCAGGAACGACCGATTCGTGCGCTACATCGTAATGATTATAAAACGGAATGGTATCGTGCCAAATCGAATCACGATCGTATTTCAGGCGCAGATCACCGGTGATGACACTGACCTCTCGGCGTGCTTTGTATCCACTGAAGGGCAATGGCGTTGTCCTTTCTGATAATTCCCAACGCACGGGAGCCGCATCCATAGTTTGGATTCTCATTTGTTCTGCTTGATGCGCATTCAAGATGGATTCTTCATTTTCCCTCATGCAATTGACTACGGATTCGATAAGAGCTAGGGTCGCAGCTACACGAACCGGAAAAGGCTTGAGCATGTGAGCTTCGGCCGTAAATCCAATACAACCAAACAATGCCGTGTAACCCGTACTGTACCTTGGTGTTTCAAGGAACCCCAAGATGCCATCGTCTGGGGTTTCACCTTTGGAGTACACATAGGGCGCCATCAGCACATTCTTTTGGCTCATTTCTCGGAATAGAAATGGCTCCATCACCTGCTGAATGAACGGCCCTAAGACTGGGCCCGCTTTATCTGGCTGGGTAGAAATGAGGGTCATCGCATAAGGATAGTCGGCACCGTTGGTCGTGTGCGTGTCGATGAACACCTGCGGGCGAAACGCGTGGAATAGCGCAGTAAATGCTCGGGCATTTTGGCTGTCCATCTTGATGAAATCTCGGTTTAGATCGAGGTTTCTGGCATTTCCGCGGAACCCGTAGGATTCCGGTCCGTCTTGATTGGTGCGCGTGCAACAATTTCGATTCAAGGCCCCTCCAACATTGTACATCGGTATGATCGCCACATCCATGATCTCAAGCAAGTTCCTCAATTCAACTGGATTGCTGAATAGCCGTCGCACCCATTCAATCGACGCGTCCACACCACATGGCTCACCGGGGTGTATGGCGTTGTTGACCAACAAGCCCAACTTCTCTTCTGCCCCATCCCTTTGTGACCGTAAATTGGCAAGACTTTGGATTTCCGGACTCTTATCAGACAAAATAAATGCGTGAATGGGCCGACCGACATCGCTTAACCCAATTGGGATGAGCGATGCTTTTTCATGCATGCTCGCCAACTCCTGGAACACAGACAAGGTCTCTTCCCAAGTTGGTGTCGTGTTATTGAAGGGTTCAGCGCCAGGATCATTTGATCCGTTTTGGCCCATAACGCAGGACAACATGCCGATCAAAGCTACCCCTACAAGTAGCAGTTTCACCCCGTTTTGTTTGTAGTCCAGGTACATGAACGTATTTTTTATTCTCTGCAAAAGTCGGAACTTTACCCGGATGATTCGTTTTACACCTAATTCCAACGCCGTCCCTGAGCAAGGGAAAATCCTATTGGCCGAGCCCTTTATGAACGACGTTCATTTTGGAAGGAAAGCGATTCTGTTGTGTGAGCACAATGAAGAGGGTTCATTTGGATTCGTCCTGAACAATTACATTGAAGTCAGTTTGAATGAATTGTTGGATGATTTGCCTCAAGTGGACTTTCGGTTGGGATTGGGAGGCCCGGTAAAGAATTCAAATTTGTATTATTTACATACCATAGACCATGCTCCCGATTCCATCCAAATTATGGAGGGGTTGTACATGGGGGGTGATTTCGATTGGGTAAAGAGCGTGTTGAATTCTCAGGAATTCACCGCAAATTCACTGCGGTTTTTCATTGGATATTCGGGGTGGACACCAGGACAATTGGAGGATGAGATTAAGAGCCGGTCGTGGTTTGTCACTGAAGCCTCTGTTAACACCATTATGGACACCAAAGAAGACGAAGCGGAGTTGTGGAAATCTTTGGTTGCTGCGATGGGGCCAGAATTCGATCACATTGTCAACGCGCCGAACGACCCCTCCTTGAATTGAGGTTCACGAAATTCGTATCGACACGCGATATCCACTGTGCCTTCTGACATTAATCACCTCTCCAGATTCAAAGAGTAAGTATTGCCCCTTGATTCCAACAAGCAAGCCTTCAATTTTAGATTGCTTGTCTAACGTTCGAGATTGGATTTTTTCTGGATACTGCTTCACGGGATAGTGAAAACGGGTCACCACCGATTCGTCGTCAAAAAATGACTCATAAGCACTGCCCAATTCGTCGTAGCACGCTTCCTGCAAATCCATCAACCCTTCTGAATCGAAGGTGACGTCAGTCAACATTTTCCGGTAATTGGTCTTGTCTGCAACGATGCTCTTCAGGGCCACTTCGATTTCACCCGCAAGTTGGCGATACGGCACCTTGGCTATCACCAAAGCGCCGACAGCCCCTTGATCATGCCAACGATACGGCGCATTCGTCGTTCGCGTCACGCCCACTTTGAATCCGCCCGTTTGACTCAAGTAAACAAAATGCGGTTGGTTGTGATGCTTTTGCTCCCAATCGTAATCCCTCAATGCCACGCCTTCGTGAATCCGACTCAGTTCGGGGCGTAAAACACTCTCAACTGACCCAGGGTCTTCAAGCCAAGCGGAATAACTCAGCCCTTCCCCAAAAGTCTTCTTGATTTTTTGACCCGTCTTCCGACAATGGATTTCATCCAAAAACTCTACGGTAACGTGTTGTCCGACCCACTCATTCAGCTTTACCGAATCCAGCGTTCTAATCCCATTTGCTCCCACCAAATGATACCCCACTTCCCCCATTGAATTTGGGGCTTGGTCTGTGGTCAACTTGCGAAGATTTCCAATCCATTTCATGGACGAAAATTACATCTGGCAGTTTTGAGAATAAAAAGTCAAGAAAATTCCGTAAATTGCAAGTACGATAAACACACGACACATGAAGCAATTTTTACTTTTTTCCTGTCTTTTGATCAGTTCATTAGCGATGTCTCAAGCGCTCTATGAAGAAGGATTTGAGGACTTTACAGCTGGCGACTATGTATCTGATAGTCCCGTATGGATTACTTGGACAAATGGCCAAGAAGGCACAAATGGTGATGCGCAAATCTCAGATGAACAAGCCCATACCGGAGCCAATTCACTGCACATTTACGCCGGATCTGCTGCTGGCGGCCCCATGGATGTTGTGCTTTTAGCTGGGCTTGAGGAAGGTGTTTATGATGCATCGATGTGGATGTATGTGCCAGATGGTTCATCGGCTTATTATAATGTTCAAGAGGACATGTCTCCTGGTGTTGGATGGGCATTTGAAGCAACGTTTGCTTTCACCGGTGATATGCAAGTGGTCATGGATGGAGCCACAGTTGGAACAGGAAGCTTCCCGCTTGACACATGGTTCCAGGTTTCGCACATGCTCGACCTTGATAATGATGTGATTACGATGACCATAGATGGCACTGAGGTCGGTACATGGACTTTTGATTCTTCCTTTGGCGGAGTCAACTTCTATGGGATGGGTGATGGCGCCACAGTCGGCAATTACTTTGTTGATGACATCGCTGTAACCGCGCCTACACAAATTGAAGAGCCATTGAATGAATTGGCTTTCACTTTCGGACCCAACCCTGCTGTGAATTTCATTAATTTGAAAGGGCAGCCTGATCAAGCTTGGGTTCGCATTCATGCGTTGAACGGTCAATTGGTTCACGAAGAACTCGTGACCAACATGAGCCGAGGCCAAGTCATTGAATTCAACTTGAATGAAGGCATTTACTTTCTAGAAGTCAATGCAGGCAACCAACGTTCAACCCAACGTTTGGTGGTGCATCACTGATAAAATTTTCATTTGAAGAGGAAGGCTCGCTGTACGGCGAGCCTTTTTTTATGGCGTCAATTACCGAGTGGTACAATTATTGTCAAATCAGTGTTAGAAACCCCTTCAGTTCATCGTTTGTGGCGCGAAGGCATGATTAATTTTGTTCAATTGACCAACCTCGAAATAGAATGCACATGACTTGGAAAGCACATGGGGTCCTGACCGTTGTAATGACGATGTCCGCCATGAGTTGGGGCCAGAAGGACACTCCTTCTGTAACTCAACATACCATTGACGTAACCGTTGAAGGTCTCAGCAACGACACCGTTTATCTGGCTCACTATTACGGCAATAAACTCTACTATTCAGACACTACTATCACGGATGCAAAAGGGCATTTTTCGTTTCCTGGTCGGCCTTACGAAAAATGTGGAAAGCATGCCATCGTCATTCCAGGCCCTAAGTTCTTCGAATTCATGGCGGTGACAGAGGATGTAAAAATGACCACGAAGGCTTCTGATCCTACTCGCTTCGTAGACATTCTAGAGAGCGAGGAAAACAAAGTTTTTTACGCATTTCTCAGATTCATTCAAGAACGCAGGAAACTGGCCATTCCTTATGAACAGGTGCTTGCGGATTCCACCTCAACAGAAGCAGCTGTGGCAGAGGCAAGGGAAATTCTGACCAATCTAGGAAATGAGGTGGCTGCGGAGCAAAAGCGTGTTTTGCGCGATCATCCTGATAAACTTTTTGCTAAATACTTGAACATGGTGTTGGAGCCTGAAATCCCAGAAGTTCCGGACGCCATCGTGAACAAGCAAGACCTTCAGTATCGTTGGTATCGCGACCATTACTGGGATCGGGTTGATTTTGACGACCCGCGCATGGTGCACGATGGAAGCTTCCATCAAATTCTCGAGGTGTATTGGACTCGTGTACTTCCTCAAATGCCAGATTCCATGATCAGTGCAGCGGATCGTTTGATTGCACAGGTTGACGGGAACGACGAAATGTTTAAATACATCACGCACTATATCACCTTCAATTCCGAATCGTCTCAAGTCATGTGCATGGACAAGGTATTTGTTCACATGGTTAACAAATACTATCGCACTGGACGAGCTACATGGTTGAACGAAAGTCAGATTCAAAAGGTGGTGGATCGGGCAAACGAATTGAGCGATAGCCAATGCGGTTCCGTCATCCCAAACATCATTCTTCCAGGCCTCAATCAAGAAGAATGGATTTCTCTTTATGATGTTGAAGCGAAATTTACAGCGGTCCTAATTTGGGAAAGCACTTGCGGACATTGCAAAAAGGAATTGCCCAAATACAAAGAGTTGTATGAAGAATGGCACCCCAAAGGATTGGAAATTTTCGCCATTGGAAACGATTTCGAGCCGGAGCCCTGGATCAAATTCGTCAAAGACAAAGGCTACACAGACTGGATCAATGTGAGTGACAACCCGCTAATCAATGCACAGGACAGCGCATCTGTCCTTATCTATGGTGGTGTCACTACACTTAAGAGCCTGAATTTCCGCACAACATTTGATGTGTTCGCAACGCCCAAGGTTTTCTTGTTGGATAAGAATAAGAAAATCGTAGCAAAGCAGATTGGGGCTGAGCAGATGGGCGACATTCTTGGGCGATTGGAAGAGATGGAAAAGATGGGTATCCCCTATTGATTGGCTGGGTCAAACCAACATATAAAATTTGATAGTATAAAAAAGGCCCGCATTTGCGGGCCTTTTTCGTGGTAAAAGTGGTTGGTTAAGTTGGTCCTTATCCGTTTACTCTGGGCAAGGTAATCCGAATGAGCTCAACAAGATGAGCAGGTCGGAAGTACCAACAATGTTGTCCAAGTTCAAATCACCCAAACAAGCAGGTGAGTAGTCACAGCTTCCATCGTCGTTGATTGCCCCCGCATCGTATGACGTTGCGTTTGGATTCGTGCAACCAGCTGGATGTGAAGCATCTGCAATGATCAATTGTGCCGCTTGGCTTGTGTTCATACAAACATCGGTCAAGTTGTAGACACGGGTTACGTGGTAGCGACCATCAGCTAAGCGACCAGGGTAATCGACGCTAGCAATGTTAGCCATACCTGTATCGTCACTTGCGCCATTTGTGAAGTCAGTCGCTCCCCAATTGGCTACAGCCACGCTGGTTTCAACTGCACCTGTCATGCTCAAGTGAGGCTCATTGAATTCACCAATGCAGCCTGCGGGTTCATCGAAGTCGCAGATACCGTCGTCGTCGCTGTCCGTGCAAATTGTTTGATCGCAATCCTCCCATCCTGCAGGAATGTAGGTGCATGTGATGTTGTTGCTCAAAGTGGCCGTGTCGTCGTAGTTACACGCAGTCTGGTCCGTGCAACCTGCACATGAAGTGAATTCACATGAACCATCGTTTTCGGTTGTACCTGCTTCGTAGTTGCATGCCGTCACGACGGTGCAGCCGAATACTTCCTCTTGGTCACATACGCCATCTTCGTCTTCATCCAGTACGCA
>Ga0255779_1005796_pt1 | contig 11398 bp, 9 predicted proteins | sample 011ome_21_FD_179977 | JGI IMG/M metagenome (GOLD analysis project Ga0255779, IMG submission 179977) | Coastal salt marsh microbial communities from the Groves Creek Marsh, Skidaway Island, Georgia - 011508AT metaG (version 2) | ecosystem: Environmental > Aquatic > Marine > Intertidal zone > Salt...
TCCAGACATTGTGTTCTGTGTTTGTTTGTTTTAATGAGGAACTCGCTGGAGTTTTTGTGTTTTTTAGGGGGAACTGAAAAAGTGTCCACTCGAAATGCATCTTTCTGAAGCCAAATTCGGACAAATCCAGTGTTCTTCGTCGCGAGTGACCAATGCTCCATTAAAAGGTATCCAATGCTCACTGTTCACTCATTACACCAATTGGAACCGCGCGTGACATTTTGCGCGCCAATTGATCGCGCGTAGAAGAAGCTGCGATCCATTCGATTCTGCTTTTTTTCAACAGATTTTGTAATTGTAGAAAAATCCGAGGACTCGACATTCAAATTTTCAAACGCCTCTGACCATTCCCCTCCAATACAGACGCCATTATTAACACTCACATACACACACACACAACAAAAATGGCCGGCAAGAAACCAGCAAAGAAGACCGTCAAAGGCGGCGCCAAGAAGTCCTCCAAGAAGAAGGTCGAAACCTACAAGATCTACATCTACAAGGTCTTGAAGCAAGTGCACCCGGACACCGGCATCTCCTCCAAGGCGATGAGCATCATGAACTCCTTCATCAACGACATCTTCGAAAAGATCGCGACTGAAGCCGCCAAGTTGGCCCGATACAACAAGAAGCCGACCGTGACGTCCAGAGAAATCCAAACGTCCGTTCGATTGATCTTGCCGGGTGAATTGGCCAAGCACGCCGTCTCCGAAGGGACCAAGGCTGTCACCAGTGCGTTTTTTTTTAAATTCCTTCAACGGGTCGAAATTTACTCACCTTTCCAATTCTCTCTTTATGATTACTTCTCTCATCATCAAAACAACAGAGTTTACCTCCGCGTAAGCGTTCACGGCCTCTTCTCGCTGTTGGTAACAACAACGAGAGCAAAAACAAATTGAGATTCTTATCTCAACCATACCTCAGTATCGTAAGAGAGAAGAACCACACAACAACGTGCACTTTAGTTTCCCTCATTTTGAAATTTCCCCTACACGTGTAACTCGACAAAGTAGGCGAAACAAGACGCTCTCTGTACTACGCATAAATTAATAAAACGAGAGATGCACCACGCCGTCGTCTGTCGTGTTCCACCATCCTATGCGTTTGGGCCTTTCACCTCCAGCAGAAGGAGAATAAATAATACGAAGAAGAACAACAAAAGCAGTTTCGAGAGGAGGGGCGTGAATATATCGAAAGCAGCGAACGTTTCCCCAACATCAACGCCACAGTTGTTAGAAGATGCATCCATCGCGGGAGTAACCGTCTGGCAACCGCCAACGGAAGGTTCGAACGCGCTCGCGAACGTGTTTGAATCGGCCTCGCCGATTGAAGGGTTAGGATCTATCACCGGATTTTGGTTTCTGGATGTGTTTGCGTTGATGAACGTGGTTCTCGTGTTCGCGTTGTTAGTAGGAACAACCGCGAAAGATATGAGTAGTAGTAGTAGTAGTAAAGAAGACGAATAATAAAACACAAAGATGATGATAATACTATAGCGTAGGTACGTAGGCTTTAGCGATAATGATGATATAAAAAGAAATCTAAAGTATGATGTTGTGTATGGCTTTCCATCTATCCGCGGCGCTCGGTAACTCGTACCTTTCGAAGCAGTCCATAGCTTTGCGCCCGTAATCGTCCGGCGTCGTCACGCGAAACGCGTCTAAATCACCATTCACGTCTGGTGCGGACAGTTTCGTACGAATTTCCACCAACTTTCGCGATAACTGCGCGCTTTTTTGTCCTTTCTCCGATTTCAACGCCTCTCTCACTTTCTTCGTGCCCATCTTTTCAAACTCGTCCTCGCCGTTCTTCGCCGCTTCTAATATCGCGTCCACGTTGGCGTATTTATTCAACAATTTTCTCGCCGTTTTCGGTCCCACGCCTTCGACTCCAGGGACGTTATCGCTTGAATCTCCAACTAACGCTAAGAAATCTACGAATTGTTCCGGCTGAATCAACTCTTCGTGGGTCTTTGCGAACTCTCTCAAAGTGAACGCGCTAAACTGCCCTCCGCCGCCCGGCCGCAACATCCGAACGTTTTCGTTCAACAACTGACAAAAATCCTTATCCGGACTCGCAATGGACACCTTAAACCCTTTCTCCGTCACCGACCGCGTCGCTAACGTCCCGATGATATCGTCCGCTTCCACGCCGCTCACTTTCACCGTCTCGATGGCCATCGCCTCGACTAACTCGCTCACCTTCGGAATCAAGGCAATCAACGCCTCGGGAGTTGGCGGCCGATTCGCTTTATAATCCACAAACATTTCGTGTCGAAACGTCTTCCCTTTGCTATCAAAACACACCGCGAAATGCGACGGTTTCGATTCCAACAGAGCGCACATGGCGTGCGCGTACGCGTGCAAAACGCCCACATCTTCGCCTTTGCTGTTTATGAGTTTGGTCGCGTCCGAGCGCGCTTGGAAGCCGTAAAACGCGCGGAATAAGAAGGACATGCCGTCGACGAGCACTATGTGACCATTATTATTCGTATTATTACTGCTACTGCTGCTGCTGCTACTCTCGCGTCTCGCGTCGTCGTCGTAATCATCATCCTCGACGAGAACGACGACGTTGTTCTCGTCGTTGTCGTTGTTTAACGCCGAGAAAGACGACGACGAGGACGACGTTTTCCTCTTCCCAGCAGCACTCGCGTGAAAAGAAGAAGCGTAACAGTAGTTCCTCCGCGCGGCGAGCATCATCCTTCGCGTCGTCGCGAGAGAAAACATCTTCGTCGTTAAGGTTTGGTAATACATATTTAACACAAAAGCAGTGTGTTTTGCGGGGAAATTGTGCGGCAGAAGTTCATCTCATCAAAACACTAACAACGCGACATCAGCATCACTCAAATCATCGCTCTCTCTAAATGGACGCGTACCTGTCGAAAGCCAACAACGCGGTACCGATCGTCGTGATCGATTACGGCAATCGAAACCATATTCTCGGCGGGTACTCCTCGTCGTCGATGGTAAGCAAACACCAACGAGAACATCAAACGCAAGAACCGACGAGAGTTTCCTCGGACTGCACCGTCGTCGAAGAAAGGTCGAACTTGGAAAGCGCGATTCTTGGGAGACGCGTGGAATCGTTCGACGCCTTGCGAGCGGTGTTCGAAGCGCTCTTTTACGAGAATTTCGGGTGGATTAAACCCGAGGAAGAGGAAGAGGAAGAGAAGAACAAAAAGAACGTGTTTATCGTGGAACCGATTTTAGCCTCGAGACGAGAACGAGAACGCGTGTGTCAAATGTTATTCGAGGAGTTTCGAGTGTCCGGGTACGCGGCGGAGAACGCGGCGGTGTGCGCGTTAGCTGGAGTCGGGAGGTTGAACGGGATATCGGTGGACGTTGGCGCGGAGACGGTGGATTGCGCGACGGTTTCGGACGGGAAGATTGTGGAGAGCACGTGTCGACGGATCGAAGGCGGGGGCGAGCGGTGTTGCGAGAAAGCGTTGAGTGGAACGACGGTGCGAGAAGGGAAAGAGATTTACGCGGAGATGGAGAAATGGGAGAGGATGATTGTGAATAGACACTTAGCGAGGGTGAGATGGAACGCCGATGATGATGGAAAGAACGGAGGAGGAGAGGGAATGGAGTCGTATCAGTTGCCGGATGGAAATAAGATTAGCGTGGAAACGAAAGACGCGTTTGCGCTCGGCGACGCGTTGTATTGTTGTTCCTCAAATACGGACGACGACGCGAATAGTAAAATTGTCGAAGCCATACAGTCGGCGGTAGAGAATTCCTTCAGACACGCGCAAGCTGGGCATTTCTTTTCTCACGGGAAAGAAAACGCGTTCGAGTGCGTCGTCGCGCACGGCACGGAAAGTTCCGTCAAAGGTCTCCGCGAACGGTTAGGCGAAGACATTCGAACAAAGATTGCACCGGAAAGTGCCAAAGTGAACGTCGTCGCATCCGCGCCGGACTATTTGCACGAGAAAAGTATGGAGCACTTGAGCTGGACTGGAGGCGCGGTGCTCGGTAAAGTGACGTGGAACTTGAATCAACAGATTAGTAAAAGCGCGTACGAGGAGTGGGGACCAAACGTAGCGAATAGAAGTCGAAACTCGTTCTAGTTCTAGATGATAGTAAGACGAAAACATAGTACCGACTGGTAGTTTTAGAGAATGTAGATGGTTACAATAACAATATTCATTTAAATAGATATTTTCCCCTTCTCCTCTTTCTCCTTAGTACGATCTTCCCCACAACACCCAGACCGTGGCAGGTTTCCCGGTGATGAAGCACTTCGTTCCTTCTTTTAACGGCGGCTGAATGAATGGGATGCACAACGTCTTCGCCGCCCCGCCTTCGCTTTCTTCCGACGAGCGTTTCTTCACCTCTTCTTCGGACTCTTTCGTCTCGCACCACGGGGTCAACACCATCTTCTTTTGGTCCAACGCCGGGACGAAATCTTTCCATTCCGTGACCGTAATCGTAGACGTGTCGCGAATCGCCTTGGCTTGATTGAACATGTTTTGTTGAATTTCAACCAAAAGCTCTGGCACTCTCGCGTTTACGTCGGCTAATTTGCACACCTCTTTTTCGCGAGTGTCTCTGCGAACTAAAACGCACGTTTCGTTGTCCAAATCCCGCGGTCCAAACTCGAGACGAATCGGAACGCCTTTAACTTCCCAGTGCGAATACTTCCATCCCGGCGTGTAGTTGTCTCTGGTATCCGTCTTGACGCGGACATTCGCGCTATCCGTGAGAGATTTCCCGATCGCTTCAGCATTATCTGTGTTTGATTTTGAAAGCGCGAGTGAGTGAATGAGTGAGTGAGTGAGTGAGTGAGAGAGAGAAAAAAAAACCAACAGAAAGAAATGAAAAAAAAAATGTCGGCTCCAAGCCATTATAACCCAACGATAACTTCGATGGACTATTGGTAAAGGAGTAATTCTAATCTTTAATCTTCGACTCTTTATGAAAAGAGCGTCGACGACACGAATAAAGTCGCAAACACAAGGTAAGAGAGTCGGTACGAGAAACAAACGCGCAAAAACAAAATCGCGATTTTTATTTCGCGAGACGAAAAACATACCTTTCAACATCTGCGCCTTCTCTTCGCTCAACTTTGAGTTTGGAATGGTCACGATGACCACTTGTATCGGCGCAATTCTCGGTGGTAACCTCAACCCGACGTCGTCACCGTGCACCATGTAACACACGCCCAACATTCTCGTCGTCATCCCCCACGAGTTTTGCCAAACCATGGATCGTCCGCCTTTATCGTTCTCAAAGGTAATGTCAAACATCTTTGCAAAATTCTGTCCCAAACAATGACTGGTCGCGCCTTGAATCCCTCTTCCAGTGTAAGGCACGAACGCTTCCACGGTGGTCGTATACAAACCTCCGGCAAACTTCTCCTTCTCGCTCTTTACCCCCGGAATCACCGGCACGGCTAACAAGTCCTCGTACACTTGTCGATACAAATCTAAAATCGTCCTCACCTCCTCGTCGCACGCTTTCTTCGTCGCGTGCGCCGTGTGCCCTTCCTGCCATAAAAACTCTCTCGACCGGATAAACGGCGTCGGGTGTTTAAACTCCCATCTCACGACGTTGCACCACTGATTCAACAACAGCGGCAAATCTCTGTGCGACCGGATCCAGTTCGCGTAGTGCGGGTACATCACCGTCTCCGACGTCGGCCTGACTGCAATTGGACACTCCAACTCTGAATCCCCCGATCTCGTCACCCACGCGACTTCTGGGCTAAAATCTTCGATGTGATCCTTCTCCGCTTCCAATCGAGACTGCGAGACAAACATCGGAAAGTACGCGTTCTCTACGCCCAACTTTTTAATCTCCTTGTTAAAAAACTCCTGAATGTACTCCCATTGCGTGAACGCGTACGGACGTAAAATGTAACACCCGCTGATGTCGTAATAATCAATCAGTTCCGCTTCGACGACGACTTGGGAGTACCACGCCCCGAAATCTTCGTTGATCCCGACGTGCATCCCCAGTTTCGTCTCTTTCTTCATCTCTTTGTTCGTCGACGATGGTGCTGGTTTTTTCCCTCCTCCGTCCTTTTTTTTCTTCTTTTCCCTGCCGCCAACAATCTCTTCCACGCCGGTGAGCTCGGCTAACTTTGCTTTTAACTGTTTCAAATGCGAGACGGCCGAAGACACGTCCGGGTCGTCGTTTGTTTTCCCGGAAAGTTTCAACGCTTTCACGATGGCGCCTTGCGAGGCGATTTGCGCAGAGACCGATTCCGCCGTATCCGAGGACATTTTTTACTTCTTTTGTGGATAAAAAATGAGGAATTTGTAAGCAAAAAAAGAAAGGAAAAGACACAAACAAGCTCTTATTTATAGAGAGTAGTATTCTAATAATCTAAAACTATCGAGAGAGATGATCATGCGTCGTACTCGGGGAACTGTCCGGTACTTTTGACGCAGTCGAACACGTCTCTGCAGTTGCCGAGTTTTTCGTACCTGTGCAGAGCGATTCTGGCGCCGTCGCCGTAGATTTCCGACGGTTCGTTGCGGATGTTGTGCGCTATGCATCCGGCTAACGCGAGCTGGTTTTTCGCCTCCTCGTCGTTTCCGTCGATCTTTTGCGCTTCGCGTTCGGTCCAGAGACAGGCGATGAGTTGGCACAAGCCTTCTTCGACTTTGCGGTTGATTTTTCGAGGGTAGCCCGGGGTGAGGCGGAAGTGCGCGTGGGTCATTTCGTGAGCGAGGATGGAGCCGAAGAGGAGTCGCGGGAGGCAGTTGACGACGATGATGGCGGTGACGTTGCTCCGAGAGCCGACGTGGATGGGCGTCTCAGAGAATGTGAGGCCTTCTTGCCAGGAGAATTCCGGGCGACGCACGACGCGAGTGAGCGTGTGTTCGGTGGACAGACATAAACCTCGAGTTCGGGTGTTGCTAAAATCTACGCCTCCTCCTGCTCTGTCGTCGTCGTTTACGTCGTCGTCGTTGTACACGTGCGCTGTTGTATTTTGGTCTCTCCCCATGGATAAGCGCATTGATTCTTCCGTCACCACGTGCAACGGCGGCATCCTCTCCGGCATCGTTAAATCTAACTCGTTCATCATGAACTGCTTTATTTCCTCGTACAATATCCACGCGTCCTCGTTATCGACCACGACAGACCCAGAACACTCTAAACACAAATATCTTCCACCACCATCTGCACCAGCATTCCCTGGTCCTTGCTCTTCCTCCTCCGGAAGCCTCACGAATCCACCCAACTCTCGCTTACACCGCTCGCTTTCGATCTTTTGACACCCGTCGCACCGAACCACGTATCCGCGTCTCTCGCCCTCGAAGCACTCCCGACACAAAAACTCGTTCCAATACTCCGAGGTTTGATAATATCTCACCGTCGTTGTTGTTCGAGAGAACACGTTGTTTTGTGTCACTCGCTCGCCGGGATCGAACACCCCGACGTCCGTCACCGTTCGTTCGCACTTGGCGCATGTAGGCGGTCGTTTCTTCGCCTCCTCCTGAGGCAAAGGAAGCGCTGAAAACAAATCCTTCATCCACGACCCAAAACTCCTCCCGCGATGATGACTTCCTCTCGCGTCTTCTTCCTTCTGTAATCGTCTCGCGAATGCTTCGTCGCCTTTTACTCCTTCTGATGATGATGATGCCGCTGTCTTCGTCTTCGTCTTCTCCTCCGCGTCGACTCTGATGTCATTGACGAACGTACACCTGCCGCACTGGACTTTTCGAGACGCTAAAAACTCCGCCGACAGCGCGTCGTATTCGAGCGCGATGTCGCACATTTGACACACCGTGGTGGTCGTTTTGGTTGTTGCGCGTGTTCTGGGAGCGTTCATATCTTTGTCTTTAGTATGTATCTCTCGCCCGCAAAGCGCGCGTCGAATGAGGAATCCATTCGTATCTCTAACGGTATTTCCCGAACGGAATTGGAATTCTTCACAAACTTGCGCGCGCTTCTCTGCTGCGCACATCACACGCACCATTCACTCGAACGAGAGAGAAGTAGGGAGAGAGTAATGTTTGTGCGAACGACGTCTCCGTTTTTACTCCTTTCCGGGTCCTCCTCCTCCTCCTCTGGTAAAAGTCTTTCGTTCGGGAAAAGAGCGATGGTGAATCGATTCCTTCTGCGCGCGAAAGCTTCATCATCATCGGAGACGCGACAAAGAACAGAAAACGTGGAAAAGCACGACAAAATGTCGAAAACTTTGTTCGTGGAACTCGGCGTCGGGTCGGATCAACACGGACAAGACGGCACGAAAGCCGCGGTGCGAGCGTGTAAAGATGCGATTAGTTTCAACTCGTTACCGGCTATCGCGGACTTGATACCGGGCGGGTACGGCGGGATGAAGTTACACGTACTCGTAGCCGCGCCGATTGATGCGTATCCAGTGGACGTGGATGAGGTGAAAAAAGTATTTCCGTACGGTTCGGTGGACGTGGAGTTAGTGAGAGGAGGGATGGTGGCGTCGAGTGGGATCGCGATAGAAGCCATGGGCGACGGCTTCGACGCGGACGGGCGAGCGAACGACGACTTTATCGTCGTCAACGCCGCGGTGAGTGTTGGGTATTAGTTTGAGATGTGAATGTGGATAATAACACGCACACACATCCAGAGAGAGAGAGAGAGAGAGAGATTTTACGCTTCTATCATAGAGAACGCGTTGTATTTTCAAGTAGTAAATTTAGAGAGAAGTCACATCTGTTTTACGCTTCTTCTTCTTCTTCATCATCATCGCTGCTGAAACCGAGCGCGGCGTCCCAGTTCGAAGGGGGTAGTTGTTCGTCTTTACCATTTTCATCCAAGTCCTCTTTTTCTTCGTCGTCTTCCTTGTCGTTGTCGTCGTCGTCGTCGCTTTCTGAGGACGATTTATATTCAGCCGAGTCGCGGTACAAGTTTGACCGCCTCGAGTTGGGCACTCGGACCGAGAGATCATTTCTCGGTAACGGAACAACGTCGACAAAAGAGACCAGTTTTTCAGGAGAATCTTTTCCATTCTCGTCGTCGTTTTCGTCATCTTCGTCGCCGCAGCCGCCGCCGATCATAGGTTGCGAGCGAGATGAAGAAGACGATGATCTCGATATCATCGATCCATCCGAATGCGACGAACGCGCGTCTTCACTCTTTTCCTCGACATCTTCCACCTCGTTTGGCGGCGTATCTGGTGCAAATCGGACCGTCTTTTTCTCGTTCTTTTCATCTCGAGACGATCTGGCGGATGATGAAAACGACGAAAACGACGACGGAGGTGACGGAGGTGACGGCGAACGTGACGAAATTTTCGTCAATTTTTCGTAATTCGTATCGATGGCTTTGAGGGCAGTCGAAAGCGAAGATTTGATCGCCGCGTTGATGTTACTTTGTCGATGATTCTGCTGGCGACGTTCGCGATACGTAAGTCGAGCAGGTGTAGCGATATGTGCGATGATGTCGTTGTCTTTCTGCTTCTTCCTCGCGGGGGATCTACCTTCTTCGCGCACCGCGGCGGTTTTCGTCGATCTCGAATCAACGCGAACTTCTTCGTCTTCTTCGCCCAAGAACAGGATAGATTTTCGGTCGACTCCGTTCGGGAAGTCCACGCTCGCTGGGACGTAATCGTCTTCACCAAAGAATCCACCAGATGATAATCGGTCTCCTCGCAACGTCAACACGCGCTTGATTAAACACGTCCCGGAGATGCGAATTTTCTCAATCGCGTATTTCTGTTTCGTAGCCGCGTCGCCGAAGCACTTTTTCAAAAGCTTCGGAATAGGAACGATAAAGTTTACCCACGAGTCGTACGTGAACTGTCGAGTACTATCTCTCGATGTTCTCGTGAGATCGTTCTCATCTTCGTGTTGTTGATGGTGTTTCTTCTTGTTTGGAACTACTGCGCTTTTCACCGAAACACTCTTCGTCGCTCTCCTCTTCTTCGCGACGATAGGCACCTGACAGTGCAAAGGCGACGTTTTCGTCTCTAAAAACGCGGTCGAGAGAACCACTCTCCGCCTGTCTCTCCTCGTTTCAACTTCGGAAAACACAAACTCGATGGTAAACTTATCCTCCGGTTTCTCGACGTAAATCTGCGCGCACACCATCGGCTGCGTGAGTTGTCGCGCTTTCGCCGAAGAAGAGGTAGTATTATTCGAGTGTTGTTGAACGACGGTTTCAATGGACGCGTTTTCCAGCTGCAACACGTACCCTTTCGCGGTAGACTCGTAATACTTCTTATTCCTCGAGTTGACCGTTTTCCTCGCGTCCGAAATTTGCCACTGGACGCCTCGCTGGTTTCTCGCCTGGCGAAGCGCCGACTGCGCGTTGTTGGTGTTTGAAGCAGCAAAAAGTGACTTTGAAGACTTTTTTGACGAATCGTCGTCACCACACGCTCCTGATGACGCGTTCAACCCGCGACTACTGGTCGTTGTAGTTGTGATATTTGTGCAAAATTTCGTCGTCCCGGCGTCGAACACTTCCACGTGCGTCCCGCCTTGGTACATCGAAAACATAGTCGTAGTCTTCGTACACAATAAAAATCAGTCCGGTAAATGTTGACTTTTTTTCCCCGCGAATGGAATGTTTTCCGCTCTTTACCTCTCCCTTCCCGGAGGTCAAGGTGTGTGTATTTTATATGCGCGCGTCGTGTTTGCTCTCTCAGCAACGAAGAAAAGAAGTTATTTTTGTCGTGATTCGGACCTTCCTTCGTATCGATTTAAGTGTTTATTACGCGCGGCGTGTGTTTCTCTTCTGATGATGAAGATGCAGAGTAAAAACGAAACACATGTGCAGACAAATGTGCAAACGAACCGTCGCTCGTTATTTTACATGTTTAGGGTTTTTTCGGCCCGATTATGAGATGAGTATCGTATGCAGAGCGTATGCAGTTAAAAATACGAGTAGGTGTGTTGACTTAGGTACCTAGGTATGTTATTTATGTTACAATTTGAAAATATTAGGAAGTTGCTGGAGGCGGCGGTGCGACCCAAGTTGAGAGAACCGTTTTACACCACGACGGTTTGTGTGAATTTGGTGTTTGCTGCGTTCCGGTACCACTGGAAGCACACGTATATTTTGCCTGAAACGATGTTGCTCCATTGAAGACATACGAGTAAGAAATCAACGAGGACGTGTCCCAATCGCCGACGTAGTGGTTAAACGAAGTAGCGGATCGAAACATGTATTCCATACTCGTCACCTTGGACGTGTCCCAATTCCCAATAGGTTGGTTGAACGAAGTAGCGTAATAAAACATATAATACATGCTCGTCACCTTGGACGTATCCCAATTCCCAATAGGTTGATTAAACGAAGTAGCGGATCGAAACATATATTCCATACTCGTCACCTTGGACGTGTCCCAACTCCCAATAGGTTGGTTGAACGAAGTGGCGGAACCAAACATATAATACATGCTCGTCACCTTGGACGTATCCCAATTCCCAATAGGTTGGTTGAACGAAGTAGCGGATTGAAACATA
>Ga0255779_1005839_pt1 | contig 11342 bp, 14 predicted proteins | sample 011ome_21_FD_179977 | JGI IMG/M metagenome (GOLD analysis project Ga0255779, IMG submission 179977) | Coastal salt marsh microbial communities from the Groves Creek Marsh, Skidaway Island, Georgia - 011508AT metaG (version 2) | ecosystem: Environmental > Aquatic > Marine > Intertidal zone > Salt...
GAAGGAGGCTCCGAGCAACCACGCTGCCTTGCCGTTCTCACGCTCCGAGTCGGAGAACGCCGAGCGACGCAACACGGTCGCCAGCGCCAATCCAAGAGGAGGCGTCATACCCGCAGCCATGACAATTGCCATGATCTGGAACTCGGTAGCGGAAGCCGCCGCGCCAGCGGTCGCCAGACCGGTGACAGCGAAGGTGTAGGCCACCTTATTGACAGGACCACCCATGTCGAAGGCCATCATCAGACCCAGCACGAGGCCGAGGAGTGCAAGACCCAAACCGCTCAAGCCGTTCAACCACGCGGTCAGCGAGGTGACGACCCAGGCGATGGGACCCTTGAAGACGATAACCATTGCAAAACCAGTGATCAGCGAACCAATCAGCGGAATTGCAACGACGGGCATAATCGGCTTGATCCAGTTCGGGACAGCCCAGCGGCTAACCCACAAGGCCACGAAGCCGGCAAGGAAACCACCAAGGATCGCACCGAGGAATCCCGTGCCAGTACCCAACGGGTTTCCATCCAAACCAGTTGCAAGCGCGCCTGCGACGAACCCAGGCACGAGGCCAGGGCGGTCAGCAATCGCGAACGCGATGTACGCGGCCAAAACCGGTACAAAGAACGCGAAGGCGGCCTTGCCGAACCAGAAAATCATGAATGCCCAGTTACCAATCGACAGCAAGTTGATGCTGTCACCAGTAACGCCCATGACCTCAGCGTCATAGGCCAGGATTCCGTCAGTACCAAAACCGATGGCACCGAGCAAGAATCCCAAGGCAATCAGAATTCCACCTGCGGCAACAAACGGAATCATGTATGAGACACCGGTCATCAGCCATTGGCGGACTTTGGTGCCTGTACCTTCACTTGCCAAGATGTTTCTCCCTTCTCATCAGCACGTGTGCTGAATTGCTGAGTCGCGGTTACGACCCAGTCCTATTTCCCCTTGCCAAACAGGCCACCGAGGAAACCACCCGATTTCTTCCCAGAATCGTTTGATTTTTCCTCCGCTGGCTTGGCCGGGGACTTCTCTCCCACAATTCCCGCGGTGCCATCGGCAGCAGCGGCGAGAACCTTCTCAACGAGACCCGTCGCGTCCTTCATGGCTTTCGCCACGGGCACCTGGATGTAGGGCTTGCCGTTAAAACGCTCTTTTCCTTGGACTTCGAGGTCGACTGCGAAAATCACTGCGTCGGCCGAGTCAACAACCTCTTGAGAGAACGGGTTTGATCCTGCCGCACCCTGGGTTTCCACCAGCACGGTGTGGCCGAGTTTCTTGCCAGCTTGTTCCAATGCTTCGGCAGCCATGTAGGTGTGAGCAATGCCGGTGATACACGACGTGACACAAACGATGGTGGCCATTAGGGGGTTACCTCCTGGGAAATGATTTCGGCGATACGGGCGGGGTCCTTCTCTGCTCGCAACTGATCGCGAAACTCTTCGTGCATGATGCGGCGTGCGAGGTTCGCAAGAATTTCGAGGTGCAGGTTTTCTGAACTCTGTGGAGCAGCAATCAAGAAAATCAGGTGGGCGGGGCCGTCATCGGCACCAAAATCGATTCCTGTTTCGCTAGTCGCCACCGCGACAGCGGCACCAGTCACCAAATCTGTTTGAGCGTGAGGAATCGCGACGCCGCCCTCAATGCCGGTGGGAAAGTGTTCCTCACGGGCCTTCACAGCAGCGACATAACCCTCCAGCTCACTGACCCGACCCTCAGCCACGAGAAGAGCCCCAAGCTCCCGAACCACTTCGTCTTTAGTCGTTGCCTGTGTGTTCACCACAACCATTTGGGCAGTGGTCACTGCTGTGCTCAACGTGTTCTCCCTTGAACGCGCCCAAACCCAACGGCGTTGCATTTGAGCTATGCAGTTATTGCTACCACGTTATAGGCAAATTTTCAGGTTCGGGTAAAACTGTAGCCCGTGTCGGACAGAAATGGAAGCGGTTCCATAAACGCGTGTCGTCGAACTGCTCAAGCCAATGGAAGACCCTGCTTGTCGTCAAGGCGTTTGAGAGCGATGAGGATGATGTCCACAATGGCCCAGATGGTGAATCCCCGAATGTCAGTAGCTTGAGAATCCCCGTGCCTACTTTTCCGAGGTAAAAACGGTCGACGGCGAAAACCCCAAGGAAGATGCTTAGTAAGAGAGCCACCATCCACTCACGCTTGGAAAAGATTCCTGGAATCTGTTTGGCGCTCCACGCCTCACCACGCTGATCGAACACCCGAGTATCGCCGTTGACCTTCCGCGCTGAAGCCCACATGGCCAGCTCCTCGGTTGTCAAATCGTATTCGCCATTAGGAACCACAATTTTCCACGTCGTCATGTGTCCCACGCTACTGCTTGCCTATTACATGAGAAAGAGAACCGGGATCATCGACGCCACCAGGGCGATGGCCATCACCAAGCTGAAGATTCGGTGGGCGCGTGAACCGGCCAGAAGGTAGTTCACCACCTGGCCAGCGCCGGCCCACATCATGGCCCCGGGCATCGTGGCCATGATGAAGGTGAGACCCGCAACCACAAAAGACCACGCGGTTGCCCCCTCGGGCACATACGCAGCGATGAGGGTGCCCGTGGCGATCCACGCCTTGGGGTTCACTAACTGAAACAGCGCCGCCTGAATCACGCTGATCGGCTGTCGCAAGCCGTCCGTCTCGCGCGAGGGTGTTGCGCGAAAGGTCTTCCACGCCAAAAACAACACATATCCGAAGGCCACATATTTCATGACCAGATACACGGTCGGAAAAAGCTCGAGAAGAGCACCGAGTCCTATGGCCATGATCGATACGAGGACGGCCAAACCCACGACCATTCCGCCGAGGTAGGGCGCAGTGGCCCGAAAGCCATGGGTCCCGCCGATAGCCAAAAGTGCGGTGTTATTTGGCCCTGGGGTCACCGCGAGCGTAAACGAATACACCGCCATCGCGATGATGAGAGCCCATTCCACAGGCAGAGACTAGCGCGGCATCGGAAAGGTTGCCGCCTGTTCAGCTTCGGAACAGGCCAAGAATCTGTGGTCCCGCCACAATCACGAGCGCAATACCCGCAAAGACCCAACCCACTATCCGCCAGATTTTTTCCAAATCACGAGGCTTATCGCTCATGCTGCGAGGGTAGCGTCTCATCGCCTATACGGAAACGGGCCCGGTGCTGCGACGGATCTTCAGATCTACGGGGAGCTCCATCGCCAAATCGTCGTCGTCAGATGCCGACATGCCTCCCAACAACGCTAACGCTTGAGAGACTGCGATGGCGCCCTGCTTGGACACGTGCTGGACCATCGTAGTGAGCCCCAATGCCTCCCCCAGCGGGTGACCGTCGATGCCGATGATCGACAAATCCCCTGGCACACTGAGGCCGAGGCGATACGCGGCCATCATTGCTCCGATAGCGACCTCATCACTGACTGCGACGATTCCAGTTGGTCGATTCGTCGGGTCAGCCAAGACTCGCATCCCCGCCTCATATCCTCCACTGGTCGACACATCCACCGCCACAAAATCGTTATCGCGGGAGAGCCCAGCGCGCTCCATGGCATCGCGGAAACCCTTGAGTCGACCAGCGTGGACTTCAAAGTCCAATTGGTGTTCGAGGTCACCGCCAAAGTGGACAAGACGGGTGTGTCCCAACGAAATCAAGTGCTCGGTTTGACGCCGTGCCACCACCCGATCGTCGATGAAAAAAGTCGACACCCCGGGAATCTTGCCGCCAATACCGACGATGGGTTTGCCCAAAGAATCGAGGCGCGCCACTTCGTCGTCCGTGATGTAGAGGGTGAGGGCAATAACCGCATCCACGCCCTTGCGGACCAAGAAATAGTCAAAAAGAGCTCGGCGTTGCTCCTCGTTATCGGTAAGTCGATACAGAGTCAGGTCGTAGCCCGCGCCAATCAGCGCCGCTTCGACTCCGTCGATGACTTCGCTGTAGAACCAGCGGTTCACAAACGGCGTGACAAGGGCGATGTTCTTCGATCGACCGGTGGCCAAGCTCTCCGCTGCGCTCGAGGCAACAAAACCCATTTCCTTGGCAATCGCGGCAACCCTCTTCTTCGTCGCAAGCGACACCGACCCGTGCCCTGACAAAGCGCGAGAGGCGGTCGACTTCGAGACCCCCGCTTTGCGGGCCACATCAGCGAGAGTTGCCATTCTCCAAGGCTACCTGTCGGAATGGGTGTCGATAAGGGCGGCAACACACCAGCGCGGCTACTAACCTCGTGGGTATGACTCGTGAAGCTCTTAGCGCCACCCCGAAAGCCAACTTTCTCCTGGGACGCTCCCCCGTCCACCCTCTCCCCCGGCTGACCGAGTTCCTCGGCGGAAAGGTGGAGATTTGGGCCAAGCGTGAGGATCTCAACTCCGGCATGGCTTACGGCGGAAACAAGACTCGAAAGCTTGAGTTTCTCGCTCAAGATGCAGTGAACTCAGGCTGTGACACTCTCGTGTCTATCGGTGGAGTGCAGTCAAACCACACCCGACAGGTCGCTGCCGTCGCTGCACGGCTTGGAATGAAAGCCGTCCTTGTTCAAGAACACTGGGTCGAATGGGAAAACCCTTTGTACGAAGAGACGGGCAACATCCTCCTCTCCCGGCTGATGGACGCCGATGTTCGGTTGGACCCGGCCGGGTTTGATATTGGTTTCCGCCCATCGTGGGAGGAAGCCATCGAGGAAGTGAAAGCCAACGGCGGAACCCCCTACGCGATACCGGCGGGTGCGTCTGATCACCCGCTCGGAGGACATGGGTTCGCCTCGTGGGCGTTTGAAGTTGAGGACCAAGAAGAGGACCTCGGCATTCGCTTTGACAACATCATCGTCTGCTCAGTCACGGGCTCCACCCAAGGTGGAATGATCGCCGGGTTTGCGCATAGCGACCGCGCGCAAGACGTGATTGGCATCGACGCCTCAGCGACGGTGGAGAAAACGTGGGATCAAATTGCTCGCATTGCCCGCCGGACAGCAGACGCCATCGAGCTTGGCCGCGACATAGCCGATGACGAAATTGTCCTACTCGACCGGTGGCACGACGGCATTTATGGCGTGGCTGGGCCGAGAACGATTGACGCTATTCGGACGGCAGCCCGACTTGACGCGATGATTACGGACCCGGTCTATGAGGGCAAGTCGATGGCTGCGCTTATCGACTTGGTGAACGAGGGGTACTTTCCTGAAGGCTCAAGGGTTCTTTACGCCCACCTGGGCGGACAGCCAGCTCTCAACGCCTACACAAGCGCTTTTTAGTACTAGCGCTGATCGTCTTCTCGCCCAAACGTTGCGAGAAATAAGCGGGAATCAGCGAGAGCAAAATCACCACTGTTGCAACCACGTTCACAACGCTGGCCTGGTTCGGCCGCGCCATCTCTTTGAGAATCCACAGTGGCAAAGTGTCCACCCCGGGCGGAGCGGTGAAGAGTGTCCACCCCGGGCGGAGCGGTGAAGATCGTGACGTAGAAATCATCAAAACTTAGCGCAAAAGCCAGCAGTGCCCCGGCGATAAACGACGAGCGGAATTGAGGGAAGGTCACCAGCCTGAAGGTCTCCGGCAATCCGGCGAAGAAGCTGGCTACTGGCATAGCCACTCCGAACTGGAAGAGGTGTACGTCTTTCTAGAGGGTAAGGGTCAAATGGGCCTCGATGACGAGATTGTCGACGTCAAAGCGGGAACCGTTGACCACGTGAGCACTGGCGTCATGCGCACCTGGCGGTGCATGCCTGATAGCCCCACCAACCTCAAATGGTTATGCATTCGCGCGGGTTCTGAGCCCCTGAAGGCAATACCCGATGACGCTGAAGCTATTCGCGACATCCCCATGCCCTGGTGAGATCGGGATTTTCTGTCGGGCTGACAGGATTTGAACCTGCGACCCCTTGACCCCCAGTCAAGTGCGCTACCAAGCTGCGCCACAGCCCGTGACCCCACAAGTGTAGTGGGTGTCAGTTCCCCTGGCTGTCGATAATGCCCCGAAGACTCGGCCACGAACTGGCAAATCCGGGGTGCAGTGGCAGCTTGTCGACTTCAGCTAGGGAAATCCATGCCACGTCGGCACTTTCGTGGTCATTAACCACCGGTTCGAAATACGAATCAGAGCGAAACAAGACGGTGGTGTATGACCAAAAGCCGAGGTCAAAAATTTCTGTATGCAGGGTTTCTAACCCCTCCTCCGGCACTCCCGCTTCTTCATGGGACTCTCGAAGAGCCGCATGGTGAGCTGACTCCCCCGCTTTGAGCGCTCCGCCAGGAATCCCCCAGGTGAGCCCGTGGTGAGACCATTCGGCACGCAACTGAAGAAGTACCCCCTTGGGCGGGTGCCACACTAGAGCGCCCGCAGCTCCGAATCGGCCCCAGTAGCGTTTGCCATCCGGCCCTTCCACCCAGGCGTCCCCCGGGTCTCTCAGGTGTTCCGGCGGGAGCGGAGGTGGCATCATCGACACAGTTAGCGCCTCTTCGTCTCGCTTCGGCGCTCACGCACCCGCATCTGGATGCGAATGGGCGTTCCTTCGAACCCGTAATCCTCACGCAGTCGACGCTGGATAAAACGGCGGTATTGAGGGTCGAGAAAACCTGTGGTGAAGAACACGAAGGTCGGAGGACGTGTCGCAGCCTGGGTGGCATAGAGAATGCGGGGCTGTTTTCCTCCGCGCACAGGGTGAGGGTGCGACTGGGAGATTTCGGCAATAAACGCATTGAGAGCCCCGGTGGAAATGCGTCGGTCCCACGACTCCAGCGCAGTGTGTAGCGCGGTAGGAAGCTTCTCGAGGTGGCGCCCGGTCTTCGCAGAAATATTGACTCTCGGAGCCCACGCCACGTGATCGAGGTCCGTTTCGATTTCTCGCTCGAGGTACCTCCGGCGTTCATCGTCCAATAGGTCCCATTTATTGAACGCCAATACAAGGGCACGGCCCGATTCGACTACCAAATCGATAATCCGCATGTCTTGTTCGCTGACTTCTTCGGTGACATCAATTACGACCACCGCGACCTCGGCTTTTTCCAATGCCGCTTGGGTGCGAAGGCTGGCGTAAAAATCAGCGCCCTGCTGGAGGTGCACCTTTTTCCGAATACCCGCTGTGTCGACAAAACGCCAGGTTTCGCCCCCGATTTCCACGAGTTCGTCGACTGGATCGCGAGTTGTTCCCGCCATCGGGTTCACCACCACTCGCTCCTCGCGGGCGGCTTTATTGAGAAGGCTCGACTTGCCCACATTGGGTTTTCCGACGAGCGCAATCCTGCGGGGGCCTGGACCCATCAGCCCCGACGTCTTCGATTCTTTCGGGAGCAGGGTCAAGATGTGGTCGAGCATGTCGGCGACACCGCGACCATGCAGAGCCGATACGGGCCACGGCTCCCCCAAACCGAGAGACCACAGAGCAGTGGCATCGGCTTCTCCACCCTGGTCGTCCACTTTGTTGGCAGCAACCACGACGGGAACGCCGCTGTGGCGCAGGAGCGCCACCACGCGCTCGTCAGTCGCAGTCGCTCCCACTCGCGAATCGACAACGAAGATAATGACCTCCGCCAAATCGATGGCGACCTCCGCCTGGACGGCGACGGACTGGTCGAGCCCTTTGGCATCGGGCTCCCACCCTCCCGTGTCCATGAGAGTGAAGCGACGGTCATTCCATTCAGCCGGGTAGCTCACACGGTCACGGGTAACACCCGGAATGTCCTGCACAACGGCTTCGCGGCGACCCAAAATCCTGTTTACCAATGCGGATTTACCCACGTTGGGCCGACCGACCACCGCCACGACGGGAAGGCTTGCTTCGACAGCGCCCAGCTCTGCGGGGTCGTACTCTTCTGAGAGAAGAAGGCGATCCTCTTCCTCTAATTCGTAGTCATCAAGGCCAACGAGTAACCCTTCGGCTCTCTTGTCATCATCAGCGAATTCTTCTGCACTCATCTCATGCCCCCGCTTTCTCGAGGTGGGGCCCAATGAGGGACTTGAGCGCATGAACAGTTTGGTCAAACGTGAGGTCGGTCGAATCGATGGTGTGAACACCGTCGGCAGCGGTCATAAAGTCGACAACCTTTCGGTCGGCCTGATCACGTTGGGAAAGAGCAGCCGCGTTCCCGTTGCCCATTTCTGTCTGTCGCCTCTGAATACGTGTGTCTTCGTCGGCCGTCAACAACACTCTCACCGGAGCGTCAGGTACGACAATCGTCGTAATGTCTCGACCTTCGATGATGATGCCCTCTTCTGCAGAATCAGCGAGGCTGCGAAAGCCAAAATTGAGAAACACCCTCACCTGAGGGTGTTTGGCAATGGCCGATACGTGTGAGGAAATTTTCTCGCTCCGGATGGCCTCCGTAATATCCACTCCGCCCAGCTCGATCAATTGGCGGTCGGGGTCCAGTGGAGCCCGGTAATTCATTGAGCCAAGGTGGTCCACCACTTCCGACTCGTCCTCGAGATTGACGCCGGAATTGAGACACGACCAGGTGACAACCCGATACGCAGCCCCGGTGTCCAAATAGGAAAAACCCAGTTGTCGCGCTACCGCCTTCGACACACTCGATTTTCCACTCCCTGCGGGCCCATCCACCGCCACGACGACACTCACGAGCGTTCTCCTGCAATTCGCCAACCGCGGCCATCGAGGTCATCAGCAAGCGTCGAGGCACTCGAGGGCTCGACGAACAGCTCCACAAAACCGACGGCTGCACCAGGTGAATGCTCCAACGTCATATCTTCGAGGTTCACTCCGATCTCACCCACCTCGGTGAGGAGAGCGGCCAATTGGCCGGGCTTGTCGTCGATGATGACCGTGACCGAAGCAAAGCGCGCGCTTCGACCATGCTTTCCCGGCAAGCGAGCAACCCCGGAGACTCCGGATTCGAGAAGCTCGGCGATTCTCGTTTTAGAACCCGTTGCGCCGAGGTTGTCGAGCGCATCGGCTGTGCGAGTGAGATGTTCCCCCACAGAACGCACGAGTGCGGCGACCTCCCCGGCGTTGTGGCTCAAAATCTGCTGCCACAGCGCCGAATCGCTTCCGGCGATTCGGGTGACATCACGAACGCCCTGTCCCGCCAGGTTCAAATCTGTCTCGTGGGCACGGTTCAGTTCGGCAGCGACCGCGCTGCTCACCACTTGAGGCAGGTGAGAGACAACCGCGACCGCTCGATCGTGCTCTTCCGTTGTCATGCGAACTTCACTGGCCCCCAAGGCGCTCACTAAACGCGAGATTCGCTCCAACGCTTCGGGATCAATTTCTTCGCGGGAACACACCACCCAGGGACGCCCCGTAAATAAGTCCACCCGAGCTGAGGTGGGCCCTCCCTTTTCCCGGCCTGCCATGGGGTGGGTACCCACGTATCTCTCGACATCAGCTTGCAGGGACTCGAGCTCCTCAAGAATCCCGCCCTTGACACTCGCGACATCAATGACGAGCGCCTTCGGGAAGGCCGTGAGCTCCGCCGCAATCACTCCCGCCGTCACATCGGGCGGTGTCGCGACTACCACGAGGTCAACGTCATTAGCAGTGGCCGTTTCTGCCCGTCCCGCGCCATAGTCCTCAGCGAGAGACAACGCCGACGATGATTGGTCGGCTAACCACACGGAAACACCCATTTCTCGAAGAGACAGGCCAATACTGGTGCCCAATAGACCAGTCCCCACGATTCGGACACCCGAAAAGGGCACGGGCGCAGAATTAGCCGCCATCATTTCCCTCCCCGGACTCTTTTTTGGCCAATTCCACTAGCGTAGCGAGCTGGTGACGCTCCTCCGCTGTCAAGTCGCGCCAGGCGCCCAGTTTTAACCCGCCGAGGTGAAAGGGGCCGAATCGTCGGCGGTGCAACGTCACGACGGGGTGTCCGAGAGCCTCACATAGCCGTCGGACAATTCGATTTCGGCCAGAGTGAAGCGTGATTTCAAGAATTGTCTGGCCTCCACGAGGCTCTCCCACGACCATGGCATGATCAACAGCTATTGGGCCGTCGTCGAGGTCTACTCCGGTTTTCATCTTCTGTAGCGTTTTGGACGCGACACCACCCCTCACCGTCGCCACGTAGTTTTTCTCTACGCCAAAAGACGGGTGGGCAAGTACTTGGGCCGCGTCGCCATCATTGGTGAGCAGCAGCAATCCTGTCGTGTCGTAGTCGAGCCTCCCCACCGGAAACAGCCTCTCTCCGATTTCTTCGACAAACTCCCCCAGGTCGCGCCTTCCTTTGTCGTCACTCATCGACGTGACCATCTTGGGAGGCTTGTTGACCATCACATAGCGGCGTTCGACGTCCAGTTGCAATACGCGCCCATCGAGCGACACGACATCTGTCGAGGCGTTCACCCGTCGCCCCAGTTCAGTCACGACCTCGCCGTTGACGGTGATTCGTCCAGCGAGCAAAAACTGTTCCACCTGACGCCTCGACGCGACTCCCGCGCGGGAGAGAACCTTTTGGAGTCGCTCGCCGCTTGGCTCAACCCTCGACATCGTCGAACCCCGAACGACCATCGTCCAGGAGGGGAGAAATCGGCGGGAGCTGTTCGAGCGATTCAATTCCCAAATATTCGACAAGTAGCGGAGTGGTTTGGTAGAAAATGGCACCCGTCTCGGAGTCCGTCGAATGCTCGGTGATGAGGCCCCGGGCAACTAGCGTCCGCATGACGGTGTCGACATTTACGGCACGAACAGCGGAGACCTGAGAGCGGGTCACTGGCTGCTTGTAGGCGATGACCGCAAGGGTTTCGAGCGCCTGCTGGCTCAGCCGCTGCGGAGAATCATCGTGGAGCATGCTCAGAACCACATCATCAAACTCCTCGCGGGCGTAGATGCGCCACCCTCCGCCTACTTCACGCACTTCAAAGCCCCTCCGCGGGCCACCTAATTCCCCGTTGTAATCCGATTGAAGCGCGCCAATGGCCTCGTTCACTCGGGAGAGCGGAACGCCCAATGTCTGCGCAACTACTACGGCCGCGAGAGGCTGGTCCGCCACCATCAATAGAGCCTCAATGGCTCCGGAGAGGTCATCTAGTTCAACTGGTGTTGAGTCGTCGTGGACTTCGGTGTCACTCATGCGGCCTCCTCAGGCGGCTCAGACCACTCGCTTCCCAGGGAAGCGAGTTGTTCGTCAGAAAAATTGTCATCAATAAGGCGAACGGTCAGCTCACCAAGGGGCTCTAGTTGGTGAAATGACACCGCCGACTGCCGATAAAGCTCCAATACTGCGAGGAACCGAGCGACAACCACTCCCCGCTCAGACACCCCCGCAATCAACGATCGGAAAGTGCTCTCTCCGGATCGCAACACACCCAACACAAATATCGCTTGCTCACGCACACTCACCAAGGATGCGTGAAGGTGATCGAGCGAGACGATAGGTATTTCTCGGGGGGTCAAGGCCAA
>Ga0255779_1005848_pt1 | contig 11331 bp, 4 predicted proteins | sample 011ome_21_FD_179977 | JGI IMG/M metagenome (GOLD analysis project Ga0255779, IMG submission 179977) | Coastal salt marsh microbial communities from the Groves Creek Marsh, Skidaway Island, Georgia - 011508AT metaG (version 2) | ecosystem: Environmental > Aquatic > Marine > Intertidal zone > Salt...
GCGAAAGTGGTCGGACAGCGAGATGGCGCCGTTGGACCGGTGGCCGGTGACGTCGTTGACCAGCGGCTTGAGGGCGGGCCCCAGCGGGTGCTCAAGAACGAGGTTCAGTTTGGTGTCGAGCTCTCGCAGAACGGTCAGGTTCAGAATGCCGCCCGTGGGGGCATCAATCCCGCTCCACGCCTCGCCAGCCGGCAGCATCTCCGACGGTTGAACGAGGGAGGCATAATCCGGCGAACCGTCGGCCATTCGGGGGACGGGGTCCCAATCCTCCACGCTCGGGACATGCGTCGGGTCGCGTACGGAAACCAAGAAACCGAGGATGATTTCTGAATTCGGAAATTCTTCGTTGATCATCGTTTGCGCCGTCAGTTCGGGCGATTCCATCTCGTACGACTCCATGTCGATGGGTTGCAGAGCCGTCATGGCGCCGGGAATCATCAACAGCGTGAGCAGAAACACCGCCACGTGCGCCCCCCGTTTGCGGGGCAGGAGCCATGCCGCGAGTCGGTCGTAGCGACGGCTCATGGTCTCAGCCCTTCTCGTTGCCTTTTGAAGGAATGTTTTCTTCGTCTTTTCTTTCCTTACTCTCTACCGCCGTCCGGCACGAATCCTCCATCGCCTCCGGCACGATTGCTCCACCGCCGTCCATCACGAATCCTCCACCGCCGTCCAGCAGTAACCCTTCCATACTCGGTTTTCGAAGTCATTCACGGTATCCCAACCTTCATCCAGCCGGAAAACGAACCTATTATGAACGGGAAGTCAGCCCTAGCACCACGGAGCGTATGCGGATGGTCACCCTTGACGACATCATCGACCGAGCCAATGCGCTGGACACGTGGGCCCAGTGGTCCCTTGGTGCCGGCCTCACCCTGCTCACGCTGTTGACCGTCCGTTTCCTGATGAAGAAAATCATTCTCGACTTCGTCAAGGCAACCTCGTTCAAGTGGGATGATGCGCTTTATCGGCCGGTGACCCAGCGGCTGTACAGCTTCATTTTTCTCGTCGGCGTCCAACTCACGATGCTCTGGGTGATGGGCCGTGAGCACGAACTCAACGAAGCCCTGGACCCCGTGTTCAGTGCCGTTTACATCCTTCTCACCACCTCGCTGGCCAGCGTCGCCGTCAAGGTGATGATCCCCGTCATCATCGACCGGTTTTCAGGCGCCGGGACGGTGACCGTCTCGGGAAGCAACTCCCTCGTGGTGTTCTTGCTCCGTGCTGCTCTTTGGTTCGGCGGCCTCTACCTCGCCCTGAACGAGTTGGGCTTCGAACTGCTCGGCCTACTCGCCTCACTTGCGGTCTTCTCGCTCATCATCGGTCTGGCCATGCAGCAAACGCTGGGCAACATCGTCAACTCGTTCATGCTCGCCCTCGACCAGCCCTTCGAAGTCGGCGACCGCATTGAGGTGGACGGCCACCTCGGGTCGGTCGTTTCCGTCGGCATCCTTTCCACGAAGATCCTCACCATCGGGGAGAACCTCGTCGTCATCCCCAACAACAACCTCGTCAACTCCACCGTCATCAACCACGCTCGCGGTGGCGGCGACGGTCAAGGCCGCCGTATTTCGCTGGTGTTGGATATCGGCGTGGAATACGACGAAGACATCGCCCACGTCAAGTACACCATCCTCCAACTGATGCGAGAATGCCCCTACATTCTCGACACACCCGAACCCCGTGTGCTGCTCAACGAGTTGGGTGAATACGCCAAGATTTTCCGAATGTACGCTTGGGTTGAAGACTACTCCGACGAGTTCGTAGCGAAGGATTGGTTGTTCAAGACCATCGACGAGCGCTTTGGCCAGGAAGGCATCGGCATTCCGTTCCCCACCGCTGTTGAAATCGGTGCCACCCACACCGAGACCTACGACCGTCAGCGAAAGTCCACCAACGTTCGCCGTGCTCGCTTGCAGATGATCAAAGAAGACAAGGCCCTCCAGCGAGAGCGCGCCGAGGCCAAGTGGGAAATCGAGGCCATCAACGAGCGCCTCAAGGACCCCGAAATCCCGCAAAAGGAGCGCAAGGATTTGGAGGATGCGCTGCGCGAACTCAACCGCGTCTTGAGCATGTTTGAGGCCGGCGATAGTTGAACGATAACCGCGGGTGAGCCTTCACGGCGAGCGACGATGCCGTCGCTTGATTTGGACGGTGAACGGCATGATTGGGTGACGCCAGTTTTATATCACCCAAACCGTTCATGATAGCATGCCCTCCGTGGACCTTCGCTTCATGCAGGTTTCGCTCACCCCCGAGGAAGGCGACCATTTGCCCGGCGTGCAACTCTACGAGGCGTTCCGTCGCATTGAACTCCTCACCATGCTCCCCTCTGTTCCCGAAGAGTTCCGCTGCATGGTGCGCATTGAATACACGGAACCGAACTCGCTTCAGAACCCCTACGAGACCATGGAGGTGGTTCGGATTCTCGAGGATGACGGAACGGTGGCCTTAGCGGAAGTCCTGCTTTCCGGACCGCTTCCGAAGTTGTTCCAATCGTTTGAACACGCTTGGTGGGTTTCGCCAACCGTGCTCAACAACGAAGGGTTCACGTTCACGATTCGGGGCACGAAGGATGCTTTGGTGAACATTCGCAACCGCCTTCCCGCCTTGTTGGGTCGAGGCTTCAGCATGAAACTGGGAGCGCAATCGGTCTACAATCCCGAATTTATTGAATTGCTTCCCGCTCGTCAACGAACGGTCCTGGACAAAGCGATTGAACTGGGTTATTACGACCGTCCGCGAGGTTGCACTCAACGAATGATTGCCGATGCCTTGAACATCAAACAAGCCACGGTCAGCGAGCATCTCCAATCGGCTGAATCCACGATCATTCACGCCTTCGCCAACTAGCCCTGAACCCCCGCCTCCGCTTGCGTGCAGGGCGTTTTCAACGGTGGTCATCGATGGTGAAAGGTGGAGAAATCAACGCCTACCAATCATGATAGGGCTCTCCTCTATTTGTCTTCAAACACAACGGACACCATGGCCAGCGGACGCTTTGCCGAAGTTCGAACCCCCCTCATTCTGTCCATCCTGATGGTGCTGATGACCCAAGTGGGTTACCTCGACCTCATGAACACCTGGTCGGGCGATGAAGAATCGCTCGACGAAACCACCGACGTTCTCGAAACGGGAGGGTCTGGTTCGTCCTCTGTTTATGCAAACAACAAGGTGTCTGCTGGATATAAGCACACCTGTGCCATCCTTGACAACGGTGAGGCGAAGTGTTGGGGAAGGGACAATTACGGACAGTTGGGCGATGGTGGAAGCACCAACACGGACACCAACGCACCTTCATCCACCGTTATCAACCTCGGCAGTGGCCGAACGGCCGTTGCGGTGTCTGCTGGAGCTCACCACGCCTGTGCCATCCTTGACAACGGCGACCTGAAGTGCTGGGGGTCTGACGATTATGGACAGTTGGGCGACGGTGGAACCAACACGAACACCAGCGGACCTTCATCCACCGCCATCAACCTCGGCACGGGCCGAACGGCCGTTGCGGTGTCTGCTGGAATGTCCCACACCTGCGCCATCCTTGACAACGGCGACCTGAAATGTTGGGGATCGGACGGCTTCGGACAGTTGGGCGATGGTGGAAGCACCAACACGAACACCAGCGGACCTTCATCCACCGCCATCAACCTCGGCACGGGCCGCACGGCCGTTGCGGTGTCTGCTGGAATTGGGCACACCTGCGCCATTCTTGACAACGGCGACCTGAAGTGCTGGGGGCGGGACAATTACGGACAGTTGGGCGATGGAGGAAGCAACACGAACACCAACGCACCTTCATCCACCGCCATCAGCCTCGGCAGTGGCCGAACGGCCGTTGCGGTGGCTACTGGAACTTACCACACCTGTGCCATCCTTGACAACGGCGACCTGAAATGCTGGGGGTGGGACTCTAACGGACAGTTGGGCGATGGTGGAAGCAACACGAACCTCAACGCACCTTCATCCACCGCCATCAACCTCGGCAGTGGCCGAACGGCCGTTGCGGTGTCTGCTGGAATGTCTTACCACACCTGTGCCATCCTTGACAACGGCGACCTGAAATGCTGGGGGTCTGACTCTAACGGACAGTTGGGCGACGGAGGAACCAACACGAACACCAACGCACCTTCATCCACCGCGATTGACCTCGGTACGGGCCGCACGGCCGTTGCGGTGTCTGCTGGAATTCAACACACTTGCGCCATCCTTGACAACGGGGAGGCGAAGTGTTGGGGGTTAGACGATTATGGGCAGTTGGGCGATGGTGGAAGCAACTCCAATCAGGGTTCACCGGTAGCTGTTTCTGGCAGCAATACATGGGATAACACGACAACAGCGAGCAGCGGCTCAGGCGGCGGCTCGGGTTCATCCAATACCCTCACGCCGAGCGTCGAAGGTGCAGATCTCATCCTTGATGAGGCCATGACCAACATCACCTTCCAGTACAACGCCAGTGCGGCAAGCGGTTCAAATCAATCGAGTTTCGTTAACAACATCGGACTGAGAACTACATCGGGTTCAGCCACTCAAACGACCAGTGGGTCAGCCATCACACCGATTGAATTCTCTCTTGAATGGGACAATTTCTCCCTGCCAAGTAGTCTGAGTTCCAGTGAAACGGCGACGTTCCCGTTCGACCATTCGCTCAACGACACATCGTCCACGCCTTTGGAAAACTCAACCGTGCCTGCTTCGAACCTCACCTACGACCGACACGGCCGAGAAATGCACGCCTTGGATGAGGAGGTCCATTACGAACAGAACCGGAGTAAACTGGCCATCAATCAAAACCGCATTTCGCTCTCACTTTGGATCAAACCAACCAATGTCGGAACAGAACAGTCCATCATTGACAACCACCCTCAATACCACTTCAGAATGAACGCAGACGGGTCGCTCAACTTCAGAAATCGTCAGCACACTAACGGAGCGTGGAATGACCATTATTCGAGCATACAACTCGAGAATGATGTGTGGTATCACATTGGCGTATCCGCAACATACAGCAGCAGTTACGTGGTGAATTTCTACGTGAATGGAACGTCTGATGTCACGCGAACATCATCAGGTAATTCATTTACTTCAAGTACCAGTTCTTCGTTTGACCTCATGGGTCCGTCCGGTAGCATCATCAGTTTCGAAGGCATTCTGGATGACTTGTATCTCTACGATGCAGTCCTCTCCGCATCGGATTTCACCACGCTGATGGATGTTGGTGAAATCACGTGGGATATTTCGCCCGCTCTTCCTAGTGGATTGTCGCTGGATTCATTCACAGGGACAATCACTGGAACACCTTCTGGCTCCCAAGGCACAGGCCAATACACGGTGTATGCCAACTCCTCCACGACTTCCTATTCGCGAACATTCAGCCTGAGTTTCAATTCAGGCAGCGGCATGACCAACGTCACCGGTGCAACCTGCAGCGTTTCACCTGCACTTCCAGCCGGCCTGTCCATCGACAGCAGCACGTGCACCATCAGCGGTACACCAACGGCTGAGACGAGCAACACGACCTACACGGTCACCGGCAACATCAGCAACGTGACCTACCAGGGCAGCGTGTGGTTGTCTACCTCGACGTTCGGCACCATCACCTCAGCGGTGGAAGGTGCGGCGCTCAACTTGGGTGAAGCGATGACGCCGATCACCCTCAACTACACCTCATCAACCAACGCGAATGCCGCCTCGACGGTGTTTGGCAATCAGCAAATCTCAACTGGAAGGGCTACCAGCTGTATCATTTTGCAGAACCAATCATTGATGTGTTTCGGCCAGAATAGCAACGGCGAGGCCGGTGTAGGAAACACTTCCTCAGTCACGATACCTACATGGGTTGATTTTGGATTTGATGTTGCCGTTTCAACTGTTTCAAACGGGGAAGATACGACATGCGCCCTTCTAACAAACGGTTCGCTGTATTGTTGGGGAGACGTACATGGTTCTTCCATGTCAACGACACCGAAGTACATCGATTTACCCCCAGGACGAACGGCGGTTGGAGTGTCTGTCGCTGAACAAAATACTTGTGTGCTGCTAGACAACGGCTCAATCTCGTGCATAGGAAGTGGTTACGGCGGGACAAATGGTGATGGCTCCAGCACCAACTTCCCTGCCTCGTCAGTCGATGTAGGTGACACTTACGTTCAACTCCCCACCGGACGAACTGCTGTTTCGGTTTCCATGGGATACCGTCATGGCTGTGCTGTTCTTGACAACGGCTCCGCAATGTGTTGGGGGGCTGGAGGCCAAGGTGAACTTGGTGATGGAAGTCTCAGCACGAGCAGCGTACCCGTGTATGTGAATATGCCCACAGGCAGCACGACGCAAACCATTTCGACTGGAGATGGAACTACCTGTGCCATTCTTGGCAACGGTTCTGTGTATTGCTGGGGTATGGGCGGGAGAGGCCAATTGGGTCAGGGTCATCAAGACCATAACAGAAAAACTACCCCTCATTTTGTCGACCTTGGAACAGGGCGTTCAGCCCTCGCCATTGATACTTCACCCTATGCGAGCGGAAGTTCCCATTATGGGCACGCTTGCGCTGTTCTCGACAACGGCTCCGTGAAATGCTGGGGGTCAAATAATGACTACGCATATGCCTGGTTCGGCCTACGAACAGCCTCAACACTTGGGAATGGGACTCCAATTGTCAATAACCCATGGGCTTCGGAGGACGCCATTGCTGTGAGTACAGGAATGGGTAACACATGCATCGTGTACGCATCTGGAACAATGACTTGTCAAGGAAGAGGATCTGCAGGTGCGTTGGGCAACGGTCTTTCACACTCATATTACAACAGCACGATTCCCATTGGAAATCCGAGCGTTGACACGACCACGGTATCGGTGACCTGGGAAACACACCCTGCTTTGCCAGCCGGCATGAGCATCTCAGGCGGTACGATCAGTGGCACACCTTCGGTCTATGCGACCAATCAAACCTACACGATTTACGCCAATCAGAGCGGTTATTCGACCACGCACGAGTTGTACTTGAGCGTGGATACGGACAACGCGCACACGGTCGTTGAGAACCAAGCGATTGATCCAATTGGCTTCCATCCTCCGTTCTGGAACGGCACCACCGCTTGGACGGTCTCGCCTGCCCTGCCGGGCAACCTCTCCATCAACGGAAGCACCGGCGAAATCACAGGAACGATGAATGGAACGCTGGCCAACACCACCTACACGGTGACGGCCACGCACAACGGCAGCGCCACTGAGACCTTCTCGTTCAACCTGCGAAGCCTTGCTGACTACGACGGCGACGGTCTTGCCAACGACCTACCAAGCGATTACGACGCGGCCGAAGGACCAACCTCTGGTCTTGTCGCTGATACCGATGACGACGCTGATGGCCTCAATGACAGCATCGAAACGGGCACCGGCACCTACGTTGACGGTTCGGACACCGGCACGAATCCGCTGAATCCCGACACCGACGGCGACGGTATTTGCGACGGCCCCGTCGCCTTCCCTGGCGTCTGCACGGTCGGCCCCGATACGGAAGTGAACCTCATTCCGGTGGTCGTCGGCGTAAACAACACCGCCATCAACACCGTCTCTCCCTACGCCACCTACGCTGGCGGCGTCTACGAAGTGGACCCCAGCCTGCCATCCGCCTTGGTGCTGGATGCCAACACCGGCGAAATCACCGGCACGCCCACGCAGGTGCAAACCAACACGACCTACACCATGTGGTTGAACCACACCGACGGCACCTCCATCATGTGGAACTTCAGCATTGAAATCCTCGAGGACACCGACGGTGATGGCCTGCCCAACACCTTGCCCGACGATTACGACAGCGGCAACCCCGTGGCGCCCGGTCTCGTGGAAGACGAGGATGACGACGACGACGGTTTGAACGACCTCAACGAAACGGACACCGGCACCTACCTCAACGAAAGCGACACGGGCACCAGCCCGCTGAACCCCGATACGGACGGCGACGGCATGTGCGACGGACCGCTCGCTGTACCCGGCGTGTGCGAGGCCGGACCGGACGCCTTCCCGCTTGACCCGTCGGCCGACACCGACACCGATGGCGACGGCATGCCCGATACCATTGACGGCAATTCCACGAGCCAACCACCGCTGGTGGAGGACATGGACGACGACGGTGACGGATTGGAAGACGTGAACGAAACGGACACGGGCATCTACAACGGCAGCACCGATACGGGCACCGACCCGCTCGACCCTGACACCGATAACGACGGTATTTGCGACGGCCCCAACGCCGTGCCGCCCATCTGCGTGGCCGGTCCAGACATTTCACCGCTCGGCGAAGCCGCCGTGGGCGACATCTATGCGCTCAACAACACGCTGATGGCGTCGTTGAGCCCTGCTGACCGCGTCCCGGGCGGTACGTTTGAGATCGTTCCCGACCTGCCAGCCGGCCTGACGATGGACCCGTTGACGGGCATCATCAGCGGCACACCAACCGAAACGATGGAATCCACGAACTTCACCGTGTACAGCAACAGCAGCACCATGTCCACCTCGTACTCGTTCAATCTGACGGTGCTGGGCGACTTTGACATGGACGGCATGCCCGACGAATTGCCCGACGACTACCCCGATACGGGGGTTGAGCCCTACACCCTCATCGAGGACGAAGACGACGACAACGACGGTCTTTTGGACACCAACGAGAGCATCATCGGCACCGACCCGTACAATCCCGACACCGACGGCGATGGCTTCTGCGACGGCAACCTTAGCGTGGCCAATGTCTGCTCGGCGGGTCCTGACCCCTACCCGTTGGACCCCAACGCCCCGGTGGACACCGACGGTGACGGCCTACCCGACGAACTACCGCCCGGCTACGAAGGTGAACTCCTTGAAGACGAGGACGACGACAACGATGGCTTCAGCGACCTCTCGGAACTCGCCTGCAACTCCGACAGCAAGAACGCCAGCAGCATTCCCAACGACATGGACGGCGACGCCATCTGCGACAGCGAAGACCCGGACCGTGACGGTGACGGCATCGAAAACGAAGCCGAAATCGGTGAATCGCTCGGCGGTACCGACAGCAACAACCCCGACACCGACGGCGACGGGGTGTGCGACGGACCGTCCGTGCCTGCCAACGGCGGATGCCTCGCCGGCCCCGACGCCTTCCCGCTGGACCCAGCGGGGGCGCTTGACACCGACGGCGACGGCAAGCCCGACGAATTGCTCGGCACCTCCACCAGCGAACCACCGCTGGTCGAGGACTTGGATGATGATGGCGACACCTGGCCTGACGCCATGGAATTGCTGTGCGGCACCTACCCCAAGGTCGCCTTGTCCGTGCCCGCTGACACCGACGGTGACGGCATCTGCGATGCGTTGGACGACGTGCTTGACCTGCCGTTTACGCTTGAATACCCGACGCAGTACGTTGACCTGTTCGTGAACCAGACCATGGAACCGCTCTTGCCGTTCGTGAACGGCAGCGGCGAAGTCGTGACCTGGGAACTAGAAGGCGAGTTGCCCGAAGGGTTGACCTTTGGCTGGAGTCCGGCTCGGGATGCGAGCATGGACGGGAGCATTCGAGGAACGCCAACCAACGCAACCGAGACGCTCAACCTCATCGTGTGGGCGAACAACTCCTTCTACAGCGAATCCTTCTCGCTCTCCTTGACCGTGTTCAACGACTCGGACAACGACAGCCTGCCCGATGAACTGCCCGAGGGCTACCTCGGCAACTTGACCGCCGACCCTGACGACGACAACGACGGTCTTTCCGACGCTGAGGAAACCACCTGCGGTTCAAACCCGTTGGATGCGGAATCGGGTCGTGACCAATGGGTGACCGTTTGTTTGGATTTGAACTCGGGCGACGACGATGACGGCTTTGGATGGATCTGGTGCTTCCCGTGCCTGCTCCTCCTCTTGCTGTTGCTCATCATCCCGTTGCTGCTTGGACGAGACCGCTTCTTGGTGATGCTGGCCGACGGCCCCGAACCCGAGAACACCACGGCGGAACCGAATTTCGTGGCCGGTTCGGGTACCGAGGATGACCCGTTCATCCTCGCACCGGTTGGACCGCTGCAACCCGGTTCAATGGAATCCACGGTGGAAGAAATCACCATCACGAACATGGGCGACATCAAGATCGACATGGTGGACTTCAACGACGAAGACAACTACGGTCGCTTCTCGATGTACGAGTCGGACTTCAGCATGGAAGGCAGCCGAATCTTGGCTGTCGGCAAAGACGGTGAAGTCGTCATCAACTTCAAGTTCGACGACCGAGAATTCCCCACCTACGAGGGCGGTACCTACACGGGTCGCATCAAGTTGGGCAAGGCCAGCGTTTACTTCCTCTGGGAAGTCACCGTCATGGCCGATGAGGGCAAGGCCCAGACCGAGAAGAAGAAGACCATGGACCGCATCAAGAAGCGAAAGAAGGCCTTTGACTTCGAACGTATTGGCAAGGCGACCAAGAAGAACGCTGACGACCTGCAAGCCATCAAGGGCATCGGCCCCTACAGCGAAGAGAAGCTCAACGCGCTGGGCATCTTCACCTACGCCCAATTGGCCAACTTCGACCGCAAGACGGAGGACGAGGTCAACGACGCCATCGAGCACTACAAAGGCCGCATCCGTCGAGACGAGTGGGTCAAGCAGGCCCGTGACATCATCGGTGCAGAGGCCAAGGCGGACGAAGAAGCCCTGAAGGCCGCCGAGGAAGCCCAAGCCAAGGCCGAGGCTGAAGCCAAGGCCGCTGAGGAGGCGGAAGCCGCCAAGAAGGCGGAAGAAGCCGCTGCCGCCAAGGCTGCTAAGGAAGAAGCCGCTGCTGCTGCGCTCGCCGAGAAGGAAGCCAAGGACGCCGAGAAGAAGGCGAAGGCCGAGGCTGACAAGAAGGCGAAGGAAGAAGCCGCTGCCAAGAAGAAGGCGGACGCTGAAGCCAAGAAGGCCGCTGCTGCTGCCGCTGCCGCCGCCACGCCGGTCACCAAGGAAGCCAAGAAGAAGGAAGAACTCAAGCGCGTCAAGGAGCGTTCGAAGAGCATTGACTTCACGATCCTCGGGACGGCCAATGCCTCGGAAAAGGACGACCTGCAAGCCATCAAGGGCATCGGGCCGTTCATCGAAGAGAAGTTGAATGCGCTGGGTATCTACACCTTTGAGCAGGTCAGCAAGATGACCGCGAAGATCGAAGAAGACGTCAACGTCGCCATCGAGTTCTTCCCCGGCCGCGTGAAGCGTGACGAGTGGGCAAAACAAGCCAAGAAGTTGCACAAGGACAAGAAGTGAGCCGTAGGCTTGGTTCCCGTCGCTGGTACCGCCGATGAGGTGCTTGAGGCCGTGTCGTCATCGACCTCAAGTTTGGCT